>Ga0070681_10001835_pt1 | contig 19166 bp, 19 predicted proteins | sample KBSC83BmetaG_FD_65650 | JGI IMG/M metagenome (GOLD analysis project Ga0070681, IMG submission 65650) | Corn rhizosphere microbial communities from Kellogg Biological Station, Michigan, USA - KBS C8-3B metaG | ecosystem: Host-associated > Plants > Roots > Rhizosphere | place: USA: Michigan... | reverse complement strand
TCGACGATCATCGCCCCGACGTTGGCCCCCGGCGCCTGGAGGGCCAGGAGCTCGTCGAGCCCGTCGAGATCGCCGTAGGGCGCAACCGTGACCGAGCCGAGCAGCGGTTCGTACCCTTCGCGGTACTTGCCCTTGGCCGTGGTCAGGCTGGTGGCGGCCAGGGTGCGGCCGTGGAAGGCCCGGCGGAAGCAGATCACGCCCGGCTTGCCGGTGGCCTTTCGGGCCAGCTTCAGCGCTCCGTCGACGGCCTCGGCGCCGGAGTTGCAGAAGAACACCTGGGGCTCGGCCAGGAACGGCACCAGCGCCGCCAGGCGCTCGGCGAGGCGGATCATCCCCGTCGGGTGGCAGACGACCGAGGTGTGCAGGAGCGTCGCCGCCTGTTCGGCGATGGCCGCCACCACCTTCGGGTGGCAGTGGCCGGTGTTGGTCACCGCGATCCCGGAGCCGAAGTCGAGGTAGCGGCGGCCGTCGGCGTCCCACAGCCACGAGCCCTGCCCCCGCACGGCGACGACGTCGGTGATCCGGGGGAGGACACCGGCCAGGGCGGCCTCGTCGCGGGCCAGCCACTCGGCCGAGGACGGCTCCGGCTCGTACGACGCTGCGGCCGGTTCGGGAAGGTGGTAGACGGCGCTCATTCGCTCACTCCTGGCGTGTCGATCTGGGCCCGCTGCAGGCGGCCGGAGTAGTCCACGTAGACGGTCTTCAACTGCGAGAACTGCTCGATGCCCCGGGCGCCGGCCTCCCGGAAGCCGTTGCCGGTGTGCTTGGTCCCGCCGAAGGGCAGGGGGATCTCGGCGCCGATGGTCGGGGCGTTGACGTAGACGATCCCGGCGTCGATCCGGTCGACGGCGTAGAGGGCGGTGTTGATGTCGCGGCTGTAGATGCACGACGACAGCCCGTACTCCACCGAGTTCACGACGTCGAGGGCCTCGTCGAGGTCGGCGATCTCCATCACCGCCAGGACCGGGCCGAAGACCTCCTCCCGGGCGATGCGGTGCTCGGGCTCGACGCCGACCAGCACGGTCGGCTCGAAGAACGACCCGCCGTCGCACCCGGCGACGTCGTGGCGGGCCTTCCCGCCGCAGACGGCCGATGCCCCTTCGCCGATGGCGTACTCCACCATTCCCCCGATGCGGTCCGCGGCGGCGGCGTTGATCACCGGCCCGACGTCGGTGGACGGGTCGGTGGGGTCGCCGAGGCGCAGTGCGCCGGCCCGCTTGGCGATGCGCTCCACCACCTCGCCGGCCACGTCGGGGTGGACGATGAGCCGCGACGTCGACGTGCAGCGCTGCCCGCTGGTGCCGAAGGCGCCGAAGATGGCGCCGTCGACCACGAGGTCGAGGTCGGCGTCCGGCCGCACGACCATGGCGTTCTTGCCGCCGAGCTCCAGCGACACGAGGCGGGGGCCGGTCTCCATGGCGGCGGCGGCCACCTTCCGGCCGGTGGGCACCGAACCGGTGAAGCTCACGGCGCCGACGCCGGGGTGCACCGCCAGCGCCGCCGCCGGCTCGGCGTAGCCGTGGACGAGCTGGATGAGCCCGTCGGGCACGCCGGCCTCGTAGCAGGCGGCGACGAAGGCACAGGCGCAGGCGGGGGAGTGCTCCGACGGCTTGAGGACGATGCCGTTTCCGGCCAGCAGGGCGGGAAAGATCTTCCACGACGGGATGGCCACGGGGAAGTTCCACGGCGTGATCATCCCGACGACGCCGACGGGGGCCCGGGTCGTCCAGCACAGCTTCGAGCCGAGCTCCGACGGTACGGTCTCCCCCCAGGCGGCGCGGCCCTGGCCGGCCACGAAGTTGGCCATGTCGACCGCCTCCTGGACGTCGCCACCGGCCTCGACGAGGACCTTGCCGCATTCCCGGGCGACCAGTTCCGCCAGTTCGCCCTTCCGGGAGAGAAGGATCTCGCCGGCCCGGGCGACGACGCCGGCCCGGGCGGGGATCGGCACCTGGCGCCAGCGGCGCTGGGCGGCGGCGGCGGCCTCGACGGCCCGGGCGACGTCGGCCGGCCCCTGGGTCGGGTACGTGCCCACCACGTCGGACGGGCGGGCCGGGTTCACAGAGTCGAAGGTCGACATCGGGCCCAAACCTCCTCATGAAACATCTATTTCAAGACTACGGTCACTGTAACGTCTATACCATGATGGTTTCGGCGCAAATCGACGCACACCTGCGCGACCTGACCCCCGCCGAGCGCCGGGTGGCGGCCGTGGTGGCCGACGACCCCGAGGCGGTGGCCTTCGGGACGGTGGCCGACGTCGCCCGCCGGTCCGGCGCCAGCGGCGCCACCGTGGTGCGGCTGGCGGCCAAGCTCGGCTTCGAGGGGTTCGTGGAGCTCCAGGCGGCCGTGCGGGAGGAGATGACCCGCCGGCTCCGGCCGGCGTCGGAGCGGATCCGCCGCCCGGCGGCCGGCGACATCCTCGGCCGGGCGCTGGAAGTGGAGATGGGCAACGTCGCCGCCACCCTGGACGGTGTCGACCGGGCCGCCTTCGACGACGCCGTCCGGCGGCTGGCGCGCCGGCGCACCGAGCGCGTCCTGGTGCTGTCGGGCGACGCCTCGTCGGGGGTGGCGTCATTGTTCGCCGCCGAGCTGTCGCTGCTCCGGCCGGGCGTGGTGCTGGCGGCCGGGTCCGAGGTGCGGGTGGCCCGGCTGCTGGCCGACGCCGGGCCGGCCGACCTGGTGGTGGCCATCGACCTGGCCCGCTACGACCGGGCGGTGCTCGACGCCGCCGCCCGGGCGGTGGCCGCCGGCGCCGAACTGCTGGCCCTGACCGACAGCGCCGTTTCGCCGTTGGCCGCGGCGGCGGTCGTCAGCCTCACCGCCTCGGTGGGCGGCGCAGGCCCGTTCGACAGCCACGTCGGCCTGCTGGCCCTGGCCAACGCCCTGCTGGCCGGCGTGGCCGCCCGCCGCCGCCGCAGCGCCACCGACCGCCTTGACCGGGTGGAATCGGCCTGGCGCCGGGCCGCCGTCCTCACGGACTGACCGGTGGCGAACGGCGTGAGTGCTCGGGTCTACCCACCGGCGCGCGTGATTAAAGCCCCCGGAACTTTTGGAATGAAAGGGTCATAACTTCGCAAAGGGAACTGCAAGGGGAAGGAGTGACAGAGATGAGGTCGTTGAGATCGACATGCCGCCGGGTCGTGCTCGGATCGGTGATCGGCTCGCTGGCGGTGATGGGATCGCTGGCCGGCGTTGCCCAGGCCGACAGCGGCAGCCAGCCGGGGCCGGTTCCGAACCCGATCCAGAACCCGTCTCTTCCCGTTCCCGCCCCCGTCCCGCTCCCCGGCGGTGGTTGATCCCTGAGGGCGAGAGTGCCCGCATGGCACCGAGCACGGTTCAGGCCGGGCGGTTGAGGGCCTGAACCGTGCGGGTGACCAGGTCGACGCAGGCGTCGAGGGGGACGGCGACGCTGTCGATCACCAGGTGGTAGAGCGACGGGTCGCGGACGTCCCGGTCGTAGTAGCGACGGACGTAGAGCGACCGGGCCCGGTCGGTGGCCTGCTGCCGGCGCCGGGCGGCGTCCTCGCCGAGGCCTTCCAACTCCATGCCCCGAGCCACCCGCCCGTCCACCGGGCCGTCGAGGCGGACGTGGACGCAGCGCGGGTGCCGGCCCAGAAAGGCGGCCGCCCCCCGGCCGAGGAGCACGCCGCCACCCTGCTCCAGCCGCTCGCACAGCGCCGCTTCGTTCTCGGTCTTGAACACGTCGAGGGGATCGGCGCCGGATTCCGGCTGGGGCATCGTCGCCCCGATGAGCGCCGGAAGCCGGGCGGCGCCGGCCACCAGGCGGCGGATCCAGTGGGCGTCGGGTTCGTCCGGGGCGAGGCCCTCGTCGCCGATCAGGCGGTGGACGACGGCGGCGGGCACGGCCCGGTCGACGAACGGCAGGCCCACCGCCTCGGCCACCTTCGGGGCCCCGACGCTGCCGCCCGCCGGGCCGTGCTCGGCCAGCCGGCGGACGGGCCGCGGGCCGAGCACTGGTCGCCCCGCCCTACCGGCGCTTCCGGGAGCAGCTCCTCGGCGACGACCCGCCTGCCGTCTGCCGGGGCTGCTCGTCGTACCGGGGCCTCTTCTAGGACGCGGTGCCTTCGCCCTTCATCGAGGCCAGCATCATGGCCACGATCGGGCTGGCCTCCTCGGGCTGCCAGGACTTGTAGGCCGCCGCCCGGGGGACGGGCCATTCGATGTCGACGTCGACCCGGGTCCCGGGCGCCGCCGCTCCGGAGAGGACCGTCAGGGCGCTCTCCACTACGGCCCGCTGCATGGCCCGGTCGCCGGGCATCCCGAACGGGTGGCCGAAGGGGAACTCCACGCCGACGATGCGGGGGGCGAGGAGGGCGGCGGCGATGTCGGGCATCATCGTGACGGTGACGGTCGGGATCCCGGCCGCTTCGATGAGGCGTGCCAGCACGGGCACGTTGCGGCAGCAGTCCGGTCAGACGGGGGCGAGGATCAACCCGTCCACACCGTCGTCCCGCAGCAGCCCGACGACGGCCGGGGCCGTCTCGCGCCGCCACACCTCGAGGCCGGCCTGCTGGTAGCCCATGACCGAGACGTGGCGGGGGGCGACGGAACCGACTCGGCCCTCGGCCACCAGCGCCGCCAAGCCGCCGACGGGCAGGGCGATCTCCGGGTCGGCCAGCACGTCCTCGTGATTCAGGTGGAGGTGCATCATGCCGAGCGCCGGCCCGTCGAGCGGGGCCGGCAGCACCCGGTGGGTCGGGTCACCCCAGGTCGGCTCGGCTTTCTCCCGTTCGCCGTCGAACGGCGCCTGCTCGCCCTCCAGGTACAGCCCGGCCGACGTCAGCAGGGCGATGCGGGCCTCGGCCAGGCGCGCCGGGAACGGCGTCCAGACCGGGCCGTCGTCGCCGGGGGCGGGACCGGCGCCGCTGTACAGCGGGACGAAGGAGCGGGGGAGGAAGCGGTAGCTGTCCACGAGCATGCCGCCGACGCTACCGTGCAGCCCGTGACCGAGCCGGAGCCGGAGCCGGAGGAGGACGTCGGCCCCGAGACGCCAGAGGAGAAGCGGGCCCGGATCATGCGCCGGCTGGCGGAGATGATCCAGGCCGACCCGCCCGATCTCTCGGAGTCGGGGCCCGTCTCGGCCGGCGGGTTCCCGATGCTCCCGAGCACCGCCGACGAATTCGACCAGGAGGCGGCGGCCGAGCTGTTCGCCGCCCTCGGGGAGTTCTTCCAGCGCCGCAAACCCGACGATTCCCAAGAAATGGAAACGGAATAAATCGGCAGCAAGCCGTCATACCCGCCCGCTTGGGACGTTTCGTCTAACGGTGACAGGCGACTCCGCCTGCCTTCGAGGAGGCCCACCATGCTGCGCAAGCTCGCCGCGGGTACGGGCGCCGCCCTCGTCGCCGCCGGGCTGGCGGCGACGCCGGCCGTGGCGACCCGGCTCCCCAATACGCCGGAGGAATCGTGCGGCGACGTCCCCCATGCGGAGCAGAACGGCCTCGTCAAGGTCACCACCCCGGCCGACGGCAGCACGGTCGACCCCGGTGACAGCATCGACGTGACCCTGAAGTGGAGCGGTAGCCTCCTCGACGCCGCCGTCCTCGACCGGGCTCTCGACTGCGTGGAGATCGACGGCGCGCCCGCCCCGGGCCTCAGCCTCGACGAGCAGGGCGTCCCCAACCAGAGCCCGGTCACCCACCGCTACCGCATCCCCTCCGCCCTCGCTCCCGGCACCCGGGTCTGCGACCAGGGGTTCCTGTTCGGGCCGCCGGCCGACGTGCCGCAGCGGCTGGCCAGCAACCGCGTCTGCTTCACGGTCGGCCGCCCGGCATCGATTCCCCCGACCACGCCGCCGTCCACGAGCCCGGGCGCCCCGCCGGAGGCCCCGGGCCCCGGCGGCCCCGGTCTCCCCCCGTCCGGCGGATCCGGTCCCGGCGGCCCCGGATCCCCTGGCCCCGGATCCCCTGGCCCCGGGCTCCCGCCGGGCGGCGGGGGGCGGGTTCCGTCGGCCGACACGTCGGTCACCGTTCCGCCGCCGCTCTCGCCGCCGGCCCCGGCCCCGGCCCCGGCCCCGGCCGCCTCGCCGGCCGCCTCCACCGGTGCCGCCGAAGGCGCCCGGTCCCCGGCCGGCGCCCCGGAGGAAGCGACGCCCAACCTGCCCCGTACCGGCCGTGACGACCGGCCCCTGGCGGCCGCCGGCGGCGCCAACCTCATCGCCGCCGGCCTGGCGCTGATCGCCGGCGCCCGCCACCGGCGCCAGCGCGGCCGGTGACCCGGCTATGAACTGGCGTTCCTCACCGCACCATCGCCGCGGTGAGGAACGCCAGAACGGCCCGGCGGGTCAGCCCGCCGGGCCGTCGACGTTGACGACCGCGGGGCCCGACCCGGCCCGCACGACGATCAGGTGGGCCTCCTCGTCGCCGGGGTTGCCCTCCCGGTGGACGGCCCCGGGGGGCACGTAGAAGAAGTCGCCCGGGCCGGCCAGGATCACGTCGCCGCCCCCCGGGCCCGACTCCATCCGCACCTGCCCGGTGACCACGTAGATCGACGTCTCGTAGTCGCCGTGGTGGTGCCAGCCCGACGTGTCGTGGGCCGCCGTCCGCACGAATCCGGCCCACAGGCCGTCGGTGGCCACCGCCTGCTCCCGGACCATGCCCGGAGTGGCGTGGCCCGGCACCCGCTCCGACGGCGGGATGTGGCGGACGGGTTCGGCGGCGCCCATGCCGGCGCTACTTCCCGGTCTGGGGCGCCGGCGGACGGGCGGGCGGGGGGGCGTCCTCGGTGTGGAGAAAGATGTCGCTCCCCTTCGTCTTGTGGTCGTCGGACACCAGCGTCCTCGCGGCCGAGTCGAAGGCCACCAGCGAGCCGCCGCCGTTGACGTTGGGGCTGAAGCTGTCGCCGTCGCCCTGGGTGCCGTCGTCGGCCACGCTCACCCGCGTCAAGCTAGCCCCGTCCCGGTCGGCCAGGAAGATGTCCCGCTTGCCGTTGGTGTCGTCGGGCACGAGGTTGTCGGCCCCGGACCAGAACGTCACCCAGCGGCCGTCGGGGCTGATCGACGGGTCGGAGGACATCCCGTCCCCCTGCGTCCCGTCGGAGGCGACGCTGACCCGGGTGGTGCTGCCCTCGTTGCGGTCGAAGACGAAGATGTCGCCGGTCTTGTTGGTGTCGTCGGGGACGAGGTCGGAGGCGTTCGACCAGTAGGCGATGTAGCGGCCGTCGGCCGACACCGAGGGGCTGAAGCTGCCGCCGTTGCCCTCCACGCCCCCGGGGCCGCTGCTGATCCGGGTGGTGTCGCCGGTGGCCATGTCGTGCACGTAGACGTCGGTCTTCTTGTTGGTGTCGTCGGCCTGCAGCGGGGCGTCGGACTGGAACGCCACCCACCGCCCGTCGGCCGAGATCGACGGGCGGACGCTCTCGCCCATGCCCTGCTTGCCGTCGCTCGACACGCTGACGCGGGTGGTCGTGCCGTGCTCGAGGTCGCGGACGAAGACGTCGCGGGCCCGGTTCGTGTCGGTCGACTTGCCGAGAACGCCGGGCTTCTCCAGATTCGTGGCCGCCGACTCGAAGGCCACGAGCTTGCCGTCGCCGCTGATGACCGGCCGGGCGCACTCGCCGTTGGCCTGCCCGTCGTCGGGGCCGACGTCGACCCGGACCGTCTCGTGTGTCTGGCGGTCGGTCACGAAGCAGTCGGTCACCTTGTTGGTGTCGCCGTCGACGAGGTTGTCGGCCGCCGACCAGTAGGCGACGTACCGGCCGTCGTTGGACAGCGTGGCCCGCTGGCTGTCGCCGTTGGACTGGCGGCCGCCGGCGCCCTTGCTCACCAGCTCCAGCGTCTGGTTGTCGCGGTCGTAGACGAAGATGTCCCGCGCCCGGTTGGTGTCGCCGGGGACGAGATAGGGGGAGTCGGAGTCGAAGGCCACGAAGCGCCCGTCGCCGCTGATCCACGGCCGGAAGCTGAAGCTCGTGGCCGGGCCCTTCGACCCGGAGGCCTGGGAGATGGACGTCGTGATGCTGGTCGTCGACGCCCCACCGTGGGGGGCGGCGACAAGCGGGGCGGCGAGGACGGCGAGCAGGGGCGGGACCACCCGGCTCCGGACCCGGGCGCGCGAACCCCCGGGCAGGCGACGCCCGGGGGTTCGGTCGTTTCCTTCTGTCCTGCTCGTCCCTCGGTCGGTTCGTTCTGAGCGGCTCAGCAGTCGCCTCCCATCACGGGCCCGATCGGTATGGCGGAGCCGGAGCTGGCTCCGTTACCAAAGGGGCGATTGTTATGCCGTGAGGATATCGCTCAGTACGTCGTTCACGGTGACGCACACCGGGCCGACCAGAACTTCGCGCTCCGCCACACAGCGATCACCGGCGCGGCCGTGCTCCTCGCCGCCATGGCCTCGGCTCGCCAGCTGGGTCACGCCGGGGGCTGAGATCGCCAGCGCCCCGAGGAGCCCCGCTGCAACAAAAACAACACTAGTAACTTTGGCCCTCATAGGTCGATGTTCCTTTCAGACGGTTGCAACCGGTTACAACGAATAACACTAATTAACTCTAATGAGCAGTGACTAAATGGAAGAAATCGACCAATTGGAGAAACTAAAACAACAATGGGTTCCGTAGCAAGCGGAGTTTTCACTTGTGGGCACCCGACTAGCGTCGGCACACCTCGACACAGGGGACTCTTCGGCCACACGGGAGGCTCGCTCGGACCGGGCCGGCGGGGTGCCCGGCCCGTACGATCGGCCTGTGACAACGGGTGATCGGACGACGGGGCATCTACTCCCCCCAGGGATGGGGGACGGCGACGGTGGTGGCACGGCGACGCCGCCGGTTCGGGAACCGACCCACGCCGAACGGGCCCGGACGCTGGTGGCCGGGAGCAACCGGGGCGTGCTGTCCACGGTGGCGGCCCAGCCCGCCGCCGGGGGCTCGGAGGCGTCGGCCCGTGTCGCCGGGTACCCGTTCGGCTCGGTGGCCACCTACGCCCTCGACGACGCCGGGCGGCCCATCGTCTTCGTCTCGACCATGGCCGAGCACACCCGCAACGCCGGCGCCGATCCCCGGGCCAGCCTGATCGTGACCGAGCCCGTCCCCGACGGCCGCGATCCGCTGGCCGCCGGCCGGGTGACGCTCGTCGGCGAGCTGCTCGAGGTCACGGGTGACGGGCGGCCCGCCGTCCGCGACCGCTACCTGGCCGCCAATCCGGCCTCGGCCTATTACATCGATTTCGGCGACTTCTCGTTCTGGCGGCTCGAGGTCGCCGGCGTCCGCTATGTGGGCGGCTACGGCCGGATGAGCTGGGTTCCGGCCGCCGACTACGCCGCCGCCGAGCCCGATCCGCTGGCCGGGGAGGCGGCGGCCGGCATCGTCGAGCACATGAACGCCGACCACGCCGACTCGCTCGTGCTCCTGGCCCGGGTCCTCGGTGGGCGGCCCGACGCCACCGAGGCGGTCATGACGGCGGTCGACCGCTACGGCTTCGACCTCGTGGCCGCCGGGCCGTCGGGGCGGGCGGCGGTCCGGGTCGGCTTCGACGCCCCGGTCGCGACGCCGGCGGCCGCCCGTCCGGCCATGATCCGGCTGGTTGATCGGGTCAGGAATCCGTAAAAAGGAGGGCCGCCCTGTCGGACGGCCCTCCCGGTGGCTTTCGCCAAATGGCGGTCAGAGAACTTCGCGTTCGCGGGTCACGACGGTGTCGTGGCGGTGCGGGCCGCCCCAGGAGCTCCAGAAGAGCAGCGACATGAGCAGGCCGACCCCGCCGACGATCATCAGGATGACGCCGATGGTGTTGAGGTTGAACCCGCTGGTCTGCACGTTCACGGCGAAGTCGAGGACTGCCCCGACGGCGATCAGGAAAAGGCTCACACCGATACCCATTGTGGTCGACCTCCGGTCAACGATCGTGTGTCTCCCGGGGTGTACCCGCCCGTCGCGGTCCGGGAAACGAAACCGGGACCGAACCGACCGATTCGTCCTTATTCAGCCGGTTCCAAGGGCGTGACGTCGTCGAATTGGCCCTGAACGGGGACCGCCATTTCGACGTCCCAGTCGTCGTCGGTGAGGGCGTCGAGGTAGGCGGCCCGCCGGATCTCGGCCAGCCGGCGGCGGTGGGCCGCCCGGGCCCGGCGGCGCCGCTCGGCCCGCCGGCGCAGGGTCGCCACGGCGCCGGCGGCGGCGGCACCGAGCAGAACCAGTGTCAGCGCCCAGCCGGCCCGGCCCCGGCGGACGGGCCGCTGCTCGGCGACGGGCGTCGCCCCGGCTGCACTCAGGGCGCTCTTGGCCCCCTTGGCCCCCTTGGCCGTGCCGGGCTTCCCGGCCAGCAGCGTGGAGGCCAGCGGCGCCCGGTAGGGCTGGACGCGGACGGGGGGCAGCGGGTCGCCGAGCCCGGGGGCGTCGGGCGGGGTGCCGAAGCCCTTGTCGAGCAGCTTGGCGGCGATGCCGTAGAAGTCGTCGGCGTTGAGAACGACGGCGATCATCGTCCTCCCGTCCCGGGTCGCCGTCCCCACGAAGGTGTGCCCCGCCAGGGCGGTGTAGCCGGTCTTCAGGCCGGTGGCGCCGGGGTAGCGGTTGAGGAGCTTGTCGTGGTTGTAGAGGACGTGGCCGTGGCCGTCGGGGCCGTCGAAGCTGTACTTCGTCGTGCCGGCCATCGCCATGAGCTCCGGCACCGACAGGACGTTGCGGGCGGCGATGGCCAGGTCATAGGCGCTGACCCGGTTGCCGCCCCCGAAGGCCGCGGCGTCGTCGAAGCCGGCCGGGTCGGCGAAGTGGCTGTCGACCATGCCGTAGCGGAGGGCGGCGGCGTTCATGTCGTCGGCGAAGGCGGCCAGGCTCCCGGAGGCGGCCTCGGCCAGGGCGTAGGCGGCGTCGTTGGCCGACACGATCATGAGGGAGTGCATGACGGCGTCCAGCGTCCACTGCTGGCCGGCCACGAGCCCGATCCGCATGGCCGGCTGGGCGGCGGCGACGGGGGTGACGGTGAGGGTGGCTCCCGGCGCCAGCTTCTCGGTGGCGACCAGAGCGGTCATGAGCTTGGTGGTGCTGGCCGGGGGCATCGCCTCGTGCTCGTTGTAGGCGTCGAGGATCCGGCCGGTGCCGGCGTCGACGACGATCCAGGCCTTGGCCGGGTAGGCCGGCCCCGGGGGGGCCTGGGCCCCGGCCGGCCCGGCGGCGGTCACGGTCACGCCCGCCGCGGCCAGGAGTATCAGGCACAACAGCGCCCACACCGGGGCGATGATCGGGCGCCGAGGCATGGGTTCTTAGGCTAGGCGGCGCCGGAGGGGGGTTGGTGGACCGGGGCGGTCGGACCATTAGCCTTAGCGCCCGTGGCTTCCCGAGTGCTCGTCACCGAACCGCTGGCCCAGGTGGGCCTGGAGACGCTGGCCGCCGCCGGCTTCGACGTCGACGTCGCCGTGGGTCTGTCCCCGGAGGACCTGCTGAGGGCGGTGCGGGGCGCCTCGGCCCTGGTGATCCGGAGTGCCACCCAGGTCACCGCCGACGTGCTCGAGGCCGGCACCGATCTGGTGGTGGTCGGCCGGGCGGGCATCGGGCTCGACAACGTGGACGTCGCCGCGGCCACCCGCAAGGGCGTGATGGTGGTCAACGCCCCGCAATCCAACATCCTCTCGGCCGCCGAGCACGCTCTGGCGCTGCTGATCGCCCAGGCCCGCAACGTCCCCCAGGCGGACGCCGACCTGAAGGCCGGGAACTGGCGCCGGTCGAAGTGGGAGGGCGTCGAACTGCACGGCAAGACGCTGGGCATCGTCGGCCTCGGCCGGATCGGCGGGCTCGTGGCCCAGCGGGCGCTGGCCTTCGGGATGCACCTCATCGCCTACGACCCCTACGTCAGCGCCGACCGGGCCCGGCAGATGGGCGTCGACCTGCTGCCGACGGTGGAGGAGGTGGCGGCGCAGTCCGACTTCCTCACGATCCACCTGCCCCGCACCCCGGAGACGAGGGGCCTGATCGGCCGGGACCTGCTGGCCAAGGCCAAGCCGGGGATCCGCATCGTCAACGCCGCCCGGGGCGGGATCCTCGACGAGGAGGCGCTCTACGACGCCATCGTGTCGGGCCGGGTGGCCGGGGCCGCCCTCGACGTGTTCGCCGAGGAGCCGACGACCAAGAGCCCGCTGTTCGAGCTGGAGTCGGTGGTGGTCACGCCGCACCTCGGCGCCTCCACGGTGGAGGCCCAGGACAAGGCGGGCCAGACGATCGCCGAGCAGGTGGTGCTGGCGCTGCGGGGCGACTTCGTGCCCTACGCCGTCAACGTCGCCGCCGGCGAGGCGTCGGAGACCGTGCGGCGCTTCCTGCCGCTGGCCGAGCGGCTCGGCCGGCTGTTCAGCGGGCTGGCGGGCGGGGTGACCGAGACGCTGGAGCTGACCTTCGAGGGCCAGGTGGCCGACTACGACTGCCGGATTCTCGGCCTGTCGGTCCTCAAGGGCCTGTTCACGCCGGTCTCGGCCGAGCCGGTCAGCTTCGTCAACGCCCCCCAGATGGCCGAGGAGCGGGGCCTCGTGGTCCGGGAGACGAAGACCTCGTCGTCACGTGACTACGTCAACCTCATCTCCATCCGGGGCGCCCTCGGCGACCGGACGGTGGCCGTGGCCGGCACGCTGTCGGGCCGCAGCGAGCAGCCCCGCATCGTCGGCATCGACGACCACATCGTCGACCTCCCGCCGGCCCGGCACATGCTCGTCGTCCGCAACGACGACCGCCCGGGGATGATCGGCGCCGTCGGCTCCACGCTCGGCCGGGCCGGCATCAACATCGCCGACATGGCCCTCGGCCGGGGCCCGGCCGGTGAGCACGCCCTGATGATGCTGGCCACCGACTCGCCGGTCACGCCCGACGTCGTCGACGACCTCCGGGCCCAGCCCGGGATCGTCGACGCCAAGGCGATCGAACTCGACTAAGGCAGCTTCACCCGGCCGCCCGAACGGAAGGGGGCGCCGTTCAGCCGGCGCCGGCGAAGCCCGGCGTCCCGGCCGCGGCCAGGAACCGCTGCAGGTCCTTCGTCCGGATCCAATCCCGCTCGCCGCCGAGCTGCGCCGGGACGAAGCCGCGCTGCACCGGCCGGCGCCGGTGGTGAGGACCGACGCATGGCAGGCGCCGATGACCGACGACGGCTTCCCTCCGAGCCTGCGGCTGAACAGCACCAGCCCCCGGTCGGTGAGGGCGAGGTTGCGGGGTTTGTTGATGGCGTAGGCCAGCCCGAAGATGAGCACCCCGCTGACGAGCACCTGGAAGACGACGAGCATTCCCGCCACCAGCGCCAGGGCCCCCCCGATGAGCACCATCGGAGTGGGCCCGGCGTTCGTGGCGGAACTACGTCAGCCGCAGCTTCAGTACGGGCGGTGCTGCTCGATCACCGTGACCGAGCGGCGGCGGCGGTTGACGGCGCTGACGATCGCCCGCAGCGAGGCCGTCAGGATGCTCTCGTGGCGGCCGACGCCCCACAGGGTCACACCGTCGCCGGACTGCGTCTCGACGTAGGCCACGGCGGTGGCGCCCGAGCCGGACCCGACGGCGTGCTCGGAGTAGTCGGTGACGTCGAGGTCGACGCCGAGGTCGGCCTGGAGGCCGGCGACGAAGGCGTCGATCGGCCCGTTGCCCTCGCCGACGACGGTGCGGTGCTGCCCGTCGACGCGGAGCTGGGCGGTGACCTTGGCCCCCGACGGCCCGGTGGTCGTCTCGTGGGAGATCAGCTCGACGGACCCGTCCACAGGGAACTGGAGGTACTCGGTCTCGAAGGCCTCCCACATCCGGACGGGCGAGATCTCGGTGCCGGTGTCCTCGCTGATCGTCTGGATGGTGCGGGAGAACTCGATCTGGAGCCGGCGGGGGAGGTCGAAGCCGTGCTCGGCCTTCATGATGTAGGCGACGCCGCCCTTGCCCGACTGCGAGTTGACCCGGATGACGGCCTCGTAGCTCCGGCCGACGTGCCAGGGGTCGATCGGCAGGTACGGGACCTCCCAGACGTCGTACTCGGGCCCGAGGGCGTCGAAGCCCTTCTTGATGGCGTCCTGGTGGCTGCCGGAGAAGGCGGTGTAGACGAGCTCGCCGACGTAGGGGTGGCGGGGGTGGACGGGCAGGCGGTTGCAGTACTCGGCCACCCGCCGCAGGGCGTCGATGTCGGAGACGTCGAGCTCGGGGTCGACGCCCTGGCTGAAGAGGTTCATGGCGATGGTGACGACGTCGACGTTGCCGGTCCGCTCGCCGTTGCCGAACAGCGTGCCCTCGACCCGATCGGCGCCGGCCATCACGCCGAACTCGGCGGCGGCCACGGCGCAGCCCTGGTCGTTGTGGGGGTGCAGCGACAGGACGATCTTGTCCCGGTGGGGCACGTTGCGGTGGAAGTACTCGATCACGTCGCCGTAGATGTTGGGCGTGTACATCTCGACCGTGGCCGGGAGGTTGAGGATCAGCTTGCGCTCGTCGGTCGGCTCGATGGCGTCGGTGACGGCGGCGCAGACCTCGATGGCGTAGTCGATCTCGGTGCCGGTGAAGCTCTCGGGGCTGTACTCGTAGAGGATCACCGAGTCGCCCATCGTCTGCTCCAGCTTGCGGCAGAGCTTGGCGGCGTCGACGGCGATCTGGGTGATGCCGGCCTTGTCGAGCCCGAAGACCACCCGCCGCTGGAGGATCGACGTCGAGTTGTAGAAGTGGACGATGGCCCGCCGGCAGCCCTTGATGCTCTCGTAGGTGCGCTCGATCAGCTCGGGGCGGCACTGGGTGAGGACCTGGATGGTGACGTCCTCGGGGACGAGGTCCTCCTCGACGAGCTGGCGCACGAAGTCGAAGTCCGGCTGGCTGGCCGAGGGGAAGCCGACCTCGATCTCCTTGAAGCCCATCTTCACCACGGTCTCGAACATGCGCCGCTTGCGGACGGGGTCCATCGGCTCGATCAGCGCCTGGTTGCCGTCCCGGAGGTCGACGGAGCACCAGAGGGGAGCCTTCTCGATCCGCTTGTTCGGCCACGTGCGGTCCTCGAGGACGAGGGGCAGGAACGGGCGGTACTTCTCGAAAGGCATCTTCTCGGGGTTCGTCGGCTGCGGGGGCATGGTGTGTCCTTTCAGAGACAAATAAAAAACCCCCTGCCGGGAGGGCAGGAGGCTGCAGGCGAGCGCCGGAATCGGGGCGCCCGCCCTACGTAAGGAGGAGTCCGGAGGTCGCGAGAAGAGACAGCATCCCGTTGATCGTGAGGCACAACGGCCGATCCGTCAAGCGCGGCGCGTCATCGTTGCGCCGGACGGAGCCCGTCGGCCTGGGCCGACGCCTCGTCGGGATAGCACCGGTCGGCCTTGGTGCGGCTGTAGTTCCGGCTGGCCGGCGTGTGGAAGATCTTGCTCGACAGCTTGGCCTTGACCGGGTGCGATTGGGGGCAGACGCCGTCGTTGGCCGGCACCCAGAGCCGTTCCCCGGGGGGTTCGGCGGCCTTGCCGGTGGGCGATTTCCGGGCCGGGCCGGTGCGCGGCTTCGCCGCCCGGGCGGCCGGTGCCGGGGGCTTCGGGGCGGCCGGGGGCGGGGTGGCGGCGGTGGCGGATCCGGCGTCCGCCGGGGCGGGAGGCTTCGGCGCGGCGGCCGGCGGGGTGGCCGCCGTCCCGGAGCCCGTGGTGGCGGGCGCCGGCGGCTTCGGGGCGGCGGGAACGGGAGCGACGGACGGGCGGGTGCCGCCGGGCGCGCCGGTGGACACCCAGGAGTCGGCCCACGGATCGGGGGCCCTCCGGCCCCGCAGGGCCTTCACGATTCCCACGCCGACGCCGGCCAGGAGGCCGAGGCGGAGGGCCCTGCGCAGCAGTCGGACCATTCCCGGAGTCTAGGACGAGACCCTCGGGGCCCCGGGCTCGGGACGGTCGCGGGGCCGGCGACGCACGTCGCCGGCCCCGGCCAGGTAGTGCACCTCGGGAGAGGACTCAGAGAACGCCGAGCAGCCCGACGAGGCCGCCGTCGAACGGGCTCAGCGCGCACGCGGCCCCGGCGGCGTCGCCGGCGAAGGTCGACAGCACCTGGGGAACGGCGGCGTCACAGGCCGGCGTGGTGCCGCCGACCGACTGGAACACACCGTCGAGGAGTTCGCCGCCGGCGCTGTCGGCCGCGCCGACGCCGGCGGCCGAGCCGACGACGCCCGTGACCCCGCTGAGGAGGCTGCCGTCGGAGCTGCCGGGGAGGCCGGCGCCGAGGAGGCCGGTGACGCCGCCGAGGTAGCCACTGGAGCCGCCGAGGAGGCCGCCGGCACCGCCGGAGCCGAGCAGGTTGCTGACCGGGGCGAGGAGGTCACCGGAGAGGGGAAGGGGGACGCCGGCCAGCGCCGGCACGGACGAGGACCCGCGGCTGCCGTCCGAGCCGAGCAGGGCGGCGGTGGCGGACGGAGCGACCATCACGGCTCCGAGAGTCAGGGCGGTGGCGACGCCGAAGACGCGTCGGGAGAACTTGAACACGGAAAGCTCCTTGCGACGAGGACCGGCGGTCCCGGGGGGCGGGACAGGAGAAAGCCGGAAGGTTTGCCCGGCGTCCTCCGATTCGACCGCGTCAGCTCTGCACCCTTTGCGGGAGCCCGGCGGCGCAACAGCTATGCCAGGAATGCGCGCTGTGCTCGTAATGTACCGATGGCGAAAGCCGCGGACTCGGGGGGAGTCATGGCGAGGAGCGAGATCGAAGCCGACCGCTCGATGCCGCTGCGTCACGAGTCCGTCGGTGCCGCGCTGCGTCGGGCGGCGGCGGCCGCCCCTGACGGGCTGGCGCTGGTCGAGGGGCAGCCCGACCCCGGGCGCCGCCGGCGCTGGACGTTCACCGAGCTGCTGGCCGATGCCGAGCGGATGGCCCGCGCCCTGGCGACCCGCTTCGAGCCGGGCGAGCACGTGGCGGTGTGGGCCTCGAGCACGCCGGAATGGGTGGTCCTGGAGTTCGCCACCGCCCTGGCCGGCGTCGTCCTCGTGACCGTCAACCCGGCGCTGCGGCAGGAGGAGCTGGCCTACGTCCTCGGCCAGTCGAAGAGCGTGGGGCTGTTCTACGAGCGGTCGTTCCGGGGGAACCCCATGGCCGAGCAACTCGCCGCTGTGGGGGGCGAGCTGCCCCGGCTGCGGGACGTCGTCGCCGTCGACGACATCGACGGCTTCGTGGCCGGCGGCCACCCGGGGGTGGCGCTGCCCGAGGTCGATCCCCACTCGGCGGCGCAGATCCAGTACACCTCCGGCACCACCGGGGCGCCGAAGGGCGCGCTGCTCAGCCACGCCGGCATCACCGACAACGGCCGGATGGCCATGGAGCTGGTCGGCCTCGACCGCGGCGGCGCCTATCTGAACTGCATGCCGCTGTTCCATACCGGCGGCTGCGTCCTCGGCGTGCTGGGGCCGATCCAGCGCCTCGCCACCTGCGTCTGCCTCCGGGAGTTCGACCCCGCCCTCATGCTGGAGCTGTGCGAGGCGGAGCGCGTGACGCACTTCCTGGCCGTCCCCACCATGCTGGTCGCGCTGCTGGGCGAACGGGCCCGGAAGGAGCGTGATCTGTCGGCGCTGCGCCTGATCTGCTCCGGAGCGGCGCCCGTGCCCACCGAGCTCGTCCGGCGCGTCCAGCGAGAGTTCGGCGTGGAGTTCTCGATCCTCTTCGGCCAGACGGAGGCGGCTCCCGTCATCACCATGACCCGGCCGGACGACGCCCCGGAGGACATCGCCGGGACGCTCGGCACGGCCATCCCCCAGGTGGCGGTCAAGATCGTCGACCCCGCCACCGGCGACACGGTCCCGGTCGGGCAGCCGGGTGAGCTGTGCGCCAAGGGGTTCAACGTGATGCTGGGCTACTACGACATGCCCGAGCGCACCGCCGAGACGGTCGACGGCGACGGCTGGCTGCACACCGGCGACCTCGTGACCATGGACGACCGTGGGTACTTCCGGATCGCCGGCCGCCTCAAGGACATGATCATCCGGGGCGGGGAGAACATCTACCCGGTGGAGATCGAGGAGGTGGTCTTCCGCCATCCGGGCGTGGCCGAGGTGGCGGTGGTCGGGCTGCCCGACGAGACGTGGGGGGAGGTCGTGGCCGCCTTCATCCGCGACGCCGATCCCGCCCGGCCGGTGGGCGACGCCGAGCTCCGAGCCCACGTCCGGGAGCATCTCGCCCCCCACAAGACGCCGACGGTGTGGGTCCACCTGGAGGCCTTCCCCCTGACCCCGTCGGGGAAGGTCCAGAAGTTCGCCCTGCGGGATGCGTGGCTGGCCCGGCCGGTGCCGGCCGCCGGCGCACCGTGAGCGACCCGGCCGGTCGGCTCGAAGCGGCGCTCCGCCGGCGGTTCGGCGCCGGCGCCCGCGTCGAGAACCTCGACCGGCCCACCGTCGGCGGCTCCAACCAGACGGTGCTCTTCGACCTCGTCGACGGGCCGGCCCGCCGTCGGCTGGTGTTGCGGGCCGAGACCTACACCGCTCCGCACAGCCCGTTCATCGACCCGGCGGTGCAGTACCGGCTCCTGGAGGTCGCCGGCCGCCACGGCGTCCCCGTGCCCGAGCCGCTGTTCCTCCTCGACCCCGGCGACGGGCTCGGCCGGGGATTCGTCATGGGCCACGTCGAGGGCGAGACAGTGCCGCAGCGGATCCTGCGCGAGCCCCGCTTCGCCAAGGTCGTGCCCCGGCTCCCCGGCGACCTGGGCGAGATCCTGGCCCGGCTCCACGCCATTCCGCCCGCCGAGGTGGCGTTCGTCGAGGACACCCCCGACAGTCGGGACCCGCTCGCCGCCCAGCGCGACCGCTACGACGGCTACGACGAGCCGCATCCCGCCATCGAGCTCGGCCTGCGTTGGCTGGAGCTGCACCGGCGCCCGGCCGCCCGGCGCGTCCTCGTCCACGCCGACTTCCGCAACGGCAACTTCATCGTCAACGAATCGGGGGTCGCCGCCGTGCTCGATTGGGAGTGCACCCACCTCGGCGACCCGATGGAGGACCTGGCCTGGCTGTGCCTCAGGTCGTGGCGCTTCTCCCGGCCCGACCGGCCGGTGGGCGGGTTCGGGGAGCGGGCCCAGCTGTACTCGGCCTACGAGGCCGCCGGCGGTGCCCCGGCCGACGCCGAGGCGATCCGGTACTGGACCGTGTTCGGCTTCGTCCGCTGGGCCGTCCTCTCCGTCATGCAGGGCCACGGCCACGTCCTCGGGGGGCGGGCGTCGCCGGTCTACGCCGCCACGGCCCGGAACACGACGACGATCGAGCAGGATCTGGTCCGGGCCCTGC
>Ga0070681_10001832_pt1 | contig 19169 bp, 16 predicted proteins | sample KBSC83BmetaG_FD_65650 | JGI IMG/M metagenome (GOLD analysis project Ga0070681, IMG submission 65650) | Corn rhizosphere microbial communities from Kellogg Biological Station, Michigan, USA - KBS C8-3B metaG | ecosystem: Host-associated > Plants > Roots > Rhizosphere | place: USA: Michigan... | reverse complement strand
GATCTCGTTGAACAACTCGACCTGATAAGGCGAAGGACAGTCTGTCAGCACCAGGACCTTCACGCCCTCACACGCCTCAACCTCATGAACAAGTGCGACAGACCAACCCAGGCGAGCACCACGTAACTCACGAGGATCAGTTCGAGTATCGAGCGCATTCCGGAAAACAGCGCCATCACCACGATGCTGTAGATCACGAGCGCACCCTGCGTCGTGCCGCGCGCCAGCAGGTCGCGCGCCATCGCCGCGACGCGCCCGTAAAACCAGCCACCGAACGCGACACCGATCAAGCCGAGCGACATGTAGAGCTCGCCGATAACGGAGTAAGAATAAGAAACACCTTCGACGCCAAGCGCCGTCGGCAAGTCAAAACCCGGATCGACAGGTTTGCCCGGCCAGAAGACGCGCGGCACGGGCCGCACGACCACGTAAACGAAATACTTGTGATAGACAAACGGATACGACTCGGGAATGAGTTGAATGATCTGGCACAGGCGATAGAAGTTGTCGTCAACGCGCAGGTGTTGCTCTTCGAGAAGCTCTCGTTTTTCAAAACGGCCGCTCGAAATTTCACCCTTGCCAATGAGCACGCCCAGTCCGACGTTCCTGTATTCCAGCATTACCTGAAGCGTAACCAGCAACGCGACTACCGCAAGCATCGTCCACAACAGGTGCTTCACACGCAGACGCTGCTGGTCCAGGACCCAGAGGATGAGCGCCATTCCAACCACGACGCCAATCACGCGACGACTGCCGCTCTGCGCGAGAAAGAGTGCAACGATGATCGACATGCCGATACAAGCAATCGTGCGCGGGTTGCGCAGTCCCGCGCGCCGGCCGATTACGACGGTCAACACCGGCAACAGGTAACCAAAGTATTGCATGTGATCGAGAAACGCGTCCCAGCCGCCGAGTTGTCCGCGTCCCCACGGTGCGGCCCAACGTTCCTGGCCCAGGTAATGGACCATTTCGAACACGTTGAAGTTGCAGGGCGCCGCAAAGTTCAACATGCCGAGCAGAAAGCATGCGATTGCGAGTCCGAAGTAAGTGTTGAGTGAAAACTCCTGCGAGATCGACGCGATCAAAACCTTCGGCAGACGCCACGCGCGTCGCAGGGCGCTGAGCCACATCATCACGACGAAGATGCCGATGGCGAGAAAAGCCTTTCGCACCTGGTCGGCGGTGATGTCCTGCAACGGGTAAACGCCTTGCAGAAGATCCAGCAGCAGCCAGTAAATCGGCGCGAACGAGAGCAGCGACTCACCGCGCAGCAGTGCTTTTGGATAACGAATGGCGGCGACGACTGGTGCAAAGGCGAGACCCGCGGACATCACGAGTGCGGGATAAAAGAGCGCGCCTTCCGTCGCCGGATCCTCAGGGATCAAAAGTATCGCGAGGGTTGTCGCGATGACGGTGCTGATGATCGCCAGTAGCGTTGAGCGCATGGTCAGGCTCGGCGCTGCGCTCAGAACAAATGGCTGACGATTCCAAACGCGAACGGATTGCATCACAACGATTTCAATAACGACGCGAGAGTTTGAAGACTAAAGCGCTCGTCAACACACGATCGAACCGACATCGCATTGAGCGTGGCTGGTGTTTCCAAAAGCCGTCGCAGGACGTTCGCGATTGCTTCGCCGGAGACTTCGTCGAGCAACACGCCGTTGAAGCCATCGCGCACCACGTCACCGCAGTACCGCGATGCGATCACCGGCAGCTTCCACGACTGGGCTTCGAGCTGCGTCAGCCCGAAGCCGTCCGACAACGTCGGGAGAATGAACACATCTGCGTCTCTGTAATAGTTGTCAACCTTGACGCGCGGTGCCGTGCCGAACCATCGGCACTGCGGGTGCAGTCTCAGGTCTTGGGGGACGTGAATCTTTGTTGGACCAACAAACCAGAACTCCACCGGTTCGCCGTTCAGCAACCGCACCGCATCCAGCAACTGTCGCACACCTTTGCGCACATTGATCTGGCCCAGAAACAACACGCGCAGCCGGCGTTCAGCGTTGAACGTGCGTGGATAGAGTCGCTGAAACGAGTGCGTGTCAGTCCACGGTTCGTAGGCCAGCGGGATGATCTGTATCTTCTCCGCGGGCACGCCCTCACTGAGCAAGGCATCTCGGGACCACTTTGAATTCACCACGATTCGATCCGCGAGCGAGCATTCGCCGCGCCAGTTGTCCCAGTACTCTTTGGGCGCTTTTTGGTCGGCGACGATTCGTTCCTCGGCCGGGCCGGGATCGATCTGGCCCAGCACCGTGCGCCAACCACGCGCTCGCGCAAACTCAAAGATCTCGCGTGCCGCGTAGCTGTAGGCGAAGACGGTGTGATTGCCGTTCGTTTTTGTGCGCTTGAGTTGTGCGAGTGCCTGGCGCTGAAACCACTCGTTTCGCTGACCGATCAACTTCCACCCGTTCTCACGCGCGAGGGAAGCTTTCAACTCAAATCGTAGGGCGGCGAGATTCGGAGCAGCGATGCGCGCGCCCGCGAGACCCGGATGGAAGCGGCCGACGTGCCGTATCCACACATCGGTGATCAATTCAGCGAGTAATCCACTGAGTTGCAACGCACGAGGCACCGCATAATGCTCACGGGCACCAAGCTGACAACAAATCCAGGCCGCGGAGGCCGCGGAAGAAATCCGGATTTTATTCACGTCATCTGTTTTCTGCTTTTGTGTCACAGACTTTGCGCGATCGGGGCTCGTCGGAGCGCCAGATACGATCGCACCGCGCCCGCGCTCACCGGCAATCGATATCGATGGTTGCTCCAAAGATGCGCGGGAATCATTGTCACACCTTTCAGGATCCCACGATGGCGTCCGTGTCGCAGCAACCACAGCAGACGATTCGCACACTGGCCTATGCCGATGCCCCAAAGCGTTACCGGATATCTCAGATAGGCGAGCAACGCGAGATTCGCAATGCTGCCGGCCGTCACACGTGGATCCGCGTGATGCGCGAGGTTCGTGTTATGAAAAACACGCAGCCAGCGCGTAGTTAAAATCCTGGCGCCGCGCCAGTGAAGGCGAATCGCAAGGTCCACCTCCTCCATTCCATACGCAACCGGCAGCGGCACGTAACCACCCGCATCGAGAAAAGCCTGTCGCTGGTAGATGCACGCAGCGCCGGAAAAGTCGGCAGTCCACTCCGCACTTCTTTCGTCCAAACCGATCGCTTCGCCTACTTGATAGATCGCAGCGCAGATCACTGCCGCATCCGGAAACTGCTCAAACAACTTTGCAGCGCGTGCGAAGTAATCAGAATCGATCGGATACGAGTCGTCGTCGAAGCTGGCCACAAGGTCAAACTTCGCTGCATCGACGAGTTTGTTTCGCCCGCCGCCAGGTCCAACCTGGTCTTTGCTAACAAGAACACGCACGTCGGGGAAGGCTTTGCAAATCGCCTGCTCGCAGTCGCGCCTGTTCGCGTCGACATGGACCAACACTTCATCAGGCGGTGGCGTGCAACTTCGAATTACTCTGAGCGTTGCGAGCGTCTGCTCGATTCGCTCGTATGCAGTGACGATCGCTGAGATTTTCATAGCGCCTGAAGGAGTATTTCAGAGAGTGCGCGTGCGCCGGCCTCGTTTGGATGAAAGCTGTCTCGATAGAAAAGCTCAGCGTGCGTTCTATTCGCGGGCAACTGCGAGGCCCAGTCAAGGAACTCAGCCCCGGCGGCGTTCGCAATTTCTCTTAACTTTTCATTCACTTTTGCGAAGTATTCCGGCGAGTTTGGAAAACACGTCTCGCTAACCGGCAGCAATCCAAGCACCAACACGCGCGCGCCGAGCGCTCGCAGTTTCTGCAACAACTCACTCTGATACTCCGCAAACTTTTCTAACTCCATCAGCGGCTTACCCGGTTGCTGACTTAGCAGCTTCAGACGCGCTTTCTGTTTCAATGCGTCAACCGAAGTTTGCTTTGCCTTGCGCCACCACGTCGCGCTGAAGTAACAACGCGGATCCATCGCGGAGTAATTTCTCCACGCTCGCGGTACCCACCACGGCCACGCATCACTCCACAGCATCGCCGGACGAATGATGCTCTCCAGACTTCCTCTGAACACGACCACCAGTTCCGGACGCAGGGCGCTGATGAGCGGCAACCACTCAAAATCCGTTTCGACTGTCTTTCCTTCGCACGCGAGATTCCAGAGCCACAAATCAGACGTTGCGGCATTCATCAAACCGGCGACGTTGAAGTCAACCTGCCCGTTGCTCGAATCTATAGGTCTCAGGCGAAACTCAGACGCACCGAGTCGTTTCGCGAGTTCGGCAACATGACTGATCCTCTTCGAGCCGACGCCTTCGGTGAGACTGTCTCCGAGAAACACCCAATTCCGAGATCCGGATCTAGCTGACAAAGGCTGCCTGAAAACGTGCCGCAAGCTGCTCGATATCGAACTCCCCGCGCACTGCATTGCCGGCCCTCGCCAAAATCTCGGCGCCGTTCTGATTCTCTTCCGCCCACTGTTCCACAAAACGATCGAGCGCTTCGGGAGCGATTGTGGCGAGTCGCGGCGTGAGATCATAACGTTCGGCAACGCGAAACATGGCCGACTCTTGCGGAGCGTGAAAGAACACACTCTTTCCCGACGCCAGGTACTCCGGAAGTTTCGTCGGCATCGAATAGAGCGAGATGCGTGCCGAACGTTTGCTGAAAGCAAGGGGCAGATACAAAAGGTCGGCCGCTTTCATGGCTGCGAGACACTCAGTGTGCGAGCGTCGCGTCAGTAACTTTACCGCTCGCAGATTCGACAATGGTGCGCGGTGCTGTTCAGCTACTTCTCCCATCACACTGAATTCGATAGCTTGTGCGTGGCGTTGGTTATAGCGTTCGATAGCTTCCGCAAAAGCGATGATCGCATCGAAGCGAAACACGTTGACGTCCCCAGCCAGCAGCACTTGTCGCGACCGCTCATAAACTCCATTTCCATTTGTGACTGAATCTTTCGCTACACCGTTGTGGACCACCAGCCACGTCTTCCCAAAAGTCTGCTCATAGTGAGCGGCCATCTCGCGTGAGACTGCGAACCTCGTGCTCGCACGATCGATTGCCTCATGCAGCAAACGTCGTCGCGAACGCGAATACGGCAACTGGTGACACTCGTGATGTCCCTGCCAATCGTCCATCACGTAAAAGACGAGATTGAGTTTTGGATAACGCCGGTGAAGTTCGAGGGCCGCTGAAAGTATCCACGGACTGACCGGCACCACCAGCAGATTCCTGATCGAGTTTCTCTCGACGACTTGCGCCAGCAGTTCGACACTCCGGCGCGTCGCCTGAAACTGCTGCGCCTTTAATAAAGGATAGTACGCAAGCGCGATGTGACCATTGAGCCAGCGCGGACGCGACGGCGAAGGTAGATGTATCGAGTGACCTTTCTTCTTCTCTGGCGCAACACGTCCAGGATGCGCACTCCATAACATCTCTTCGGGAAACCCACGAAACAGGTTGTAGAGCGTCTCGCCAAACCCGCTCGCATATCCAACCGGGTAATCAGCAACGACGATCGTAGGGGCCGCAGATTTATGCTGATTAACGCTGATTTGATCTGCGTTCATTTGCGAAAATCTGCGGCTGAAAAAAAACACACGAAAGAAAACCCCGTAGACGTCCGACCCACGCGCGCGGCAGATCCGGTCTCAGCAACCCATGCCTCAAACTCGCGAGCTCACTTAAAAACTGGACCAGGGCCCAGAGCCAGATATGTACCAGGGCCACAGCACGACTCTTCCCCATCGTGAGCGTCAAAATCCCGAATCGCGCGCGCATCGAAAGATACTGATGCTGGTCCGACTGTTCCCTCCCACTCGACGCCTGGTGATGAACGCATTTCGCGGCCGGCACGTAAAGCACTTTCCAATTTCGGCTCAAACGATAACCAAGATCGAGATCCTCGCCTGGAGAACTCCCCGTGAAAAACGATGCAAACCCACCAACAGACTCGAACGCCTCGCGCCGCAATGCACTTGCCCCACCACCGATCCACTCGCACGGCACCGGCGCTTCGAGTGTCGCCGGAAACCCATTTGGCAGTGCCGCGCCGATCAGCTTGCCCGGCTCAAAACCCTGGACGCGACCATGCAGTAAGATGCGATACACACGCCAGAAGAACGTCGGACTCGCGAGGGGTTGATTGACGAGCCTGCCCATCGTCGCGCCGACCTTTGGATCGTTCCAGATCGGTTTGAACAGTTCTTCAACCCAGAGACGATCAACTTCAACATCATCGTCGACCAGCAGCAGGTTTTCGTGGCGTGCGCGTGCAATCGCGAAATTACGTTGACGGGCGCAGTTTCTTTCCGGATGGTGAAAATAGCGGACCTCAAACCCCCAGCACGGATCCTCGCAGACCCCGCGTGTCTCCGCATCGTCACCACAATGGACCACGACAACTTCCGAAACTGGCACAGTCTGTTTTGCGAGACTGTTGAGACAACGCCTCAGCATCTCCGGCCTGCCAACGGTCGCAATAATCGCCGAGATCTTCATGCGACTCGTTTCATCCAAAAACTCGCGGCACGCGTGTCCCTGGACCAGACACGCGCCGCGGCGTCTGCATGGTCGAGGCAAATCCAGTAGTTCGCTAACTGCGGGACAAAACTTTTGTTAAAGGCAAGAAACGCTTCGAGCAAATACTGCTCGTTCAAAGCAAGACGTCGGTCGAGCAGCCACTCGGCCGGATAATCATGCGGGAAGAAGATGTCGTGCACGTGAATCCAGACGCCTGGATTGAGTCGCGGCAACACCTCGAGAAACTCGTAACAAACATCGCTACCAAACTTGACTGCATGACTCGAGTCAATAAAGAGGATGTCGTTCGTGTCAAGACCGGCGAAGAAGTCAACTTCGATCTCTTCCACTCGTTTTTTAATTATCTCGACACCCGTCTCTGTAGTAAGTCGCGCTTCCGGGTAAGGTTCCACGCAGGTAAGCCGTCCTTTGCCGTTGTGAGCGAGTGCCGTGGCTGCGATCTGTGTTGAATACCCACCACCGACCTCGATGATTCGCTGCGGTTGCAAGTGGCGGATGAGCGAATAATAAACTGCCGCATCAAGGCCACTGAAGAAGTCGTTAGCAAAATCGAAACTGAGATCATCCAGTTCGTTGCGATAACGCGCCAACTCACCGAGAAGCCTTAGCTGTTCTTCCCAGCGGAAGTCGATCCCAGGATAAGTCCGTCGCCGACTGATCTGCTCCGCAGTGATCGTGCGGAAATCCGGGAGCGGCTCGTAGTAATGAATCGGACGAATGTGATAGCCCCAGCGATCGGAGATCTCGGGGCGGCTTTGGGCCAGGAAGAGAAGATGATGCGCGGCGCGAGCCGGGACCGTCTTAAACAAAGCGACCGCAGTGCGATCCAGGAGAGACTTAACCACAGATTACACAGTTAAAGATTGATGGAATATCTGTTGCGCGCGATCGTGAGTGAAATATTCGCGGCCGACTGTTAGCGCGCGGCGGCCGAGCGCGATCCGCGTCTCGGGGTTGTTGGCGAGGAGGGCGATCGTCTCGCGTAGGTCGGGTTGGGAGTCGACGACCATAGCAATGCCGGCGTTCTCGCGAGCCCAGGTTACGGCTGAGCAATAATTAGGCCCATAGATCAGCAGCGGCAGACCGGCAGCGGTGTAGTCTGCTAGTTTGCTCGGGAAGGCCATTTCCATGTTAATGCGATCCTCGACCGCGAATGACATCGGTACAAAGAGCGCGTCGGCTTCGTTGCGCAGCTTCGTTAGTAGTTCCGAACTGCTTACCAATCCACGTACGTCGGCATCGTTGAGACCAAGTTGCTGCGCTTCGGCGGATGTCGTTGGTCCAAAGATCAGCAAGCATCCGCCGATGGGCTTCAGTGCCTCCTGTAAGGCGACGAGAGCACTGATGTAGCCGGCTGAATTGATCGTGCCGGCAAATGCGATTGTGAACGCGTGGTCGTTGCACGCGAGTCGCGCCGGTGGCTCGTGGTATTGATCACAAGCGGCGGCGCGGCTCGGATAGATCGTCTGCGCCGGCTTTCCGTAACGCTCGCCATAACTGCGGCTCATCGCGGGCGAGACGCACAAACGAGACTGCGCCTGACGATAGACACTCGCAAAGCGCTTATCGAGCAAGTTGCGAAAGGCCGGCGCGACATTCGCGACACGTGGCCAGTCGTCATGAACGATCAAGTGCAACGGCACGTTTCTTCGCTCAGCGATAGCCGCCGCTGCGACCCAACCAAAACCGTGGGCGACCGTTAAGACACTTTCGAACGCAAAGCCGTTGAGCGATTGGGTAATCTTCGGCGCGGAACGTGTCGCTGACTGCGTGAACCAGGCGGATGCATAAGGATGAAATCGCGTGTTCAGCCAACGCTGGTTACCAATCTGGCAGGACAAATAGTTGACCTGCGGCAAGCGTCGCGACATCGCGGATTTGGTCGCCGTCTCGATGATCGTCAATCTCTCCGGCGGATAGTCACTCAGCAACCGATGCAACAGCGCCGACCCGTGGTACGAAGCCTCCACCGGCACATCACCAACATAAAGCAACCGCGGATACAAGAATTAATACTTTAGCCACAAAAAGGCACATAAGGCACAAAAAACAAGTTAATGAGCTTCTCGCGCTCAAAAAAATCCTTTTGTGCCTTATGTGCCTTTTTATGGCAAATGATAAACACTGCGCATCCAGTCTGCCGTCAAGCGCATGCCGTCTTCGAGACTGTAGGAGTTCTTGTGGTCCAGGTCACGGACTGACTTCGACGTATCGACACGTTTCAGTTTGGTCGTGAGAATCTCCGTTTCCTGATGATGGACCAACCCCGGATCAGCACCGGTGACTTTTAGCACCACATCCGAGAGATCCTCAATCGTGTGCAGGTCAACGCCACCGATGTTGTAAGTCTCGCCGGCGCGAAAGTTATTGGTGATGTTCGCCAGTGTGCGCACGGTGTCGGCCAGATAGGTTGACGTGCGCGAGTGGCCGCGAAAGACGGTCCACGGCAAGCCGTGCAGCGCGCAATAGAGAAACCGGCAGTTTACCGAACGATACGGACTGTAGTACTCGCCTGGTCCATAAGTATTGAACAATCGCACGACAACGGTCTCAGTGCCGTACTGCAACGCAGAATTGCGAATCTGCATTTCGTTAACCCACTTCGACATCGCATAGTCGTTCAACTGCTTGATCTCATACTCGTCCATCACCGTTTCGACCATCAGGTCCGGCCAGTCGCCGTAAACTTCGGATGACGAAAAGTGAATCAGACGAAACTTCAGGCGCTCTTGCAGACGGATGACGTTCTTCGTGCCGATTGCATTAGTGCGCCAGAGGGTTTCATAAAAGTCTTCGCCGTTCCAGCGCCCAAATTCAGCGGCGCAGTGATAGACATAGTCAAAGGGACCACAGCGCTCGAATACACGTTCGATTTGCCGGAACTCGCCGACATCACAGCGCGCGTAAAGCGGCACTTCGACGTCGGTGCGCAAGCTGAAGCCGATTTCGTCCGGTTGATGTGGCAGGTCGCAGGACACGACGTGATGACCGCGCCGGCGCAGCTCGGAAATCAGCCCGGCGCCGATCGTGCCTAAACCGCCGGTGACCAGAACACTAGACATGAATTAAGCGAATCCACGCTTCGACGTCATCGGGCGGCACGAGGCGAGCATTTGCATTCAGCACTCGCTTGAGCACCCGGATGTGAATGGGGCTGTTGGCAATCAGACCCGTCTTCGGCGTGTAAGCACGGAACTTATATCGTCGCCGAAAAGCAGAGGCGGCTTCTTGATATTCGCCAACTTCGAAATCGTGAATGGCGATCCAGGGACGCTGTGGGTGTTTCTTTGCTACGGCACTGATAGTTGCGACGCGTTCGGCACTCGTTTTTGAATCATCGATCAAGATCAGATCAAAGTCCTCGAGATCCAGGTCCGTAACAGCATCTGCTATGTGACTGCCGGCGAGTTGCAGCGTCCAACGCTTGTCATCCTTCGCCAGCTCCTGAATGGTCTCGCTCCAGACTGCATCGTTCTCGATCGAGTGCAGTCGCAGGAGTTGCGGAAAGGCCGCACGATTCAGAAATGTGAGGGTGCTGTAATGACCGCAACCAAACTCGAGTACGCTTTTGATCGGGCGCATGCGTGCGAGTCCGATCAGGATCGGGACGTGCGTGGCGTAGTCGTTTTCCGCCCGCGGTGCAGACAAATATTTCCCGCAAAGTCGCAAAGGGGCAAAGTTTTTTACCCGAGCAATCATCTTTCCGCCTTTGCGCCTTTGCGGGAGAAATCGATTCCGCGCGCTCTTAGCCCGATGTTTCCAAACCAACCGTCGAGTTTTCTGCCACCGTAAACTTCCGTCTCCGCAACTTCGAACTTGAACGTCCGCGGCACAAACTCAATCAGCCGTCTCGCCATGTCCTTCAGATGAATCTCGATGCGATAGGTGCCCGGCAACAGCGGCAAGGATTCGATCGTGAAGCCGAGTTCAGCGGGCTGCCCTGCAGGCAGTGATGAAGTGGTGATGAAGTCTTTCAGATCGAGTCCCGTGAGCCGCCGCGAGTCCATCGTCAAAAACGAGACGTAAAGCCCGGGATCTTGTATGTCAGTATGCGGAACAAACCGCACTTTCACCTGTACGGTGTCGAAAGTCTTGATCACTGGACCGGCAACGGAAGCGACCTCGACCGAAGTCACCAAAAAAGTATTGGTCTCAACCGTCTCATCCAGAGCTTGCGAAGTGTTGATCTCCGAAAGATATCGATCGACTGTCTCATCAATCTCTCCCTGAGCCACTACCCTGCCTTTCTCAATGATGAGTGCCTGCTGACAAATACTTCTCACCGCCGACATATTGTGGCTGACAAACAGAATCGTGCGTCCCTGCGTGCCGATCTCGCGCATCTTGTCGAAGCACTTCTTTTGAAATTGCGCGTCGCCAACCGCCAGCACCTCGTCAACCAGCAGCACTTCCGTCTCCAGATGCGCCGCGACGCCAAACGCGAGTCGCACGTACATCCCGCTCGAATAACGCTTCACGGGCGTATCGAGAAACTGTTCGACCTCCGCAAATGCAACCATCTCGTCGAACTTACGATTGATCTCAGACTTCTGCATGCCGAGGATCGCGCCGTTGAGATAAATGTTCTCACGCCCGGTGAGCTCGGGATGAAAACCCGTGCCGACTTCCAGCAACGACCCTACACGCCCGTAAATCTCCGCGACTCCGCGCGTGGGCGACGTGATGCGCGAGAGAATGCGCAACAGCGTACTCTTCCCGGCGCCGTTCAGGCCGATGATGCCGACTACCTCGCCACGCTTGATTTCGCAGCAGACGTCTTGCAGCGCCCAGATGTATCCGTGACCGTTTTGTGAGTTGTTCCTAAAGCGGTGAAAAGGGCGGCGAAAGGAGGCGAGGGCCGTGTCGGAGATCGCATCTCGCAGCGTTCTGTAACGCTCAGGAGATCCGATCCGGTATCGCTTGCTTAAATTCTCGCAGCGGATAGCGAGGTCGGACATCAGTTTTGCCGTAGATTTTCGCGGCCTAAGCCTTCTCGTAGTACTTCTGGCCGTAGTAAGTCTGGTAGTAGTAATAATCGTGCGACTGGAGGTTGATGTTGTTCAGCACCACGCCGAAGATCTTTGCGCCCACATCGTTCAACAGTTGTTTGGATCGCCGCACGATGTGCCTTGAGCTCTTGCCGCCATGGACCACGAGCAACACGCCGTCAACCATCGTCGAGATCAACACACCATCCGTGAACGAACTGACCGGCGGCGAATCAATGACCACGTGCGTGTACTTTGCTTGCAGCACTGCCAGCAGCCGGTGCATCTGATCTGACCCGAGCAACTCAGCCGGATTCGGCGGAATCGGTCCGGAAGTCAAGACACTCAACCCACTCTCTTCGTCGCTGCGCACCAACGACAGCATCTCGTCTTCGGAAGCGTCACTCGAAAGAATCGAGCTGAGTCCCTGCTGTCCCTGCATGTCGAAGATGCTTTGCAGACGTGGCCGGCGCATGTCCGCATCGATAATCACGACGCTCGCGCCGGTCTGCGCCAAACTGATCGCGGTGTTGACCGCGGTCGTCGTCTTCCCTTCACCCGGCAGGCTCGACGTGACCAACAGTGACTTTGGCGTACGGCCTGCCGTCGATAGCAACACGGAAGTGCGCAGATGTCGATAAGCCTCCGCGAGCGGCGAACGGCTATCGACGTTCATCAACAACTCAGAGTTGCCATTGCCGTTGCCGTTTTGCTTTTGCAGTGCCGTGCTGCCGGAGATTCCCGGAAGCACACGCCGCCGCGCGGCGTTGCCGACAGATGGGATCACCGCGAGCGCCGGCAGGTGCAACACGCGTTCGACTTCTTCAGTCGAGTGGACCGTGTCGTCGAGATACTCGAAGAACAACGCCAAGCCGAGACCCAATCCGATCGACAGGAAGAACGCAGCAATGACCGTGCGCGCGCGGTTTGGACCAACGGGCGTGTCGGGCGTGAGCGCGTAGTCGACGATCGAGATGTTGTTTGGTTTTCCCGCCATGACGACGTCGTTTTCGCGCGCACGCGAGAGCAATCCGTTCAGCAGCGATTTATTGGTTTCGATCTCCTGCTGGATGATGCGGTAATTGATTGCTGCTTCATTCTGCGAGAGAGTCTCCGCACGCTGTTGCTCGAACGCTTTGCGAAGCGACTGTTCGCGTTCGAGTGCCTGTTGATAACGCGTGTTCAGATTCGTCAGCAACGTCGCAGACTTCCGACTGCGCAGATCCTTCAACTGCGAATCGAGCTCTGTGATCTGCTGATCGACTTCCTTGACTTCCGGCGCTTCTTCGGTGGCGTCAACCAACAGCAATGCACGCTTCTGTCGCAATTCGCCCAGCTTCGCTTCGAGATCGTTGGTCGGTTTGGCGCCGTCTTCTACCAAGGCGTTGGCGGCATCCGGACCTTTGGCGGCGTTGTAAGCAGCTTCAGCCGTCTTGCGATCGTTTTCGGCCTGGAGCAGTTGCTGGTTGAGACCGGCGAGACGTTCGACGACCGTGTTCTGGTTTGGATCGAGCGAGATGATCTGGTTGTTCTTGGCGTAGTTGGCGAGGCGCTCTTCGGAGGTGCGAATCTGTTGCTGAAGTTCCGCGATGCGTTTCTGGAGAAAGTCGCCGGTGGTGCTATTGGCTTCGGTACGCTTTTCGAGGTTTGAGAAGACGTAAGTCTCGGCGATCGCGTTCACGACTTTCGAAGTCACGTCCGGCACCGGATGACTGAACTTGATATCAATTAAACGTGTCTCTTTGTAATAGCCGCGCGCCTCTTTAACCGGATCGACTTTGAGCCCGCTGAGAATGTTGTTGACGTACGGCGCTAGACGTTTGGCTTCGTTCAGATCTTCACGCGCCGTTGCCTGTCCGACAGTGGTGGTGAGCGGCAACTGATCCGGAGGCTTCGATGCCGGATCCTGAGCTTTTCCCAGTCCGACCATACGCAGGAGTCTTTGCCACGTTGAAGGTCTTTGCGCCGGATCGCCTTTGAAGAAATCCGGGTTGTGTTCGAGATCGAGAGTCCGGACCACGCGCCGCATCAAGCCGGGGCTGACGAGGATCTGGAGTTGAGTGTTGAAGTAGATCGGATCGTCGGTTGGTCCGTAAAGCGGGCGTTGATTGTTAACCAGGTTGGTACTCTCTTCCAGATCGACTTGCACTCGTGCCTGCGCTTCGTACTCATCCGGTTTGCGTGCGACGTAAACGACCGAGAGCATCGTGACGAGTGCGACAATGCCGAGAACGAGCCACAGACGCTTGCGGATCGCGCGCCAGTAGTCGAGCAGGTGAACTTCGTTCTCGGCGTTAGGATCGACACCGTAGTTATACGATTGCGGCGGCTCGACGGGCCGATCGAGCGCGTCGACCGGCGCTTCTCGCTTTACGAGCTCGTTTGTGGGTTTCATTTTTTGTTACGGCACGACGCGTACGGGCAGTTGTCCGACACCTGGCGCGACCCCCTGAATCAGGCTGCGCAGAAAGCTCTTGCCCGCGGATGTGGGCACGTCGACGATGTCGTTTGGCGCGAGAGCCAGGTCTTCGGATCGTTTCTTCTCGATCGCGTAGAGATCCACCATGATCTCTTTTCTAATCCTCGTGCCGGGCTCCTGGCGCAAAACGCGAATCTTGTCCTTGCGAGTGTCCTGCTTGAGTCCGCCGGCCATCGCGATCGCGCGCGTCAACGTGATCGGCTCTTTCAACGCGATCGTCAGCGGCATGAAAACATTCCCGACTACGTAAACTTGATCCGCTTCCGGGATCGTGACGATGTCGCCCGCTTCGAGATAGGGATTGGATTTCGGATCGCCTTGCAGAACGTCGTTCAGCTTGTAACTCGAGAACGCACTGTTCGGATCGGACTCGTCCGCCTGCTTGCATGGTGAGGTGGTTGTTGTTGAATGGACGATGTTGATCGTTTGACCAGCTTTCGTCGACGGGCCCTTGGCATAAGTCAGTAACTCCAGCAAGCGCACGCGTCTTTGCAGTTCAAAACGACTCTGGTCGTTCACTGCTCCGATGATCGCCACCTGCTGCGAGTGGTACTCCTTGATGAATACGTCCACTTGAAGGTTCTTGTAATACTTCGCATACCGCGTCGAGATCTCTTTCGCCAGTTCGCCTTCTGTCGCACACGCCGCCTGGATTTCCGACTCGATCAGCGGCATGCGAATCATGCCGTTGCCTTCGACGCGCACCGCCTCGCGTGACAACTGCGGGCGATTGTAGACACGGATGTCGAGCACGTCACCGGGACCGATCCGGTAACGATCATCAGCAGGCTGCTGCGGGCTGATAACCAGCAAAAATCCTAAAGCTATAAAAAGGCGAATCATTTTTTTACACGGATTACACGGATTATTTCCCTGACATGCCTATTCTTCGCGACAAAAGCGCCTCGCGCATATGATTCGGATGCGCCAGATTCAAAACCGTGTTACTCAACAACACCATCAACTCTTCGTGCTCGCGTTTGAATAACCCGGTCAACGGCTGTTCCCCGATCTTAATGACAACGCCTTCACGCACCCATTGCCAAAACTGAGTCTGTGTAGTCCAAAACTGTTTTCGATCCTGACAGACGACGAGGGCCGTCTTCTTCTTGCGTTTCTTTTTCTTGTTTGCGTTCATTCGATACACTTGTACCCTTGCGTGACGAAAACGACCACACAGATACCCCGAGGGGAAGCCTCTCTTGCGAGGCAGCAACTAATTTTCAAAACTACTACTAGAGAGAATTCCGCCCGCAGCGAATTTGTTCACGAAATGCGATCGACCATCTCGCACCAGAGATGTCCGATTGTTATGTGAGCCTCCTGAACTCGCGCCGTGCGCGTTGACGGCACGGCGACGGTGATGTCGCAGAGAGAACCGAGCGGACCGGCAGTCGCGCCCGTCAGTCCGATCGTTTTGCAACCTCGTTCACGCGCTGCTTCCGCCGCGCGCAAAACATTTTTCGACTTGCCACTCGTGCTGATCGCGATCAGTACGTCGCCCGTTTGCGCGAGCCCTGCAACTTGTCTTGCAAACACCTGTTCGTAACCGAGATCGTTGCTGACGGCCGTCAGCGCAGAGGTGTCGGTGGTCAATGCAACTGCCGGCCACGAACGACGCTGTTTTTCGTAACAGCCAACCAACTCCGCCGCGATGTGTTGCGCATCAGCGGCGCTGCCGCCGTTACCGCAGATCAGAATCTTCCTGTCGCTCGTCAGCGCGTCGCAGATCATCTGACCAGATTCCTCGATCTGCGGGACCGCTGCATCGATTAACTTGTGAATGGTTTCCAGATGCTCTTGCAGAGAGTTGGTCAGAAATTCCACGCCGGGAACTTACCACAAAACATTAGCCACAAAAAGGCACATGTGCCACAAAAGCAGATTTATGATTGACTGCTTGTTGTTTTAGTTCTTGTGTCTGATGCGCCTTTTTGTGGCTAATCACTTTTTGTGGCATCATGCTTCGCCATTCAAGCTCACACATGAACAATTCAAATCCAACGCCAATGCTGCGGCAGTACCAGGAACTGAAGCAGCAACATCCCGGAACGCTGCTGTTTTTTCGTCTCGGCGACTTCTACGAACTCTTTTTCGACGACGCAGTAACCGGTTCGCGTGAACTGCAAATCACACTCACAGCGCGTCAAAAAGACAGCGGCAATCCGGTGCCGATGTGCGGCGTACCTCATCACTCCGCCGCGAACTACATCGCGCGTCTCGTCCGCAAAGGCTATCGCGTCGCGATCTGCGAGCAGACTGAAGAAGCCGGCAAGACAAAGAAACTCGTACGACGCGAGGTTGTGCGCATCGTTACGCCGGGAACGCCGATCGATCCGCAGTTACTCGAAGCGCGCGAACCGGTGTTCCTGGCGGCAGTTTGCACGGCAGGTGAGACGATTGGCGCTGCGTTTCTCGATATCTCGACGGGCGAGTTTCGCGTGACGCAGGAAAGCGGACGTGATTCGTGGACGCGAATTCGCGCCGCGCTCGAATCTTACGCGCCGCGAGAGTTGCTCTTCCCTGCGTCACTCGGCGCGTTGATCAAAAGCAGTCTCGCAGGCAAGACTCACACCGAGCCTTTGCCGCTCCAGGACCGCGTTCCACCCAATCCGGCACTTTCCGGAGTTGAATACGGTTTCGCGGCAACGTTGACGCCGCTCGAGGACTGGCAGTGGTCGACAGAAGATTGCACCACCTTGCTGCTCGAACATTTCAAAGTGCGCACGCTTGACGGCTACGGTCTCAGTCGCAAGGAAGAAGCGATTCGCGCGGCAGGTGCTTGCTTGCGTTACGCGCGCGAAACTCAACGGGCAGCCGCGGGGCATGTGACCGATTTAGTTTATTTCGAACCGCAGGATCATCTGGTACTGGATAGTGTGACAGTTCGGAATCTCGAGCTGGTTGAGTCGCTGGCAGGCGGTGCCGGGCGGTCGCTGTTGCAAGTGATTGATGAGACTGTGACCGGAATGGGTGCGCGACTGTTGCGCGCGTGGCTGTTGCGTCCGTGTGTTAAGCGTGGCGAAGTCGAAGCAAGGTTGGCGGCAGTTGAAGATCTGTTTGCTTCGCAGTTGCGACGAGACAAGCTGCGCGTGTTGTTGAAGGAAGTTTCGGATCTTGAAAGAGTCGTGGGGCGAATCAGCCTCGGCTCCGCAACGCCACGCGATCTATGCGCGATGTTGCGCTCGCTCGATCAAGTGCCTGCGATTCGGGAAGTCTTGCGCAACTCGCAAGCTTCACTGCTCGAAGTGCTGCTCGAGAATACCGATGAATTGCCCGACGTGCGTGACCTTATCACGCGCGCCATCAACGACGATCCGCCAGCAAAACTCAGCGACGGTGACACGATTCGTGAAGGTTACTCAGCCGAACTCGACGAGCTGCGTTCGACGAGTCGCAACGCAAAACAGATCATCGCCACGCTCGAAGCCACCGAACGCACTCGCAGCGGCATAAACAACCTGCGCATTCGTTTCAATGGCGTGTTCGGATACTACATCGAAGTCTCAAAAGCGAATGCGACACGCGTTCCGGTCGAATACGAACGACGCCAAACGCTCGCGAATGCAGAGCGCTTCACCACTCCCGAGCTGCGCGACTGGGAAAAGAAAGTGCTCGGCGCTGAAGAACGCATCGTGCAGCTGGAGACAGAGCTTTTCACGGACGTCTGCCGGCAAATCGCCGCCGAAACCAAACGCATCCAGATGACGGCGCGCGCGCTCGCAGCGCTCGACGTGCTCGCGTCGTTTGCGGAAACTGCCGCTCGCCGTCGTTATACGCGGCCATTGCTGCACGATACTGACGAGCTCGAGATCATCCAGGGACGGCATCCGGTGATCGAAGCGTTCATCGATGAACCGTTCGTTCCGAACAGCGTCTATCTGAACAACTCAACCGACCGTCTGCTGATCATCACTGGTCCAAACATGGGAGGCAAAAGCACTATCCTGCGCCAGACTGCAATTATCTGCATACTCGCGCAAACGGGTTGCTTCGTTCCCGCCGAACGCGCGCGCCTGCCGCTGTTGGATCGCATCTGGACGAGAGTTGGAGCTTCGGACGATCTCACGCGCGGCCGTTCGACGTTCATGGTCGAGATGACTGAGACGGCGGCGATCCTGCACAGCGCAACACCGCGTTCACTCGTCTTGTTGGACGAAATCGGACGCGGCACAGCGACTTTCGACGGCCTCTCGATCGCGTGGGCTGTAGCAGAATACCTGCACAACTCCGCGGATCATGCAGCGAAAACTCTCTTCGCCACTCACTATCACGAGCTCACCGAACTCGCTGAACGATTACCCGGCGCGCAGAACTATCAGATCACAGCCACCGAGCGTGAAGGCGAAGTGGTTTTCCTGCATCGACTCGAACGCGGCCGCGCCTCGAAATCGTATGGCATCGAAGTCGCTCGCCTCGCGGGACTCCCACCCGCAGTCTTGACGATTGCACGTGATGTGTTGGCGCGCCTCGAGCGCTACGAGTTGGAAGTCTTTGCAGAGGAGGACGGAGCACTGAAAAGAGCAGGCCGCCGTAGAGCTGTAGCGCAAACGACTCTCTTCGACCTCAGTAACACAGATTAATCCGCGGCTCTGATCGCGTTTATCTGCGGCCCGGTTTGTCACTCACCTTAACGAGCATTCGCATCATTTCCGGCAGTGTGAAGGGCCTTGCTCCTCTCCTCCCAAACACCGAAATCTGATTCCCGCTCTCGTCAACCGCACGATCGCGATCCAGTGGCTTCGAAATCGCGAGCGCGTCACCTTTCGTCTTGAACGTAGCGATCAAAATCGGTCGCGGTCGCGGACTGAAGCCCGCGTACTCCGGCATCGTCTCGGGTGAGGTCAGTTGCAACACGCGCAGGCCGTTCTTCCCGTCCGCCACGTATGCAAAGAGGCTCGCATTCGTCATCGCCACCTTCACCTGATGTACGTCGTTGAGCTTGCCTTCGGCGTTGTATGTTTGATCGAGTCTGGGATGCTCCGGCTGTTCGACGTCTACGATCGCGATCCCCTCTTTACCATTCGCGACGTACGCATACGTTCGCGCGACGTAGACGTCGTGCGCATCATTGAGCGGCACAAACGCGCCATCGACGATGCGCGCCCGCTCCGGCATCGTCACGTCAATAACCTTCAATCCTTCTTCATCAACAACAAAC
>Ga0070681_10001831_pt1 | contig 19173 bp, 21 predicted proteins | sample KBSC83BmetaG_FD_65650 | JGI IMG/M metagenome (GOLD analysis project Ga0070681, IMG submission 65650) | Corn rhizosphere microbial communities from Kellogg Biological Station, Michigan, USA - KBS C8-3B metaG | ecosystem: Host-associated > Plants > Roots > Rhizosphere | place: USA: Michigan... | reverse complement strand
TAGACGGACTTGAAACGCTTGAGCGGGTGTTCGGCCTCACAGTAATCCCGGACCGGTTCGGTGGCTATACGCACAACGCTGCCATCCATGTTGTCGATCCGCGAGGGCGACTCGTCGAAATCCTCGACACGGGGCATCCCGAGCTCGTCGCGCAGAGTCTGCAGCGAAGGCTCAATCGATGACGGCCCGGCTACGGCAGCATTCCCTCTGGGGCGCGGTGTTGCTGTTCCTATTGCTGGTGTTGCCGCCAGTGAAACACGCACTTGAAGCGACTATGACGACGCAGATGTTGGTGCAGATTCCCTTGCTGGCATGCGTGGGAGCACTGCTGCGCGAGGCTCTGCCCGCAGGCACGCTGGGGTTCACCGCAAGCTGGGACTACCGCGGGATCACCGGACTGGTGCTCGCGAGCATCGCCGCCGCCTTTTGGCTGCTGCCCCGCTTGCTCGATGCCTCCGTAACGGAACCTGCGATCGCTGCGGCCAAATACCTGTCCGTGCCGCTGCTGATCGGTCTGCCGTTCTCGGTAAGCTGGCCACGGATGAGCTTCATCGTGAGAGGTGTGGTTCTGCTGGAACTCACGGCCACGCTGTTCCGCATGGGCTGGCTGTATCTGATCTGGCCCGACCGACTCTGCAACCGCTACCTGCTCGACGATCAGCAACGACTCGGCGAGTACCTAGTGTTGATCGGCGGGTTGGTCTGCGCGTTGGTTGTTAGCACGCTCCTCTGGGGACGCTTTGACTTGCTTCCGGAGATACGCCAGGCAAATGCCCCGTCAGAGCGTTAAACCCGCTAGGCTGCCGGGCTGTGCGGGGATCTGATTCGAGCGTCCATGCTCGTCACCGAAGGGTCCGCAGAGTTGTCACTATTATGCAGCTAACCCGGTTTACCGACTACGCGTTGCGCGTTCTGCTCTTTGTCGGCAGGCAGGGCGGGCGTGTCTGCACCATGCGCGAGATCGCGACATATTACCGCATATCGCAGGAGCACTTGCGCAAGGTGGTCCACAAGATGGCGAAGCTCGGCTACCTCAACTCCTCGCGCGGCAGGGGCGGCGGCCTCACCCTGGGGCGCGACCCGGAAGGGATACGGATTGGGAATCTGGTTTTGGAATTCGAAGGCAACTTTAGCATCATCGACTGCGATGCTCTTGAGTGCAGGCTGCGGTCCGGCTGCTCGCTAAAAACGATGTTGGACCGCGCCGGGCGTGCGTTCATCGTGGCCTTGAACGAAGCAACGCTCGCCGATTTGCTGAACGACCGACGTATGAAGCAGCAATTCAAAAACGTCGACATTGAAGTCCACAAGACCCAATGAGTGCCAAGGACGCACGATACGGCATCGGGCGTCCCGCCTGGCCACTCCCAGAAGCACCACAAGATCAGTGCGCGAAGGATGATCAGATCCGGTAGTGTCGCTGCTGGCGTGGCCACCGGGTCGGCACGTAGGCCCAGATCCGGCCTCTCCGATTCACTGATCACGCCGGCCTGCGCGTACGGGCCATTGGTCACCCCACGTCTCGCGGTGTCCAGGCGACGTCCCCCCGCCTTCAGTAGCGTAGGGCATTAGAGTTTTCCGGCCTTTTCAAGCTCCGCATGGTCGGCGTTCTACGCGCGCTATTCTCCTGGCGAGAAAAAGGCAGGCTATACATGGGGCTTGGTTGCCGGCGAGCAGCGACTTATCTTGGCCGTAGCGATACTTTTGGGCGGTTTCATGGTAAATCAACGCTCATTCAGCGCGCGGTTTGTCACGATGGGCACGGTGCAGATCATCGCGACGCCCTATCAGGCGCGCATTTTGCGGTAGCTCGCTGTGAAGCACGAAGGTGGTCCGACGCGCTCATATGTTCGGCCTTTGATGCGGTCGTAGGTTCGGGCTCGGCGTTTCGCGGGTGATCAGCACCCACGATGAACTACCCGAGATGCTCGAATGCGGTTCACGAACACCTCCCCGCCCTCGGCCTCGAGAGAGCGGGAGACTTCTACGAAAAGCGGTGGCTAGGCTAGCAAACGCGAAGGCAGGATAGTGAAGCGCCAACTATCCGACGTAGAAATCGCTTATTTCGTTTCGGCAGGGGCGCCGAACTTGTGGGCGGGATCACCCCTGTATTTGGAGCGAATGAACACCAGGATCTTCCAAAGGTCGTCGGAACTCTTGATAAGCGTGCCAAATGGGGCCATTGGCCCGACGACATTTTCACGCCCCATACGGCTATAGCCCCGCTTCTGAAGGTCGTCGCTGCCAAGGGCGATCAATCTAAACAGCGCGTCGTCGTCACCGCCGTAGATCCAGGTGTCGTTGGTCAGCGCGGGACCCATGCCGCCGCCGCCACCACCACCGTGGCAACCACTGCAAGAATAACTCTGATACAGCTTTCCGCCCTGCGCGACGATGTCAGCTTGAGTGTCCTTGTACGGATTCACCAGCTTGCCTTTCGGCGTGTTTTTTACTAACTCTGCGGGCGAGACCTTGGTGTAGTCGATCGTCGTTGCTTGGGCGTCCTCGGCCGACGCCCAGCCGAGGGTGGCCAGCGCCGTCATGGCCGTCGATAACGCAATGATACCGACTACCAGATCTCTTCCTCTCATGAGTCGCTCCTTTCACCCTGCCGCCGTCGATCAGCCTGCTGTGGCGCCTGACATACTCACAAGTCGTTTCGGCCACGGCGTGTTCCGTAGAACCGTTCTTCCTCTCCGTAGAGTACTGCGGTTGTCTGAACGCCACCATGAGATAGCTCGACTTACCTCAGCGAGAGCGTGGCCGCTGTCCTGAACGTGCGTCGATGCGGGGACGAATGAGACTAGGCGCGGAAGCCATCACGGCGGGGGGCCGGCCTTCTGTAGCTACCTCAATAGCGCGCGACTGCGTCGCTTGCCGGAAAGGTATTCAGCAATCTGCGATCGATCTCGTCGTAGCCCTCGTCGTCGCGTGAGATTGCCAGTGCCTCCCTGGCACTGAACTCAGGCATAGCTGGAACACGAGCTAATCCAGTCGATCCCTGATTCTCGCCATCGAGCTGCGCAGCAGGCCGACCTTTGCATACCACACCCGGCGCATTCGGGCATTCCTCCCATCGAGGATTGGGAGTCGCGCTGGGAATTCGTCATGTTTGCAGGGCCTCCGCAGTGTTTGCGCACTGATTGCTCGCATTCGGTCGAACGTTGCTCCGCCTAGTCGCGAGGCAGGCATGTTTCACTGACCGTCGGTTACTTTCCGGCGCCGCCTTGGGCTGGGACATCACTGATTCGATTCGTACTCGCCGGCTGCCACTGCGCGATCGCCACTCAAACTCCTCGCCCACGCGCCTTCCCAACAATGTTGCGCCTGTCCAGGACAGTGGCGACCGAGCCGTCTCTGCCACCTCCTCAATCGACGGCAGGTACACCGTCCACTCAAACACCCGCCCGGTTTTGATGTCGCGGACCCGGACCTGGCTGTGCAACGTCACGAACTCGGCGGGCACTTCGTCGGCGCTAACGCCTGCTCCGTCCTCCAGCCGAGCCCGTACTCGCGCGACGTGCTCGCCATCCAGTGCCAGTCTACTCTCCCAGGCAGTCAGGAAGCGCCGCAGACGCTCTCGATCATTCCAACCGAAAAGCGCAGATGTTGCTCTCACCTCAAACCTCCTCTGGCCGGGACTTGGCCGTAACCGCTCACGAACCGGGCACCGGTTCGAGTCTGAGCAACCGTTTTAGACTGGATTCGGACTGAGATCCATTAGAATTATTCGTGCCGAATCTTCCAGAGGAGCGAAACAATGATGGCAGTCATTCGCAAACTGAACTACCAGCACCTGCTCTATTTCTGGTCGGTAGTCAGGACTGGAAGCCTCACACGCGCCTGCGACGAATTGGCACTTTCCGCGCCCACAATTAGTGCACAGCTGCGCACACTCGAAGCACGTCTTGGAGAGAAGTTGCTCACGAAATCAGGTCGCACCCTGGCTCCAACTGAGGTTGGCCGCCTCGTATACGGATACGCGGACGAAATCTTTGGACTCGGCCGCGATCTTGTGGACGCACTCGAACACCGCCCCACGCGACGCCCGCTGCGCTTCGTGGTGGGCGTTGACGACGTAGTCCCCAAGGAGATTGCCCATCGCCTGCTCAAGCCGACGCTGGGCCTGGGTCGACCGGTGCGCCTGGTATGCCGCGAAGGCACGCTTGAACGGCTCGTTGCGGATCTCGCGGCGCACGAGATCGATCTTGTACTGTCGGACTCGCCGGTCACGCCAAGCCTGAATGTTCGCGCCTACAGTCACAAGTTGGGTACGTGCGAAGAATCGTGGATGGCTGCGCCAGCACTTGCGAAGACTCTTCGGCGCGGTTTCCCTGGGTCCCTCGATGGCGCGCCGGTCCTACTCCCGACAGACGATACCGCTATACGTCGGGCATTAGATCAGTGGCTAGACAAGCAGAAGGTGCGCCCACTCCTCCTCGCGGAGTTCGAGGACTATGGGCTGCTGCGAGAGTTCGCGCGCGCCAGCACGGGATTCGCCCCGGTGCCTGCCGTTCTGCGGGAACAGTTCCGGCGAGAGTATGGATTCTCGCACATAGGCCCAGCCCAAGGTGTAGAGGCGCAGTTCTTCGCGATTTCACTCGAGCGGCAGATCAAGCACCCTGCGGTGACAGCGATCATCGAGCACGGTCGGCAGGTATTCTCACAATAGTGGAGCGTCGCTTGGCGAGCACATTACCGTGCGAAACCTGCTGAACGGCGTCTATCTCTGGGTGGTGCTCAGGTCACCAGGCCAGCGCGCGTTGGCTATTGGACGCCTTGTCTGTGCTAGGTAGCCGCCGGCTATCTCTCTAGTTCGCGACTAACGGGTTTCTGAAATCTCGGAGCACATTGATCCGCGTCAGTATTCGTTCGTTCTATTAGAACTAATAGTCCTGGGTATTTCAAATTGTCTAAGCCCGCCTTCCTCTGTAAAACTCTTCTCCGACGGAGCACTACGGTCGCCAACGCTGGCGAGGGTCGTAGCGATTCGAGTGCGCCACGTGGACGCCGTGACACCAAGAGGAGATTGAGCGATGCGAAAGCGACCCATTGTCGTGACAGACACGGACGAGCGCCGATTGCGCAGACTATTAGAACGCGCTTCGCTCCACGATCAGGCGCATCTGAAGGAACTGCAGTCCGAACTTGAGCGCGCAGTCATACTCAGTGCGCAGGATGTTCCTGGCAAAGTCATCACGATGCACAGCAAGGTACGCGTGCTGGATCTGGAGCGAGGTCAGCGCACCGAGTTCACACTGGTCTTTCCAAACGAGGCCGACGTCGAGTCCAAGCGTATCTCCGTACTAGCGCCTCTCGGGACGGCGCTTCTGGGGTTTCAGCAGGGGGACTGTGTCGAGTGGCTGATGCCCGGAGGGGCGCGTCGGCTGAGCATAGAACGTGTCCGTCAGCCCTCAATGGACGGCGGGCAGGGCGCGGCCCGAATGCGGTTCCGCGCCGGAGCGCTCGCGCCGGCAAGCCCATGACCGCCGCAATCCGCTGCGCGCGACCGGACTCCAGATTCATGCCATCAAGCAGGAGCCTGCGATGAAAATACTATGCGCGACCGATCTGGTGCCCAAGAGCGAGTCTGCGATCGACCGGGCAGGAATGCTCTCAGATCTCCTCAATGCGGATCTATCACTGCTGCACGTTGTCATGCCGCCGGAGTCAGCACGAATGCTCGAAGAGGACCTGGAGCACACCAAGCTCTTGCTTACGAGGCGAACAGAATCGCCAGTGTGGAGGTACGGGACCCAGCCACGCGTTCTTGTACGCGCCGGGAGTCCGCCTCGGATTCTCCTCCAGACCCTGCGGAAGCTGACGCCGGATCTCCTCGTGCTGGGTAGACAACGTCGCAGCCGAATTCGGGCTTATTTTGCACGAACCCTGGCTACGCGCGTGCTGACGGAGGGCATTTGTCCGGTTCTGATAGTGAATCGAATGCCTTTGCAGAACTACCGCCGAATCGTCTTGGCCCTCGACGGCGGGCAGGCCTCCGCGCGAGTCGTGCGAGCGGCCGAAGCGATGATCCTCACGGAGGGGGTACAAGCGTCGATTGTTCACGCGTGCCTGGTCCCTGAGCAGAAAATTGTCACTCCGAGAGCTATGGTGCCGCGCCCTGCTCCAGGTATTCCACTTCCGGGGGACTGGGGTCGAGAAGCTGCCGTCTTCTCGCTGCGGACGCTCTTATCGAATGCGAGTCGCGACATTACTCGTTACGCGATCGAAGTTGAGAATTCATCGCCGCTCGAGGCAATCCAGAATGTCGTCGGCCGTCAGGACGCAGATCTGCTGATCCTTGGAACGCGCGGTCACGGTAAGGTGCGACGTGTCCTGCTCGGCAGCGTGGCGCACCGGGCCTTGGCGGGCATCGATTGCGACATTCTCGTCGTGCCGGACCGGAGTCGGCTGGCCACCGAGCACAACCCAAGTCCTTGTATTGAGAGCTCTGGCCGCCTTTTTGGTAAGGCCCCCGGGGTATTTGCCCTTCGTGATCGGAGCGCGTCCACCCGTCGCCGCGAAAAAATTGTCAGGAGCTGCAAGTGGTCGTAGTCACCCGGTACAGCCGCACCGGGGTTCGATGCGCCTCAAGCGGCCGAGACTGGCGTGCATCTGGAGTAACTGAGGAAGTGCAGCAGCTCCTCTCTGGTCAATGCTCAGTGGGATGGTGCCCAGGGCGATCGGAGGTCGTGTTCTAACCCACGACCAAATAGGCGGCCCGCATCAACGTCAGACACGGGAGCGTCAGCGCATGTGGACAGGAGTCGGTGCCCGCTGCCACGGCCTCGTGTGGTTCGCGACCGGGAGCCCCCAGTTCGAGATCATCGGTGCCCTCCGTGGGCGCGAGCGTCGCAACTGACGATGCCATCATGCTCGAGACGCAGGTGTCGTTTCCGGACGCTCAGACCGCTCTCTTGACCGGTTTCATGCGCCGCCTCTGCACGGCGCGTCGGACCGCCCGCTCCGCTCCCACTAGCGCCCCGTCGAGCGCAGCGTTCACCGTGGCTCCGCGACTCTCGAACACAATGCTCGGCAGCCCCCTCAAAACCACCTTAATTCGGCATTTGCGATCGATCCCGCCCCGCGGGCCGTTCTCATCCTGCGTGCGGACGCTGACGCGCTCAATCGCGCTCGCGAACTTACCGAGCCGTGTCCCCAGCTTGCGCCGGATATAGGACTGATCGTGAGGCCCGAGTTCGTCCCCCACCGAGCGAATATGTGCAGCAACGTGCCGAGGCTCCGCGGCAGCCGCCCGCTTGGACGTCCTTGGCAGCGATCCCGCAAAGGGCGATCGTCTTGCACTGTCAGGTTTTCGACGACGCGCCCGCCCGAAGCCGCTGTCAGGCGCTCGGCGCAGAACGACCGGGTGTCGGGCGGCCCGTCGACGATCCTTAGTCACACGCAAGGCTCGAGACTCTAGCCGGCGTGTCGGGCGGCTGGACCCACGACCGAGAGCATCAAGCACATCGGTCGCAGTCACGATCCCCACTAGGCGATGGCCGTCGAGTACCGGGAGGCTTCCAATGAGCCGGCCGCGCATCAGATTAGCTGCCTCGCGCAGCGTCGTAGTGGGTTCGGCGCTCACGACACGTGAGCTCATGAGGGCTCCCACGGTACGGCCCGTGCGTATTTCATCGCCGCTGCGACCGCCGAGATCGCGCTCCGAAATCACCCCCGCCAAAGAGCCGCTTTCCGTCACGACGAGGTGACGGATGCGATTCTTGCGCATCTTGGACCAAGCAGAGTCCGCACCTTCCCCGGAATCGATGGTTACAACACGGGTGTGCATCAACTCACTAAGGCGCATAACCTCAGCCTCCTCGGGTTTTGAATGAGCAATTCATTGTGCCACACGCGACGTCGGGTGCCGCGTGGATGAGTGCCTCACCTCACTGGTTCCCTTCAGACCGGACGCACAAAGAAAGCTTTCTCACGACAGGCGCAGCTCGCGGGGCCTCAGGTCTATCCTCTGGGAAGCCATGTCTTGCTTCACAGTTCCCGCCACGGACTCGACCTTGGGCGCAGCGACGAGAATGTCGCACTCGAGTTTTCGCAGTGCATCATTGGCGAGATTGCCCCACATTGCTTGACTGAAGATCGAGCGATCCTTCGCTCCGACAATCAGTAGTCCCGCCTTGACGCTGCGGATGACCCGACGCATCGCCCGAATCGGAGGCGCTTGCTGGAAGATAATACGAGCGCGGGAGCTTTCTACGCCGGCGGCATCGAGATGCCGCAGCACTCGGGCTTTGGCTGCCTTTTCCCACGCGTCCAGGTTGCGACCCGCAGCGAGCGCGTCGAAAGCAAAGAGCGGCCCCCGAGGGAACTCGAGGCGATGGACGATTGAGACTCTCTCGGCATCCAATAACATCAGCGACGAGGCTACCCGAACCACTTGAACGAAGGCATCAGACAGCTCGGCGGCAATCACAACGGCGTCGTATCGCCGGTGGGACTCCTGGTTCACAATCAGGGCCGGCCGCCCCGCCAGGGCCGTGATGCGCTCCGCGCTCGTTCCGACCAGAGGCGCCAATGACCTCCGGCCTTGCGCACCGAGTATGATGATGTCCGCATCGGCTTCCCTGGCGACAGCGGCGATGCCTTCCACATAATTCCCAGTCCGGACTCGGATCTCCGGCTCGCGGCGGGTATCCACACCGACCGCACTAAGTTGCCGGGCAATTTCGTCACGTGCATGCATTGAGTCCGAAGCGTACTCAGCTGGATCGATAACATGCAGCATAATGAGCTGAGCATCGAGCTGGCTGCCCAGACGCATCGCCCGGGCCACGGCACGCTGCGAGGGAGGCGACAGGTCGGTTGCGCACAGGACACGCACTTGGGTTGCCGAATCTCTCGTCATGCCCACAATCGGCTCGATTCTCTCCGACTCGATTCTTCCAGTGCTCTGCACGCTCATCTGCCGTTCTCCAGACTTCTAGGTATGTTCCGAAAAGCCTCCGTCAACGACCAGCGCCGGGTGCTATCCCTGCTGGCGACTTGGCGCTACAACTTCGTCACGCCGCAGTGCCAGCAGGTGAAGATGCGGTGAGTCGCTTCGACATCGACTTCGTCCGCGTCTCGAAGCACTTACGCCACATATCGCGCGAAGGTCAGTTGAAACGGTGCGAAGCGATGTCAACAGAGCCTCGAGCGGGTACTCTGGATCCATCACGTCCCGGCGCGCGCCATGCTTCTTAACTCTCGACCAGTCCCGATCCGCCACGTAAACTTCCGTCATCGACGGGAGTACGAGCTAGGTTCCGCATTCAATAAAGGACAGTGTCGAATGGTAATTTGTGCGCATGCGTGAGTGTCCTTCACGTCGGCAGTTCTACGGCACATTAGTAGTTTGGACCATTCGAAATATTCTTCGGTAAGGTGCGAATTCCCCTAAGCCTCATCGATCAATGGCGGGTTCACGACTCAGCGCCCGACATGCATGAGAATGAGATGGCCTTTGCTCGCGACGGGCGCACGGTCACCTTCACGTCCTCGGATCAGGAGCAGTGGGTGCACACGATCGGACAACGCCAGGATGGGCGCTGATGGATATCTTCGAATGAGCGTGCTCGAGCTCGCGGTTACGTTCGCGCTGCTTTGCTTTGCGCCCCCGATGACCGTTGCCACGATCAGGCTCCTGCGCGGGGTCGCTAGGACGTCTGAGGCTGGCGCCCTCCTACGTGCGCGTGCACGGGCCGTCCATGGGCATTACGATCGGCATGGGCTGTGTGCTGACCGTGTCGATGCTCATCTGCTCCTCTCTCGCTCACCGCCCGATAGTGCATGTAATTTTGAGCTGATCGCCGTCTTCATCGCGATGATTCGCCCCATGACCGCCATGCTCCTGATGCGTGCGAGCGTGCTCCGTTCGAAGGCGCGAGTGCCTTGAGACAACTCTCACCGATTGGTCAGGCTCGAACGTGCACCCAGGAGATGCCGCCACGGTGGCTGCGTACCCCGGGGCGCACTGGGGACGGCCTGACGCCGCACGACTCGCTCGCATATGACCCTGGAGTTCGCAATGCCAGGATGCGGATGTTTGCCACATCGGCAATGATATAGATTGACACGCCCTGCCCTCGCGTCTGCGAAGCTAACTTGCCCGGTGCATCCGATGGTCTAGGCTTGATCTGAACCATTCCGGTGTCCCAGGAGATCTCAATGTCGTTCCTCGTTTGGATTTTGGTGGGGATTACGACCGGAGCCGTGGCGCACAGGCCGATCCGGCGCGCCGCGATTTCCATTGCTTTTGACGCCGCGCTCGGCATCGTCGGGGCCGCATCAGCCGGCTGGCTCTTCAATTCCTTTCATGGAATTGATCCATTTCATCTCACGCTGAATAGTCTGTTGCCTGCGTTGCTGGGCGCCGTTGCCCTTGTCACCCTCTACCACGCCATGACGCCCAGTCGTTCCGACGCCGATAAGTGAGGACTGACTTCCGCGGCAATGATGGTTGGCTCTCTGGGACATGAAAGGCGTATTGCGTCCCTTGAGCGGTACTATTCGCGGAGTCACCTGACTCCCACGACGACCTGCCTGCCGACCGGCGTGGCCGCGCGGGAGATTCTGGTCGCGCCAGTCAGCGATGCAGTCCTACCTCCTCCCGCTTCCTCGATCGCTCGTGGAGCTTGTCCCGGATCCACTCGCGTTCCGTGCGTATAGGGGGCAGCTGTTTAACAAAGCCCCTCACGGCCAGTGCGAGCTCCCCCTCGTTCTGGAGGACCAGATCGTCCGCAACTTCATTCCATCCGCGCACCATTTCGCGCCGTGTCTGCTGTAACCGAGCACTCGCCAGCTCCTCTACGACTCTGGCTTTAAGGGCTCGCGCGCGACGGATTCGGCCCGTTGCCGCCAGTGCGTCGAGCAGCCGCGGCCGGCCGCCCGGTAGATTCCGTCGGTTTTTTGGGGCTTGTTCTCCCCGCGAACCGCCCGTTCCGTTGCATTCGACGCGACGCCCTGCTCGCGAAGATGTCGGGCAAATTCCAGCAGGAATTCGCATCGGCTACGACAGCCTTATCCTGGCCCATTCAGTGGGAGCAGCCGGGTTTGACGTAACCCTGAAACAGCTGTGGCTCGCGGCGGCCGAGCAGGTTCCCGTCGGAGGCAGCCTCATCACCAATCCCTACCGGAGCTGGCACGAAATCGATCCAAAATTGCCCGATCGCCCCATCCGCATCATCGGCCCCTCGCCTGGACATGGCACGCGCGATGCGTTTGTGGAGGTCGTCATGGAGCCCGCCTGTAAGACAGCGACCACCGAAATGCAGGTGTACGACCAGCAACCGGTGCCGTGCGAAAAGATCCGCACGGATGGTCGCTGGAGCGATGAGGACAATCTGGAACTGATCCTGGGCAAACTCGCATTCCGGGTAAAGGTCTGAGTCGTACTGGCACGGTTGGCACGCTCGAGACTCGCGAACAGCAGCGGCAACAACGCCAGATAAGCGAGCAGCTGAAACAAGACCAGCCGGCCCGCCAGCGTGTTCAGGATCCTGGACATCAACGCGGAGGTGCATCCGGCACGCCCGCAAAGGGCATGGCGGCGTGGTCCGAGGGCACGGGGCGTCTCATTTGGCCGATGAGCACCGACGCATCCCAACAGGTGCGCTACGCAGCGCCGCAGTCTACGTAGATTGACAGCACTGCACGCGACGGAACGGACGGGCAACGTCGAGGCGTCGCCGCAACTCGCGCCGCATCCGCGCCAACCGTTATTATGACGTCGGAGCTAGGAGCATGTGCGCACCCCGCTTACTGACCGGCCTGAACAGTCGACATATTGGCGGCTGCCGACGGCAGCGCCCTAGAGAGTGCGGATAGCGACGATGGGCGGCATGATCCTTCTAGACTTGGTCGGTGGCGTGGCGCTGCTGCTGTGGGGCCTGCACATGGTCTACAGCGGGATCGTGCGCGCCTTCGGCTCCGACCTGCGGCGATTCCTGGGCCTTGCGCTCCGGAACCGCTTCACCGCATTCCTGGCAGGTTTGGGGGTCACTGCGCTGCTGCAGAGTAGCACCGCTACAGGATTGATGACCGCCTCCTTCGCCGCAAGTGGCACCCTGGACCTGGTCCCCGCCCTCGCGATCATGCTGGGTGCCAATGTCGGCACCACGCTCATTGTTCAGGTCCTGTCTTTCAACGTTTCCGCAGTGGCCCCAGTGTTGTTCCTCGTCGGCGTAACCGGTTTTAAGCGCGGCAGGCAGACGCGAACACGCGACCTCGCGCGTGTCGCAATCGGCGTTGGACTCATGGTCCTCTCGCTGCACATCCTCCTCGACACGTTGGCACCGGCGGAGAATGCGCCGGCTGTCCGCACGCTGCTAGGCGCCGCGACTACCGAGCCTCTGCTGTGCCTACTGATGGCGGCCGCTCTCAGTTGGGCGGCGCACTCCAGTGTCGCGGTCGTTTTGCTGATCATGTCGCTGGCGTATTCACAGTTCATCACTCCGGTCGCCGCGTTCGCCCTCATACTCGGCGCAAACCTGGGCAGCGCGATCAATCCCCTCGTGGAAGGCAGCCGTGCCGACAATCCTGCGAGCCGACGCGTGCCGCTCGGTAATCTACTCAACCGGCTGGTCGGCTGCGCACTCGTGCTGCCGTTCCTGCATCCCATCGCGCTCTGGCTCGCCGAACTGGAGCCCAATCCCTCGCGCATGGCGGCCGACTTCCATACCGGCCTTAATCTGGCCCTGGCGGCACTCTTCATCGTGCCGCTTAGCGCCGTGGCTAGGCTGCTGAGGCGCCTGCTGCCCGAGAGCCCCAAGCCAAATGACCCGTTGGCGCCCCTCTACTTGGACGAGTCCGCTCTCGCGACTCCGTCCGTGGCGCTCGCCTGCGCCGCGCGCGAGACACTGCATATCGGGGACATCGTCGAGACCATGCTGCGGCGGACCATGAGCGCCCTGATGACGGATGACCGCAAGCTGGTCGCAGAGATCAGTGGGTTGGACAACGCGGTCGACCGCCTCGACGAAGCGGTGAAGCTCTACCTCACCAAGCTAACACGCGAGAGTCTAGGAGAGCGCGACGGCCATCGGGCGATGGAGATCATCTCCTTCTCGATCAACCTCGAGCACGTCGGTGACATCATCGACAAGAACCTGATGGAGGCGGCGGCGAAAAAAATCAAGCACAAAATCGTTTTCTCTAAGGAAGGCGCTGCCGAGCTCGCGGCCTTTCATCAGGAGGTTTGCGACAATCTCAAGCTCGCTTTTGGCGTCTTCATGTCGGGCGATCTTACGATTGCGCGCCAGCTTGTGACCGAGAAGGCGATACTCCGCACGACGGAGTTCACGGCAGCAGAGAATCACCTGGCCCGACTGCGTGAGGGTCGTCCCGAAAGCATCGAGTCGAGCTCGCTGCACCTGGACATTCTGCGTGATCTGAAACGAATCCATTCCCATATCTGCTCTGTTGCTTACCCGGTGCTGGAACGTGCCGGCGAGTTGCAGCCGAGTCGCCTGAAGGACGCCGAGTCGGACGCGACACAACCGCCGCCATAGGGATCGCGCGCTCAGTCACTTTGAGTTTGGGAACTCCGCACGCCTGACAGGCTCTTGCATGTCGTGCCCTCTGGGGTCGCAGTCTTCAAGTTTCCCGGGACTTCTAGCGCTTGAAGAACATTGCTGCGCGCTGCGCAACATCGGGTGCCAGCCGCCTGGAATTGCCGACCTGGACAGGACAGGTACGTGATGATGGGACGGAAAATGTAACCAGGAGACATTCGAGCGCGTAGCCAGCCTGAACAGACAGCCACAGATTCAACTTCCGAACTGTCCGAATCGGTCCAGTCCATCAGAGGGCGAATCTTGAGTTCGTCGGGAGTTTCGCAGCGAGACTCCGATAACCGCGGGAATTCGCTCGATTACCAGGGACCTGCGCCGTCGGAATCTGTCCGTTGTGCAAGTGAAACTACCCCACATCCTCGAATGACTTCTCTGGCTGTTCTGGCCGATCATCTGGCAGCGGTGAGAACTCGCCTTGATCTAGGGCGGCGTCACAGGAGCCCAGTCCTTGGCTCAGGCTGATCTGTAAGTTCAACAACTTGCCAAGGCCGCCCGTTGCACGTTAGCACGACGAAGCACAACAGAGCACCACTGACTCCCGCAAATCTCCCGCAGCGCTGCGCATGATTCACATACCACCTGATCCTCAGTCCGGTGGTACATCAAGCCCAAGAAACGGTCTGCCGCGCTGAGGGTTTCGACCTTCCACCGGCAAAATGATCTCGTAAGCAGCTCTAGTCGAATGGAACACGAGGCAGGATCATGCGCCCGCGAGCCAGAGAGGTGCGAAGAACCCAGCAGGTCACATCGCAGAATAAGTCGTCACGGTCGTGGCGGAGAGCAATCGCAGGCACAAGGAGCAAACGAGAGGCGCCAGACGATTCATCGAATCGACAATTGCGTTGGGGGAGTAGCCTCGGTCTTGGGCAAAATCACGGTAATGACTCCCTCGTCGTAGACGACTTCAGCGTGGCCCGCATCAATATTGGACGGCAAGGGAACGCTTCGCTCAAATGAGCCGAAGGCCCGCTCCATCAAATGGTAGAACCGTGGCTCATCCTCGCCCGAGGATCGCTTAATTCCCCGGATTTGAAGGCGGCCACGATCAACTGAGATATGGATGTCTTCTCTGCGCATCCCCGGCAGCTCGATGCGTACGATGACCGACTGGGCGGTTTCCCAACATTCGCCGGCCAGAAGAGCCCATGTCGGGAAGGTTTTGTTTGACTCCTCGTTTCCTCCTTGCTTTGCTGCGCGAACGTACTGAGTAAGTGCACCGCTACTCCGAGTGAGCACCTCGCGCCAGCCCTCGGTAAGACTTTCCCATGCACGCGAGATACCGCGTTCCAGCTCTGACCGCAGCTTTCTGATGGGATCCATCGTGAGCCCCCATGCCGTTTAGGAACACCTTACGGCGCAAATGGGGCTAGGAGGTGCGCTTTCAAGACCACCGCGTCGAGCGCCAGCGGACACACCCGATGAGCCCGGACGGGCGCCTTTACTGAACCTCACTTCTTCGCGCGCGACGATCAGCTCTTCACCGACGACTTTGACCTCCGTACCGCTGTAAGTTCCGAAGAGCACCCGATCACCCACCCCGAGGTCAATCGGGTGGACCTTCCCGTTCTCGAGGATCTTGCCCTTGCCGACGGCCATCACGCAGCCTGCGGTCGGCTTCTCGCCCGCCGTATCGGGAATCAAAATTCCCCGGGTGAATGACGCTGGCGCTCGTGCCGCTTCAAGACCACGCGGTCATGAAGTGGACGAGAATCCATGGCTGTCCCCTCCTTAGAAAATCAATGAGATAAGCACGCCCCCGTGCCAACCGGCACGGTGCTCAAAATCCGCTTCTTTAGAGGCGCACCAGAGATTTTCAACGGGGAATGACCGCGACCGGGAAATGCGAGGCTGAAGTCTACGGTCCACTGTCGGTTGACACAGGCGCCGGCGGGAAAAATGCCCCTTGAATCTGCATTGAGAGGACCTATCTGGCCATTCCGGAAACACTCACTGCTACGGGAGGGGTTTGTCATGTTCGAAAGTCTGTTCTCCGGTTTCGACACTGATAGCGTCTTTGACGAATTCCGACGCCTGGAAAACGAGATGGTCCAGCTCTTTGGCCATTCGCCGTGGCCGGCGGGGATTCGCACGGTGGGGCGAGGCACGTTTCCGCCCCTCAACGTCGGCGCAACGCCAGAGCGGGTCGACGTCTACCTCTTCGCCGCAAACCTGGAGCCAAAGAGCCTGGATCTATCGATCCAGCAGAACCTGTTGACGGTCTCCGGAACCCGGAACGTGGAGGTGAACGAGAAGGCCCAGTACTACCGGCGCGAGCGCTTCGATGGCGAATTCCGGCGCGTGATCACGCTGCCGGATGACGTCGACCCGGAGCGTGTCGAGGCCAAGTACCGCGACGGCGTGCTCCAGATCACCATTCAGCGCCACGAGTCCGCGAGGCCGCGGCAGATCAACGTGAATTAAAAGGAGGGCCAGTCCATGGCGACGCAGAACGTTGCGACGGGCGGATCCACCGCCGTCGATAAAGAGGGTGGGGAACCCTCCACCGCGGTCGAAAGCAGAACGCGCGAAAGAGATGTGGTACTCATCCCCGCAGTGGACATCTTCGAAGACGCACATCAGATTACGGTGCAGGCGGAGATGCCCGGCGTCTCGAAGGAGGGACTCAACGTCCAGGCCGATCGGAACAGCTTGACGATCGAAGGCGCCGTCGCGCTCGATCTGCCGACGGGGATGTCCGCCCTTTACGCGGACTTAAGGTCCACGAAGTATCGGAGAAGCTTCACCTTGAGCGGCGAGCTCGAGACCGCCCAGATTGCAGCCAGTCTCAAGGACGGCTTGCTGACGGTGCGCATTCCGAAGCGGGTAGAGTTCCGTACGCGCAAGATCAAGGTCGAGGTGCCCTGAGGAGATGGTCCGGCCGATCGCCTGCGCGATCGGCTGGACTTGGGGTGAGGTCGCATCGGCCGCAGCTGATCTGAGCGGCTGCGCGACTATCTCAGGGGAAAACCACGAATGCGACGCCCACGCCGGGTCTCGCGAGCCAAGAGGGCGCAAGGCGTCTAACGATTTCTTACCGACCGGTCATCTTCAGTGCCGCTTCGGGCAACCGGTGATCTCGCTAAGATCGGCCGCAGTAGAGTATCTGCGCTTACTGTGCGCTTACGGCGAGCCGACCAACCTCGGCGACGATCGGTCGATGACGTCCATATTTCCTACGTCGTGGCGCTCGCCGGCGGCCGGCGCGAGGTTGTTCAGCCGTTCAATCTGCTTGGCGCTTAGCTCGATGCGGTCGGCGGCAGTGTTTTCCTCGACACGCGCGACCTGCTTGGTGCCCGGGATCGGGGCGATGTCGTTCCCCTGCACGAGCAGCCAGGCCAAGGCGATCTGCGCTGGTGTTGCGCCCGCCTCGGCGGCAACGGCCTTGACCTCGTCGACGATGCGCAGGTTGCGTTGGAAGTTCTCGCCGGTGAAGCGCGGGTTGGTCTTGCGCCAGTCGTCGTCGGAGAGGTCCTTTGGGGCGCGGATCTCGCCGGTGAGAAATCCGTGTCCGAGAGGCGAATAGGGAACGAAGCCTATGCCCAGCTCGCGCAACAGCGGCAGCAGTTCGGCCTCTGGGTCACGCGTCCACAGGGAGTACTCGGTCTGCAGTGCGGTGATGGGGTGGATGGCGTGGCCGCGACGGATCGTGGCGGGGCCGGCCTCGGACAAACCGATGTATCGGACCTTGCCCTCGGCGACCAGCTTGGCCAAGGCGCCGACGGTATCCTCGATGGGGGTCTTGGGATCGACTCGGTGCTGGTAGTACAAGTCGATGTGGTCCGTGCCGAGCCGCTTCAGCGAGCCCTCGACTGCGGTGCGGATGTTCGCCGGGCTGCTGTCGAGCACACGGGGACCGCCACCGGAGTGAGAGACGATGCCGAATTTCGTCGCCAACACCACCCGATCGCGGCGGCCCTTGATGGCTCGGCCGACTAATTCCTCGTTGGTGAAGGGACCGTAGATCTCGGCGGTATCGATGTGCGTGACGCCGAGGTCCAGCGCGCGGTGGATGGTGCGGATCGACTCGGCATCGCTCCCTGCCCCGATGTTGTAGTAACCGGCCATGGACATGGCGCCGAGTCCTATGCGGGAGACGTCGAGACCGCCGATCGAGATGTGCTTCATGGTGATGTGCTCCTGACGGTGCTGTTCGCGATGCGTCAGTGTCGCGGTATGGCCTCGAGGCGGTTTGCCAGATTTGGCGAGGTTATTGCCTAAATCAACGTTTCGGTGTCGGAATGAGAATGATCGCCGAGCGCGGGTGCTAGACTTTCAATCCAGCATAGGCACGCAGGCAGAACCTCTATGTCCAGGCATTCAGGGCCCGCAAGATCCGAGGCGGAATCGCTGAGCGTCTTGGCTTACGCCCTGGGTAACTTTGCCCGAACCGACGGTGATTACACCACTGCCATTCCAGCGCTCACACTCCACCGGCGGAGTGCGCCAACCGAACCCCTGCACTGTATCTACAGCCTGGGTTTAGGCGTCATCGCACAAGGCGCCAAGCAGGTCATGCTTGGGGACGAGGTGATCAACTACAGCCCCGGTCGTTCGATGCTCACGACGATCGATCTGCCGGTCGTGTCTCACGTCACCCAGGCCAGTGTCCGAAAGCCGTTTCTGGGCCTGCTACTGACGCTGGATCCCCGTCAGATCGTGCAGATGGCTGCAGAGCTGGATCTGCCGCAACCCTCGCGGGAGCGCGCCTTTCGGCCCGTCTCCATTGAAAGGCTCGACGAGGCGCTGCTCGATGCCCTGGTCAGGCTCGTCGAGCTTCTCGAGGAGCCCGCACTGGTTCCCCGGCTGGCACCGCTGATCCAGCAGGAAATTACCATCCGCCTGCTGACCGGCCGGTACGGACCGCAGCTGCAGCACCTTGTTGCCGTCGGCTCCCCGAGCCAGCAAATAGCGAAAGCCGTCGCCTGGCTCAAGCAAAATTTCACCCACGTGCTGCACGTCGACGACCTGGCAGCGCGCACGCACATGAGTCCATCGACCTTTCGACAGCATTTCCGCTCCATTACGGGCATGAGCCCGTTGCAGTTCCAGAAGCAGTTGCGTCTGCAGGAAGCGCGGCAATTGATGCTCAACCAGAGTCTCGACGCGGGCAACGCCGGGGGCCGCGTGGGCTATGAGAGCGCCTCCCAGTTCAGCCGCGAGTACAGCCGCCTGTTTGGCGCTCCGCCTCAGCGCGATATCAGGCGCATGCGATTAAGCCAAACGTCGGCAAGACAGTGACAAGGCGAAAGCGGCGCTTCGACTGGCGCGCGGCGATTCTATCTAACCCTGACAACAACCTTCCCTTTTTCGTCGCTTGCCCCCGCGTATCTCTGCACTACCGGGGGTAGTTAAGGCTCGGTTGGCCAGCCTTTCTCGGGGTGCTGTGATTTTCTGTCTGATGGTCGCAAAGCCCGTCTGAGTCTTACTGAGGCAAGACGGGTCACTTGCCTTCGCTGCCAGCCATATGGGCGCTTTTCGATGGAAGCTCCCAGATGGGTATTAAACGGACCATTTATAGATATATGGTGCTATTATTACCCACATGAAGAGCCGAGACATGGACACCGCACTGAAGGCCTTCCGCGACAAGGGCGGCACGCTC
>Ga0070681_10001830_pt1 | contig 19176 bp, 21 predicted proteins | sample KBSC83BmetaG_FD_65650 | JGI IMG/M metagenome (GOLD analysis project Ga0070681, IMG submission 65650) | Corn rhizosphere microbial communities from Kellogg Biological Station, Michigan, USA - KBS C8-3B metaG | ecosystem: Host-associated > Plants > Roots > Rhizosphere | place: USA: Michigan... | reverse complement strand
GCTTCGTCTCAATTTCAATATTTTTGAGACGGTCAATTCGGTTGCGTAGCCCTGCGATTTCCTCTTTGTCCCTCGCAGCTATTCCTGCTTTCTCGAGAATAGAAAGGTCTCGCTCGAGACGCGCAACTTCCTTTTTGCGATGAGTATCTGACTGCATCACTGAGTCCACGGCAGTCTCGGTAAGGTCCTCAAGCACCTGCTTATTTTGAGGTCTTGATGCTGTTTTTTGAAACTCTGCCCTCGCCTTGTCTCTTGCATCGGAGGGACCCTGCATCTTCCAGATCAAGTAGCCGTTTATAAGCTCTCCTAAGTTAAACTTTGTATCTACCCTGGACTGAAACTGATCAGCTAGCCCAGATCCAAAACCCGAAACATAATCAGCTACGTGATATTTATCCCACAGATCAAACATTATCTGAGGGTCAATATATTGGAGGAATGAGACGAGGATTGGAGATTTACTCGTTATCTCTTTAACCGTTGTATAGCGTTGAATATTGAAATTCAAGCTACGGGCGTTACGCATTCGTACAGTGCGGTAAACGCTCTTACTTAGATCGTGAGAAATACCACGATCGTCCACTCTCACGTCGGTGATTTCAGAGGATCTGAACCCTCTCATGAGGGTGTCTAGTTCGTGAGAATACTTCGAATTGATCCTATCAAGCGTGCTCTTTATATCGTGATGTTTATTGAGGAAGCTTGAATACCTATGTTCGATCTCTTTTGTTCGTTGTACTGCTTCAACTAGCAAGAAGAATAGGTCAAACCTGAAAATTTCCTCGAGGCCAGCCGCATCTACCATACGACGGTATTCGCCGGCGTTGAGACGCCTCTTCATCGAATTGAAGTCTTCATTAAGCGCCCTGACCTTGGGTATCGCTTTATCGAATATTACTTCAAGCAACGATCCATTGCCTGACCTGGCAACAAGGAAAGGGAAGAGTATGTAAAAAAGCTGATCGTCCTTTGTAGAGTTTGCAACTGTGTCCTGGTAAAGGAAATTTACCACCTCATCCTTGAGGTTTGAGAAGCTCAAATTGCGGTCGCCTTTGTCTATCTCAGTAATCTTGACCTCTATAGTCTTCATCGCCATAACTATAGTACCAAGTACGAATTTGACAAATAGTCCTTTTTTATTTCATTATTTACGCACCTAAATCTGGTAGTAAGAGTCGCATGCAGACGGGGTATACTGGTGCCATGATAGGGAGGAGAAAGGCAAAGCAACAATAATGTCTCCCTCGGAGCGAGATAGAAACAAATTAGAACTCATGTGTGATATCCAAAAACTCACTGAAGCTTTAGTTAAGTTCCGGGATGCTCGGAATTGGAAGCAGTTCCATAATCCGAAGGACATGGCTATTTCGCTTTCGCTTGAGGCGGCGGAGGTTCTTGAGCACTTTCAATGGAAGAGCCCAGGAGAGATCGAAACTTATCTAAAGGAACAAAAGGGCGACGTGGCAGAGGAGCTTGCTGATGTACTCTATTGGGTACTCCTCATGAGCCACGATTTGAATGTTGATATAGGCGAAGCGTTCGAAAAAAAGATGGTGAAGAATGAGGCTAAGTATCCAATCGACAAGGCGAAGGGGAAGCACACTAAATATACCGATCTATAAATATGACAATTATTCTCGCTATCGCAGCAGGAATCGCTATCTACTACTTGATCAAAGTATCCAATCGAAGAAAAGCAGAGCGATTGAAAGCTAGGCGAGATGCGCTCATAGCGAAGTACGGGAGCGAAGATATAGCCGATAAGATTATCGCCAAAAAAATCTGGCAGGGCATGACGACGGAGCAGTTGGGAGAGTCGTGGGGTAAACCTCAAGATATCGATGATTCGGTTCTCAAGACCAAGACGAAGGCGACTTGGAAATACGGCCGCATAGCGAAGAATCGTTATAGCCAGAAGGTAATGATAGAAGACGGTCAGGTCGTAGGTTGGGAGAATAAATAAGCCGCAAACAATCGACCTGTTTCTCCAGAATATTTAGATGCAAATTATTGAATTGCCGCGGATGCGGCGGGGGACGAGGCAATACATACAGGCTGTGAAGGTGGCGAGGGCTCTGGCTACGGAGCGGGTGAAGCACTTCAATGCGCACTACGGCGTGCGGTATACGAGCATATCTATCAGGAAGCAGCGCACGCGGTGGGGGAGCGCGAGTACGCGCGGGACGCTGTCGTTCAACTACCGCATCGTGCACCTGCCGCCCGAGCTCGTGGACTACATCATCGTGCACGAGCTCTGCCACCTGACCGAGATGAACCACTCCCACAGGTTCTGGGCGCGGGTAGCAGAGACGATTCCCGACTGGAAGGAGCGGCGCAAGGCGCTGCGCCGCTACCGGTTCTAGCGGTATACTTTGCGTATGAAAATCGAATGGAATAAGGTCACGTGGTACTCGAAACTCTTGGCCGCTGTGCTCCTCGTCGTGACGTTCGCCATCGCGTTTAGCCTCGGCGCGAGGTATGAGGCGCTGCTTGGTTCGTGGGCCGATGTGAATCAGCACAATGATGGCGGTGAAGTCGTACCGACTCCTGCTGCCAAGGCTGGCCTCGGCGAGCACTGCGGTGGATTCATCCGCAATGCGCCCGAGTGTGGCGAGGGACTCCACTGCGAGCTTGCGCTGGCACACCCGGATACCGGAGGCGTCTGCGTAGCCGATGCCGCTTCAGGCGGCCAGGGAATCGCTCCGTACCAGTCTGGAGTCTCAGGCACGGTGACGCTCGGCCCGACCTGCCCCGTGATGAAGGATCCGCCAGACCCAGCGTGCGCTGATAAAGCGTACGCCACGACGATATCGGTATCGCGCGCCGGTTCCTCCGCCGTATTTGCGACCGGTGCATCGGATGCCGATGGGATTTTCCGCATAGCGCTTCCGCCAGGCGACTACACCGTGAGCGCCCACGGTGGTAGCCAATTGCCGCGCTGCAGTCCGGTCACAGCGACAGTAGGTGCTACCGGCTACACCGCTACAGACATATCCTGCGACACCGGCATCCGCTAATCCTTTCTGTGCCGGTAGGCACTCCACGCTGCCGGTTCTAGTGATAAAATTGAGACATGTCAGAAGGCAGAATCGAGCGAGCATCGACACCAATCGACCGAGGCACGATGGAGGGGAATATTGAGATGCCACAGGTGTTCCTCAGCATTACGCTGCGCGGGCTTGAGGCCGGGCTCTCGAGCGAGGACCCGAAGGCAGCATTCTCCACGCTCCTCGACCCCATCCCCGATGACGAGCGCCACGAAGCGCGCGTACGCAAAGCCGCTGCGCAGCATGCGGCGCACGACATAGGCAAGCCGCTTCGCCTCGACGCCGTCCGGCGAATCGAAGTCATCGGTCACCGCCGTATGCTCAATATGCTCTCGCGCACGCTCATACACGGTGAAGTCTTCCCGGTGACAAGTACACCTAACTTAGTCGGGCCCGACGAGGACTGGGCTACGCCGCTCGAGAAAGCGGCGCTGGAAGAGGTATTGGAACAACTGACGCCCGAGCATATCGATCTGCTCCGCCGTACTGTAGGAGTGACGAACGCAGTGCTCGACGAGCCCGAGGTCAAAGAACTCCTCAAAGAGCGCAAGGAATTATACCGGGGCTATAAACATGTGCCCAAATATGAACGCGGCGCGATACACGCGAAAAGCCAAGTGATTGCCACCGAGGTAGCACAGCGGATATTCAAGCAAGCCGCTCTTCTCGCACCGCACGAGTCAGAAGAAGAAATACTCATGACCAGTTCGTTCGTACAGGCACTCGGAGACAACTTCCTGCCGATCCTCCCATGACCTATTTGCAGAAGTACCGCGCATATCTGAGAGACAATCCGAAGGGCTACTGGTTCCGCCGCAAGTTGTACGGCTGGGGCTGGGTGCCGGCCACGTGGGAGGGCGCGCTCGTCACCATCGCCGCGGCGCTCGCCATCGGGTTCACCTTCGCCAATTTCAGCCTCAAGGTGCAGACGTGGAATGTAGCACAGCAAGACGTGACGGACTTCATCACGAACCTCCTGATCGCCGTCGTGGGGCTCGCACTCATCCTGTACTGGAAGGGGGAGCGCCCGCGCTGGCAGTGGGGCACGCCCAAGGATTGACTTTTCTCAATAATTAGGCTATATTTGAATACAGGAATTCGGCTCATTTGAGTCATCCGCACCGACTTGGTTCCAACCAAAAGAGGGAAATAAGACCATGGAACTGAACACTGCAATTGGCTTGGGATTCGACGACAGCCTCGCGAATTTCCTGGAAATCGCCTGCATCTGCGTATTTGTCGCAATCATCGGGATGTTGTTTTTCCTGAAGAGAAAAGGCTGACGGCAGGAAATTCGGGCAATAAAAACCGCGGCGCACCTATATGCGCGCCGCGGTTTTATCATTCCTATACTGAGACTATTTGCGCGCCTTCATCCGCACGGCGAAGTGGAAGCTCGCGTACGAGAGGTATGCGGCGAATGCCACGCCGACCCAAGAGAGCCAGAGCGGCACCACGAGGTCGCCCACGATGATATCCCAGCCGAACACGAGGCGTACGGCGTGCACCACGGCCACGACGAGGAAGATGAGACCCACGATGGTCACGAGCGTGCGCTCAGACGGCGAGTGAATCGGGCTCTTGATGTGCCAGCCGAAGTAGATGAGGATGGCCAAGAGCGCGACGTTGAACACGAGTGCGGGAACGACGCTGTCTGCGGTGAACGGCGTACCCGCGAGTATAACCGGGGTGAGGCCGACCGTGCTGAACCAGAGTACGAACGCGAGCTTCGCGGCGATTACGCCAGACAGGAATTTACAGACTTCTCGGAGTGTGTGGTGGGTCATGTGTGTAGTATGAAGCGCCCCGCGCCATTTACCAGCACCTTTCCACAGGTGCTAGGCGAGGAGCGCCTTTATCACGAGCGCGGTCTCTGCAGGGTCCTTCACTGCTTGGGTCTTGATACCGGTCTCTTTCACGACTTCGTCGTTCCCGCCCGGGAAGAGCGCGTCGCCCACGTAGAGCATGTCGCTTATGGGGATGTGGAGGTGTTCGGAAAGTTTACGTACGCCGAATGCTTTGTTGATGCCGTGCTTGGTGATGTCTATCGAGGACGCACCGGCGATTTTGATATCGTAATGGGGGAGGAGCGGGGTGAGCGCTGCGCGCATAGCCTGGCGCTTTTTCTTATCCGGGTCCCACGTGACTTTCTCGGCGAGCGGCGTGTTCTGCCCGAGGCCGGAGAGCGTCACCTGCGAGCGGCGGAACTCGATGCGGTCGCCGTAGGACGGGCTGTGCATGTCGATCATCCCCGTGCTCTCGGCTGCTTCCATGAGCGCGTCGCGGATCTTGAGCGCCTCGTCTTCTGAAAGCTTCTCCACGTATACCAGCGTCCACTCGCCGAGCGCGTATTCGTAGAGGGCGGAACCCGAGGTGGGCAGGAGGTAGAGGTTCGCGAACTCGGAATCGTTCGGCATCTGGTCGAGGAGCTGTTTCTTGAACTGTTCGAAGCTCCCCCCGCCCACGAATGCGACCTTCGCCTTGCGCAGGAGCGCGGTGAGGAGGATGGACATCTCCACCGAAAGCGGCTGCTTGCTCTCGGTGAGCGTGTCGTCGATATCGAAGCAGATTACTTGCGGCATCATGGCGTAAGGCTCGGGAGGAGTTTCTTGATGAGTGCTGAAAGTGAGACCGTGGCGACGCCGAGCGCGGTGTCGGCACCGCCGTAGTAGATGGCGAGGGTATCGCCGGTGAGCGTCATACCGTCGGAGAATACCACGTTCCCGATGACGCCGTCTTTTTCCCAGGTCTCCACCGGTTCGAGTATAGGGAGCACGGTGCGGGAGATGACATTGGTGCACGTCTCCGCATCAAGCAGCGCCGCGCCAAGCCGGTAGACCTTGTCGGCGCCGATGGCGTGGTAGATGAGGAGCCAGCCCTCGGGCACCCGGATGGGAGGAGCGGCCGTGCCCACTTTCTCGTGGTCCCACATGCCAGGGCGCGGGCCCATGAGTTCGATGCAGCGGTTCACCGGCCGGCTGAACGCGAGGTCGTCGAACACGTCCGCGCAGATGTTGGGGTCGATGCGATGGATGACCATATACTTCCCGCCGACCTTCCCGGGGACGAGGACCACGTCCTTATCGGTGACACCCTCGGGGGTAAGCAGCCGCGGCATCGCCCAGCGATCAAATTTGTGAGCGAGGAAATCAGCGACCGCAATCGAGCTCACCGCGCCCCTCGGAGCCTGCACGCCGTCGTACGCGGTGTAGGTGAGGTAGAGCGTGTCGCCAATATGCGTGAGCCGCGGGTCCTCGCAGCCGGAGTTACCGTTCGGGTCGCCCATTTTACCCTCGAAGTCTTCTCGCGGCACATACGCGGGTTCCGGCAGACGCTCCAAGACATTGAAGTCTTTGTCGATGCGCGCGTAGCCCATCACGGAGGTGTTGTCGTTACCCATCGCGCGGTAGAGGAGGTGGGTCTCGCCATTAAGTTCTACTGCAGCGGCGTTCAACACCGCGCGGGATTCCCATGCGTGGCTCGGGATCGGTTCGAGTATCGGATTCTTGGAGAAGCGCTTCACGAAGTCGAGCCGGTAGCGCTCGTCCATGGACTGCAGCAGGTCGGTGAGCGAGAGCGACGCCATCGCGCACACGGTGTCTGCCGCACCGTAGAAGAGGTCGAGCGTATCGCCGTGCACTACCGCTCCCGAGGGGAACACGATGTTCGCCACCGCGCCGTAGCGCTCGTAGGATTCTTTGGGCGACATGAACGAGCCCGGCGTGCGCATGAGAATTTTCTGCGGATCGTCCTTATCGAGGAGGAGCGCTTCTACGCCGAAGTAGCGGTTGTGCTCGTCGTAGTAATTGAGGATGTGTGAGTAAACCATCACCCAGCCCTGCTCGGTGAGAAACGGTGTCGCGCCCACTTCCACGTGCTCGCTGTCGGCGCGACGCAGTTCGGGGAGCGCGTGGTCGGCAAGCGTCTCGTGCCACTTGTTCCAGAATTCAGGATTCCAGAAATCCTCCACATTCTTCGCGCGTGCTATCGCGATAGTCGGGCGCGGGTATTCATCGGTGTAGTCAGTGTGGCAGGTGAGGAGCAGCACGGCGTCGCCACCCACGCGTTCGGGGAAGAGCGTCGCAGCTTTCGCATTGAACGGCGTTACTAAATGCTTTTCTGAAAGATTGGTGGGAGAAGTGCCGACGGCAGCGGCGACTTTGATATTGGAAGGGCCGAACGGGAATCCGCCGAGCGCGGTGTAGAACACGTACCACTTGCCCTCGAAGAATGTGGCGCGCGGATCCTCGCAGCCGAACGCTTCCCACGGGTGCTCGGGCATGATGACCTGCGTGCGGTCGCCGACGGCGCCCTCGTGGAGCGTGGCGTGGCCGATGGTGGAGAGTCCAGCGTAGGGCGTGAGAAGCACATCCGGCCGCGCCGTCGCGCGGTAGAAGAGGTGCGTGGTGTCGCCTGCGCGTACCGCAGAGGGATTGAACGCAGCGAGTGCTTCCCACGCGCGCCAGCGCACGGGCGAGATAATCGGGTTCTTAGAGAAGCGCGAGAGGTAGAACATGTACTAGGCGGATTGAGGCACGAGGCTCGACGCGCGTATAGGGAGCGCCGGTTTCTTCCGGCCCAGGAGGTCAGCCATGAACTGTTCGAGCGGAGCCGCCGCCGAGCACACGCGCATGTCGCCGCCGCCGTAGTACACGATCAGCATGCCGTCTTTCACCACCGCGCCCGTGGCGTATACGATGCCGGGCTTGCCGTCGTTCTCGTACGGCATATCGGGCTCGAGTATCGGGTACGGTGAGCGGGCGATGACCTTGGTCGGGTCGTTCTTGTCGAGGAGGAGCGCGCCTACTTTATATTTATGCGATTCGCGAGCGTCGTTCGCGTGGTAGAGCACGAGCCAGCCGTAGGCGGTCTCAATCGGCGGCGGGCCCGAGCCCCGCATGCGGCTGTCCCATACGTTGTCATCGACTTCCTGCGAGTAGCGGTAATCGCTTTTCACATACGGCATCGGGTCTTCGCTGAGCGAATCGAGGTATTCGATAAGCGCGCGGCGGCGCGTGCCCTTCCGGAATCCGTGGAGCACTGCGTATTTACCATTGATCATCCGCGGGAACAGGACCCAGTTCTTCTGCACTTCTGCCGGCGCGGAAAGGAACACCGGCTTGCTCCAGCTCCAGCGATTCATTTCCATGTCGTCGAGCGCAATCGAAGTGACGCCGATGCGCAGCGAATTCCAATCACTGAACGCAGAGAAGGAGAGGTAGAGGCGATCACCTACGACGACCGCGCGCGGGTCTTCGGCGCCGGCCCAGGTGCCGCCTGACTGCATGAGCTTCTCATAGAGTGCGGGGTGGTAGCGCTTACGCAGTTCTGCCTGCTGCGGCGCGCCGACTCCGGTGAGCGCGAACACCGGGTAGGGAAGGCGCGTATCAAAATGGAGTCCGTCAGAGCTCGACGCGTATCCCACGCGTGAGATACCGTCCATACCAATGGCGCGATAGAAAAGGTGTACGCGCCCGCGCGCGTACACGGCTGCCGGATTCATCACGCCGCCCGCTTCCCAGAACCGTGCGGTGCGCTCGAGCACCGGGTTCTCATCGGGGCGCGTGAGCATGAGCGGCCGGTCCATGAGGAAATTGTGGAAGCCGCGCATCAAGCGACGCGAAGGCTGCGAGTTCGCGATGTGGAATGCGCCCTGGATGAAAAAGAGTGTCGCCGCGATGGCGAAGGTGACGAATATGAAAAGGATTGCGCCGTCGCTCATGCAGGTGTGCCGCGACCGAAGTCGTCTTCTACGCGCTCTATGTCGTTCTCGTCGAACGTGCCGAGCGCAATCTCGAGCACTGCGATGCCCGCGGGGCCACCCGAGAGCCGGTGGAGTGCGCCCTGGGGGATCGCTACCTCGTCGCCCATCGAGAGCGCGATCTCTTCATCGCCCACACGCGCCACGCCCGTGCCCTCTATGACGCGCCAGAATTCACTTCTCTGTTGGTGCCTTTGCAAAGAGAGGCGCTTGCCCGCATCGACGCGCACAATCTTTACCGTGGACGCTTCGTTCAGCGTGAACCGGTCGAACGATCCCCAGGGACGGTCTTCGTGTTCTCGATTAGAAAGGGGGTTCATACCTATATATGAGTATAGCGAGCGGAACCCCAAGACCGTAGGGGGTAATGCACAGGTGGTGAACTAAAATGTGCGTCAAATGTAAAAGCGGCTATACTAGAGGGAATGGCTCGCATAGAAAATAGGGTCCAGGAACTGCGCCACGGCTTGGGTATGACCCAGGAGGAACTCGCCGTGAAGGCCGGGGTGACCCGGCAGACCATCATCGCGGTCGAGAAGGGGAATTATGCCCCCTCGGTCGTGCTCGCGCTCAAATTAGCGCATATACTGAAGACCACCGTAGAACATCTTTTCCGCATCATATGATTTGGCACTACCTCATCGCTGCAATACTCATCATCTCGCTCATCGCGGTCACTAATCCGGGAATGATCCTCATGCCGACTGTGATGGAGATGGTGGCGCTCGTCGTGATCGCGGTGCTCGTGGCGGGCTACGCGGGACTCATCCTGGCCGAGAAGCCGGACGACGAGCGGGAAGACGCACACCGCGCGTTTGCCGCGCGCGCCGGATTCATCGTCGGCATCGGCGTGCTGACGGCGGCACTGCTGTGGCAGGGATTCCATCACGTCATTGATCCGTGGGTCGCCGTCGCGCTCGGCGCGATGATCCTCGCTAAAGTCATCGCGCGCGCCTGGGCGAACCACTATCGGTAGCGCATGTCCGAGCACGTACTCTCGCCAAAACTCATAGCAGCAATCGAACGCGAGTATCGCCTGGACCCCGTGTCCGATGTGGGTCGGGTGGCTGGCGGGAGGATGGGCACGAACTACTGGCTCAACGCGGGCGCAGCAAAATATTTCCTACGTAAGTATCGGCCATACGGCGCAGCGCGTATCCGCGAAATACATGCAGCGAAGCAGTATTTCTTGGAACAGGGAATTTCAGTGATACCGCCGATACGAACACAAGATAGTACCTTCTTTGAATGCGAAGGAGATATATATGCGCTATTTCCTTTCGTGCAGGGAACGCACGTTGCTCGCACCGAACTCACCGACATTCATTTCGCGAGCCTTGGGTCGTACCTCGCGCGCCTCCACCGTATTGGCCGAAATCCAGCCATCGTCATCAACGAAGCCGAGCATGGGTGGGAAAGGGAGAAATTCAATGGCAAGGTTGCCCGGATACGCGATCACATTAGCAGCAAATCCGTGCACGACGCTTTTGATCTGGAAGTGCTTCGCAAGCTCGCGCTCCAGGAAGCACTTCTCTCTAAATACCAGGAATCGTATGTTGCGCGTTATCCCTTACATCTTACTCACAACGATTACCACGAAGGAAACATATTCTTCAATCCGGACGGGAGCATCGACCGTATCTTCGACTGGGAAAAAGTGCAGATGAATACACGTGCAAAGGAGATAGCCCGAGCGCTTGAGCTCATGATCTTTAATAATGGATATGCTCCTGAAGCATTCGGGCACGCGGAAGTTTTTCTGAAGGCGTATGCCGCGGAGTATTCGATATCACCGGAAGAGCTGGCTGATGGACTACGCAAGCGCTTGCAGAATTTGCTGTACTCGGTGTGGGTAGAGCACGAGCACTACTTCAACGACAATAATCGTACCGATGACTTACTCGCGCGTGAGACCACCTGGCTCGATTACCACTCTGATCACTTTGACGACTACGTTTCAATTCTGACCAGCTATCTACCGATGACTGTGTAAAACAGGCTTTACATTCAAAATAGAGCAGATAGGATGAGCACATGACGCTTTTCTTCATATCCTTCCTCGCGGGCGTATTAACCGTCGTGTCTCCGTGCGTGCTGCCGCTCTTACCGGTCATCGTGGGCGGGACCCTGGCAGGCGGCACGAACGTGAAGCGCGCACTCACCGTGACGCTCTCGCTCGGCATCTCTGTGCTGCTCTTCACGTTCCTCCTCAAGGCATCGACGCTGCTTATCAATGTGCCGCAGTCATTCTGGAGCTACGTGTCGGGAGGACTCGTCATACTCATCGGCATCGCGACGCTGTTCCCGCGGGTATACGACCGCCTGCCATTCATGGCGGCGTTCAATCGCGACTCGAACAAGCTCATGTCCAGCGGATTCATGCGCCAAACATTCTGGGGCGATGTGCTCGTGGGTGCCGCGCTCGGTCCCGTGTTCTCGACCTGCTCCCCGACCTATTTCATCGTGCTCGCGACCGTGCTCCCGGCGAGCCTCGCGCTCGGCGCAGCCGACATGCTCGCGTACGCTGTGGGTCTCTGCGCGTTCCTCTTCATCATATCCATTGTGGGGCAGAAGCTGGTCGGGAACTTGGCCACTGCAGCGGATCCCAATGCCTGGTGGAGGAAGGCACTCGGAATCTTGCTCATACTCACCGGGCTCCTCATCGTCACCGGATACGCCGCAATCGTGGAAGCGCCGCTCTACGCGATATTCGACGAGACCAAGGTGGAGCAGAATCTGCTCCAGAACGATGTGCCTGCGACCGTCGTACCTGCAACAGCATCTTCCACCGCATCGACTACTGCGGCTGCACCGGGAGCGTATCCTGATATGCCGAGCGCCGGCGTGCTCGCCGCGAAGATGGCGAAGTATCACCTCGCGCCCGAGCTCCAGAGCCCCGACGCGTACATCAACACGGGCGGCGCGCCGATCAGCCTCGCACAGTATCGTGGGAAAGATGTGGTGCTCATCGACTTCTGGACCTATTCCTGCATCAACTGCTTGCGCACGATCCCGTACGTCACCGAGTGGTACAGCAAATATAAAGACCAGGGGCTGGTCGTCATCGGCGTGCACACGCCCGAGTTCGCGTTCGAGCACGTGCTCGCCAATGTGCAGGCTGCGGTGACACGGCTCGGTATCACCTATCCGGTCGTGCTCGATAACGAGTACAACACCTGGAACGCATTCCAGAATATCTACTGGCCGCGCGAGTACGTTATAGACATCGACGGTTTCATCGTGCACGACCACGCGGGCGAGGGAGAGTACGACCAGACGGAAGCGGCGATACAAGCCGCGCTCAAAGAACGCGCGGACCGACTCGGTGCGAGTTTCAGCGCGACCTCGACCGTCGGAAATATTCCTTCTTCGGACGTAAGCCAGGTAGGAAGTCCGGAGACGTACTTCGGCACCAATCGCAACCAGTTCTTCGGGAACGGCGCGCCGGGGCAGGGCGGGACGAATACATACACGCTTCCCGCGAATGCCTCGCTCAATACATTCGACCTCGGCGGCACCTGGGACATCGAGCCCGAGTACGCGCAGTCGACGAGCGCAGGCGCGTCTATTCTCTATGAGTACCAGGCAAGCAATGTGTACTTCGTAGCCGCGAGCGCAGCGCCGGTGAAAGTGGAGGTGCTGCTCGATGGCCAGCCGATAGGGCAGCAGGGCGGGGCCGACGTCGACCCCACGACCTCGACCGTCACCATACAGGCTAATCGCCTCTACAGCCTCGTCCACACGGCCATGCCGGGTACCCACACCCTAGAGCTCAAGGCCCTTACGCCGGGGCTCCAGGCGTTCACCTTCACCTTCGGGTAAGAGGGGTGCATAACTCCTCCGCAAAATCCTAGCGGCCCTATACTGGGGGTGTGCACTTATACCGATAAGCTTATCGACAGAATTCTTATGAAGGCACTGCATATGATCGGGTTCATCCTCCTCGCTATTGGAGGACTCAACTGGGGCCTCATCGGTCTCGGCGGATTCGCGGGTGCTGACTGGAACGTCGTCCACATGATCCTCGGCGCTTGGCCGGTGGTCGAGTGGATCGTCTACGTCCTTGTCGGTCTCTCCGCACTCTGGCTTCTCTTCACGCACAAGAAGGACTGCCGTACCTGCAGCGCAGGCGCGATGTAATCCAGTTGTTCGCGAACGAATCACGGCCCCGCGTACGCGGGGCCGTGTTCGTTTCCCCAGTCGCCGCGTTCCGGCAGGAAGTTAGCGGGTCCCTGCCGGTATACTCTAGATACAACCTATGGCTCTTGGAGAAAACCTCTTCCGTCGCAGAAAGAACCCCGAAGCGGCCGAGATGCCACCCAAGGAGAAACCCGAGAGGATCGAGGAGGCTCCGGTGTTCCAATCGGACTCGGCAATCGTCGGTGAACAGCTGGCGCAGCTCGCTGCAACCACTGCAAGAATCAAGTCGCTTGTGGGGAAGGGCAACCGGATGCTTACCGGTAAAGTCGTATTCGACGGGAGCTTGCGCCGGGACTTCCTGTTCCCGCTTCGCGAGGCCACAGAAATTATCGCGGCGCTCAAGACCCAAGAGAACCTGACCCCTGGCGCACAAGGGGAACTTGAGCGCTTCGAAGCGATCGTACGGCAAGGCAACAAGGTCAATGATGCCTTGCTCAATAAAGTGGCGGATCGCGACGTAGCAGAGCGCAAGGAAGAAGAAGCCAGAGATAAGGAGGCGAGGAATGAAGATCTGCGTGTCCTACGACGAGAAGAGCTGCTCCCACAACTCACTTCAGAGATTCAAGTGCTCCAGGTGAAGCGGGCTGTTGCGGAAGATAAATTGAGCGGAGGGGATGACCAAACGCTCGATTCTCGGAAAGCCACTTTTGACTACCTCAAGAATGAGATACTCAACTCGCAAGTACTGCTCGATTCTGCGCGTACCAAGTACGATATCCTTGCCGCGGAGCGTAGCGGGAGCAACGGGAACGCGGTGAAGGAGTACAAGAAGCTTGTCAGCGATGTTGCCATAGCAGAATCGGTCCTTGGCAAGCTCTCGCTATCCATCGAGCGTACTCAGAAAGCCGCGGCAAATCAGGAGCTCACGAGGAACCTGAACCGCGTTTCGGCGCGGCTCGCTGAAGCGACGATACGCGGGAACAAGCTTAGTGCATCTACGAACAGCTCCGAGCTCACGGGAGTAATCCTTGATATCAGAGCCCGGGTCGGCGACATACGCGCAGCGCTTTTAAACCCATTGCTCGACCGCAGCGATCCCGTCGAGCTTGATACTATAGAACTCCTTAAACGCGATGCGAACGAATCAGAGCAGCTTTCGAATGCGCTCGCAAAGCGCCTCGATGCCGTGATCGGGCGCAAAGAACTCCAATCTGGAGCCGAACGAGAACGAGAAAAACTGCGGTCGCTGATCGAAGATACGTTGAAGCTTTCCCGGAGTGAGCGCAAAAGCGCTGGAGAGACATTTGCGAAATCGTTGCGCGATCGGACGGGGAGAGCACGCACGATCATCCAGCAAGTCGTCAATGCCGATGCTCAGTTCGAAGGTGTAAATACGGAAGAAACACGAGTGGTAGCGCGCGAGCTAGGCAGGTTACGGGATCAGGCTTCAGAGCTCGCAGCTTTGCTCGAGGAAGAGGTTCAGCGCGAAGATGATGAGGATGAGGCTTCTGGAAAGCTCCAGCACCGCGGGGCGCTCGAGGCGAAGGCAAAGCGCTTCAAGAGAAGCAGGCCATTCCGCGCATTCGCGCGCATGCTGCATGACCCGGAACTCTCGGAGACCTACCGCTTGATACGGACTCGCAGCACCAGCATGCTCCAGAACCAGGGCAAGGAAGAGCGGCACCGCGCGTTCGCCCCGCTTCTCTCGGGTCTCATGATGAACGAGCGCACTGGTAACCTGCTCGATATCGCTATCGACGACACCGTAGCGGAGCGATCGGAAGCGATCAAGGGAAAGATCGCAGAATCCATGGAGGGCTCGGATCGCGCCTACGTGCCCGAAGTAGTCACCGGTACCGGTATCCACAGCGCGATCTACGCCCTGAACCGGCAGATGCTCCTGCCAGATGCGCCTTCGCTTACGCTCGAAGGGGAGAGCCGCATCGGCGGTCAGTTTGCGCAGATACAAGCGGACCTCTTCCGCCTCAACAGCCGTACCCGGCCGGAAGAACTCGACCAGCCCTACACGCCAGGTACTCGCCAGACGCTCAATACGTTCACTAAGTTCGGTGCCACGCAGCCAGGCGACACGGGGATGGAGCGCTATCAATACCAGTCCACGCTCGGCGAGCACGCCCGCATGAACCTCTTCCTTACCGGAGAGCCGGTAGTGGATGCGCAGGTGCGGGCGGTCCGTTTGAATAGAAGTGGGAAGACTCCCTATGCTCCATACGTTGTTGAGTTTCTCGATACTGCGACCGGCAAGCTGCTCGAAGTGGAGACAGACCGCAGTGTGTTCACCACGGGCGTCGGTGTCGAGAATACGGGGCTCGACGAGACCGACGCTGCGACTAAGACCATCATCGAAGAGGAACGCAAACGCCTTGCAGAAGGGAAGGACGCGCGCGTGATGTCTTTCAATGAGACGGCGCGACGTCTCGGAGACCGCTCCGACCCATTCCCGCTCAAGGACTTCAAACGCATCGTAATGTCGGGTGAGGGCGACGGAGCGAAGGTACTCGCCGGCGTATTCCTCGGGTACGAGACGCAGCTCGGCCTTAGCACCACCACGCTCGATTTCATCGAGCAGATTACCTGGATCGGCCAGTCGTTCCCGACCAAGGAAGCGTTCATCGAGAACTGCCGCGCTCGCTACCACCAGCTCGGACTTGAGTTCCCACGCGAGGTCGCCGAGAATTACTACGCGCGCGTGAAGCCGCTTTCGAATGTGAAGGCTCAGAGGCTCGAGCGCCAGGGCGACGTCATCCGGGTCGTCGCTGACAGCACGCTCCCCGAGGGAGGCTCTATCACCGTAGAAGGCGACCACTACATCTACGCGCACGGCTTCATCGATCGGACCGATGACATCGTGGCCCCTGCATTCGCTGAGTTCACCGATTTCCGTGACCAGAGCCGCGTGGAGAAGCGGTCGAGCGCACTGCTTAAGAACGACGCAGCATTCAATACGACAGTCACCGGAGCGCGCAAGGGTGTGTCGCTCTTCTTTACTGATACCAGCGATGTAAAGCGCATCGACGTGACGAAGACATCTTCCGGCACCGCCATCACGCGCGTCATGCGTGACGGGGACTTCGTGGTGACGCCGGAGGCAGACGCGGATATTAAAGCGCTCTACCGGGAGGTGTTCATGAAAAGCGATGAACTCGCCTACATGGAGCGCGTGAATAATACGCCGAGCGCCGTGACTTTTAACGGCGACCAGGACAATCCAATCGCGCGCCGCTATCCTGGTTCGGAAATATACCGCGCTGGGCCTGCGGCGCAGCTGCCACTTACGCAAGGGGAGCGTCAGGAATCACCGGCGCTCAATACCATACCCGAGAACACGGCGGCAGTGTTCCGCTACGCTCCGAACACCGCGGAACTTGCCCAGTACCTTGCGAAGGAGGATAGCGCAGAAGGGAAGGAGATCACCGGCTTCTTCACCAAGGTGGAAGCGCCTAAAGAAAAAGTGATCAAGCCGAACCGGCAGGTGAAGGAATTTTCTGAAAGCGTGAAGCTTTCGCGCAAGGACGCGCCTAGCGTGCCGTTCGATATGCCGGCGACTGACCTCCTGCGCTACGGTATGGCCTCGGGCCTCGAGCCATACCGGTTCCCCCCAGACGTCGCTGACATAAGCCTTACGATAACTTCTGACCCGCAGAACCAAGGCCGCGTGCAGGTCAAAAGTGAATACGGGCTCAGCGCTGACGAGCGTGCGGCGGTCAAGAAAGCTATCAATAATCCGTACACACTGGCCGCGTTCGGCAAGCTCTTCAAGGCGCCGAATGCTCGGGAACGTCCGATAGAAATTACCCTCGAGTTCGAGAATGGGAAGCTCGACGTACGTAACTTCTCCCCCCGGGCAGGTGCCAGGACCACGAGGTCTGTCCCGCTCCCCAAGCGCCTCGCTGAAGAACGTGCACGGGCAGCTAACCCCGAAGCCTAGCCGCTATACACAGTCCGTGTTTTGGGTGCTCCGGTATACTGCTTCGACAAGTAACCAATATCTGTATGCAAACGTCCCTCTACTCCGTTACCATCCCGACCTTCAAGAAGGGTCTTACCGCTCTTTCCGGGCTCCTCGACAAGGCAGAGTCCTATCTTAAGGAAAAAGGTGCTCCAGAATCTGAACTTCTTGAGAAGCGCTTCGCGCCCGATATGTTCCCATTCGTGAAGCAGGTGCAGCTGGTCTCGGATCAAGCGAAGGCCCTTGCCGCTCGGCTTAATGGCGTGGACCCGGTATCGATGCCAGATACGGAAACCACGATTGCAGAACTGAAGGAGCGCATCGCGAAGACGATCGTGGTCCTCGACGCGGTGAAGCCGGAGGAGGTCGACGGTAAGGAAGCAACAGAGGTCAGAATCAAGTGGTTCCCGGGCCAGCATATCCTCGGCGGTCACTACGCGATGGAGTACATACTCCCGAACTTCTTCTTCCACCTTACGACCGCGTACGACCTCCTCCGTGCTGAGGGCGTCCAGGTAGGGAAGGCAGACTACATCGGCGGGCTCAGCCTCCGCGACGATGCGTAAAGTGGTATAATCGCTTTGCATGCAAGACGCTCCAGCCCTCCTCATCAAGGACGTTAAGAAGAAATATCCGACCGGAACCGAGGCCCTGAAAGGGGTCTCGCTCACGGTGCCTCGGGGCGACTTCTTCGCCTTCCTCGGTCCGAACGGCGCCGGAAAGACCACCCTTATCGGCATCATGGCCGGACTTACCCTCAAGACTTCGGGCACGGTCGAGATCTGTGGTGCCTCTGTAGACACCGCTGGCGATAAAGCGAAGACCTTCATCGGGCTCGTGCCGCAGGAGTTCAACTTCAACATCTTCGAGAAGGTGGAAGACATCGTGGTGAACCAGGCCGGCTACTACGGCATCACGCGCGAGAAAGCGATGCCGAAGACGGAAGAGATACTGAAAGCGCTCGGGCTGTGGGAAAAGCGCTCGAGCCCGGCGCAGACGCTTTCTGGCGGTATGAAGCGCCGTCTCATGATCGCGCGCGCACTCGTGCACGAGCCGGAAGTGCTGCTCCTCGACGAGCCGACCGCAGGGGTCGATGTAGAGCTGCGCCGCGGTATGTGGGAATTCCTGAATAAGCTGAACGCAGAGGGTACGACCATCGTGCTCACCACGCACTACTTGGAAGAAGCCGAGCAGCTCTCGAAGAACGTCGCCATCATCAACAAGGGCGAGATAATCACGAACGAGCCGACCAAGGGACTTCTCGAGAAGCACCACGGCAAGTCGCTCGAAGACATCTTCCTCGAGCTTATCGGCCACGCATAATTGTATGAAAAATCCTGCTCTTATCGGGTACTACACCATGGTGCGCAAGGAAGTGATCCGCATCATCCGCATCTGGTCGCAGACCCTGCTCCCGCCGGTAGTCACCACCACGCTCTACTTCATCGTGTTCGGCACGTTCATCGGGAGCCAGCTGAAAGCAGTCGGTGGCCACAGCTACATGGAGTTCATCGTGCCGGGTCTCGTCATGATGGCACTCATCACCAGTTCCTACATGAACACGGTCTCGACGTTCTACTTCGCCAAGTGGCAGCGCACCATCGACGAGCTCCTCGTGTCGCCTATGCCTTCGTGGGTGGTGATGCTCGGGTTCGTCTCGGGCGGCGTCATCCGCGCCACCATGGTCGGCATACTCGTAGTCGTTGTCGCGCTCTTCTTCACGCACCTCGCCGTGGCGAACTTCCTGATCGTCATCGTCGCTGCGCTTCTGACCGCGTTCCTGTTCGCGCTCGCAGGGCTCGTGAACGGGTTCTTCGCTAAGTCGTTCGATGCTATCTCCATCGTGCCGACCTTCGTGCTCACCCCGCTCACGTACCTCGGCGGCGTGTTCTACTCGGTGGACCAGCTCCCGCCATTCTTCCGCACGCTCTCACTCTTCAACCCCATCCTCTACATGGTGAACCTGTTCCGCTACGGATTCCTCGGGACGAGCGATGTGCCGCCGCTGACCGCGTTCCTCGTGCTCCTCGGGTTCTCCGTCGGGTTCCTCGTGCTCACCACGTGGCTCTTCGCCCGCGGTAAGGGGCTCAAGAACTAACACACACGCATCTTCCTTATGGAAATCTCCATCGTTATTCCGGCGTATAACGAGGAGAAGTATATCGGCGCGACCATCGAGTCGGTAATCAGGTACGGGAATGGCGTGTGCAAGGAGATCATCGTCGTGGACAATGGCTCGACCGACCGCACCATGGAAA
>Ga0070681_10001829_pt1 | contig 19176 bp, 9 predicted proteins | sample KBSC83BmetaG_FD_65650 | JGI IMG/M metagenome (GOLD analysis project Ga0070681, IMG submission 65650) | Corn rhizosphere microbial communities from Kellogg Biological Station, Michigan, USA - KBS C8-3B metaG | ecosystem: Host-associated > Plants > Roots > Rhizosphere | place: USA: Michigan... | reverse complement strand
CGTAGTTTGCTACTGGGAGCGCTTGGCACCTGGGAGGGCGGCTCGCTTGCTCACACGGCCTCGGCAGTACGGGTGGTTGTTTTCACTTCCGCGGATTTCCCAGGCCCATGGCGGGCCCGTGCCCTGGCGCGTGGTTGCGGCGCGTCGTCGGACGACACTGTTACAAGAGGATGTCGGTCAATGACGACAGCAGTCGTCAACCACAGACATTTTGCAAAGGGTTGCGAAGCTCTTTCAAATACTGTGATCCACATTTGCCCTAATGCCCGTCGGTCATAGAAGGATGCCACCGTCGGATCATCTACACAGCGGAGCGTGACTGTTCGGGAGTCGATTGAATGCGGAAACCAGCTTCGTCTTACGTATCCCTGGCGCTCGTCGCCGTTCCTGCGCTCAGCTGGGCGGCCAACCCCTGTCCACCTCCGCAGGTGAGTGTGCAGGGTGGAAGCTCGGCCACCACATCCTGCGGCAGCACAGGCGGCTCTTCCAACAGCTACACGACGAACTTCCCCCTGACCGAAGCCCCGATCTCGGAAGGCGGCAAGTGGACGAACGTGGGGCTCGACTGGACATTCGTGGATACGACATCCGGTCTCGCATACGGCACGAACGGCGCCAAGGACGCTTACGACGATTCCTATGCGCACTTGTCCGGCTTCGGCGCCGATCAGACGGTCCAGGTGACCATCCACAAGGCCTCGGGGATCAGCACATCCGAGACTCACGAAGCGGAAATCCTGCTGCGCTGGGCCGATTCCGCTCACAACGCGCGCGGCTACGAGGTCTCCATCAACTTCCTCGGAAGTCTGAATATCGTCCGCTGGAATGGCGCATCGGGCGACTTCACGGTGCTCGGCCTCGACAGCGGCGGTTCCCCCGGCTCGATCTCCGATGGCGACGTCTTCAAGGCCTCGATCAGCGGATCGACCATCAAGGTCTGGTTGAACGGCACGCAGATCGCGCAGGCGCATGATTCAACCTTCAGCACCGGCAACCCCGGCATCGGCTTCTTCAAGCGCACTGCCGGCATCAACACGGTCTTCGGGTTCAAGAGCTTTACGGCGACGTCGCCCTGAGACGTGCGGGACGAGGGTCCTCGGCGATCCGGCCGTCCTCGAGCTGCACGACGCGCGATCCCAGATGGAAGTAACGGTCGTCGTGAGTGATGACGACGACCGCTTTCCCGCGGTTGCGCAAATCGGGTAACAGCTTGCGGTAGAAGACATCCTTGTAGTCCGGGTCCTGGTCCGCCGCCCATTCGTCGAACACGTACACCGGCCGGTCTTCCAGGTAAGCCGTGATGAGCGCGAGGCGCTTGCGTTGACCCGTGGACAGCTCCGTGGTTGAGAACTGCCGGTCGCGGATGTTGACCTTGTGGTCCATCTGCAGAAGCTGCAGGTACTGCCGCGCGGCGGGTTCGACTTCCGGCGAATCCAGTCCCAGCAGTTTCCCGAACAGGAAGCAGTCGGAGAACACCACCGCGAAGCGCTCGCGATAGGCGGCCCGGCCGGCTTCCTCGACGAGCTGGCCGCTCGCTCGCAACTCGCCGCTCTGCGGAGCGTAGAGGCCGCACAGGATCTTCACGAACGTGCTCTTGCCGCTGCCGTTGCCACCGACGACGAACACCAGCTCGCCCGGATAGAGGGAGAAGTCGATCGGCCCCAGCGCGAAGCCGCGATCCCCGCCTGCCGTGTCTTCGTACTGGAAACCCACCTGTTGCATCTCGACCAGCGGTTCCCGTCCGGTCGGGGCGGGGGCCAAGGTCGCCACGGGCGGCGTGCCCCCTTCTGCGGACGTGCCCCCGTCTGGGGGCGTGCCGGCCGACATGGCGAGTCCCAACTCCTGGATCTGTTCCAGAGCCACTTGTCCGCGGGCGACGGCAGGCAGGGCGCCAATGATCGCCCACAACGGGCTCGCCGCGTAAAGCATCGCGAATGCGTAGCCCGTGATGGCCGCCTGCGTGGGATGTCCGATGAAGGGCGGAGCGAACAGCAGCAGCCCGATCAGGGCATAGAAAATTCCCTGCACCCACGCTTCCGCGATGGTGTAGTGGGCCGTGGCCGACAGGTTGCTGTTGCGGTAATCGTCGGCGGCCGAACGCAGCTCGCTGTTCACGAACTCTTCGCGACGCCGCCGGTGCATCATCAGCTCCTTCAGACCCGAGGTGAGCGTCCTGAAGTGCCCGAAGAGGCGCGTCCGCGCCTGGCGCGCCGCGTGAATACGGCTGAAGGCGGCGTGATGCAGCAGTTTGTAAGTGAGAGCGCCGATGATGCTGACGGCGGCCGCCATCAGGAACATCTGCCACGACAGCCACAGCAGGTAGGCGGCGCAGCCGACCAGCACGGCGGCGTTCATCGCGAGTTGCGGGATGCACTGAATCGCCCAGGTCACCGCGCTCACATCGTCCGTAAGAGTCGCGAGAACGTGGCCCATGCCGCGCTGCTCGAGACGGCGCAACGGCGCGTTGACTATCTTCTCGCAGAGGTTCAGCGACAGATCGAGGATGGCGCCTTGCGAGAAGCGTACGAGCAGCAGTTGCGAGGAGGCGGCGGAGATGATCTTGCCCGCCGCCAGGGCAATGAAGCCGAAAGCCAGCACCCACTGCGCCTCATGAGGCTTGCTCAACGTCCGCGTGATCAACGCGATGATGCCGGCGCTGAAAACGCCTGAGAGCGCTCCGGCGGCCGTCATGAGAATGACCGTGCCGCGCGCGTTGCGAAGCAGGAAACCGAACAGCCGCAGTGATCTCATTTGGACAGGCAGGCGCGCGCGTGCAGTGAAATGGCTTCCGCCAGGCGGTCCACATGAGGCGAGACGAACAATCTGCCCGAGTCCTCGGCGGGAATGACGACGGTGCGGCTCTCTCCCATGGCAAGTTGCGTCCAGGCTCTGCGGGTGTCGGCCGTGTCGCTCGCGATATAGCGATTGCCGGCGATGATGTTGAGAATACCACCCGGGTAGGGGCTCGCCTTGTACTTCGCTACCGCTTGCATCGTTGCCTGCATCAGTCGTGCGGAGGCGAACGTGCCGTCGGTATGCATTTCCGTCGGATTCCTTTCAAAGAGCGCGGCCGCGCGGCGAGCCTTGCTCGTCAGAAAGGTTCCCCAGTCCCGCAGCGGCAGTTGCGCGAGCTCGCGCGTGTAAAGGGCCAACTTGCAGGCCAGGTACCGCAGAGGGAACAGTACGGAGGCGGCGCGCCGCGCCCGCCTGTAGGATGAGGGATGCCACGATTCCATGATGACCAGAGTGACGTGCTCGCCTTCGGCCATGAGCCGCTGGGCTACTTCGTACGCGTACACCCCGCCAGTGCACGTGCCGCCCAGGAAGTACGGTCCGTGTGGCTGCACCGAGCGGATCTCGGTCAGATGGTACCGGCCGGCCTCCTCGATGGATGAGAAAGGCTTCTCGTGCCTGTTCAAGCCGCGCGCCTGCAGGCCGTAGAAAGGCTGATCCGGTCCCAGCAACTGGGCGAGCTTGGCAAACACCAGCACGTCGCCGCCCACACCCGGCACGGCGAAGAACGGAATGGCGCGTCCCTTCGGCTGGATCGCCACGAGCGCCCGGCGCGAATGATCCCAGCCGCCTCGCTCGAGCAGTTGGGCCATCCGGGCGATCGTCGGAGCTTCGAAGAGCGTCGCCAGTGGCAGGCGCGTGCCGTAGAGCTTGTGGATGTGCGCGAACAGCTCCACCGCCTTGAGTGAATGGCCGCCGGATTCAAAGAAGTTGTCGTGAATTCCCAGCTGCGGGTTGCCCAGCACCTGCCGCCACAGCGCGGTGAGCTGTACTTCCAGCTGGCTGTTGGGCTGCACGGGCTGGCTTGACTCGACCGCGGCCGGCGCGTCGGCCGGTGCGGGCAGCTTCCTGATATCGACCTTGTTGTTCGCGGTCAGAGGGAAGCTGTCGAGGAAGACGAAATGCTGCGGAATCATGTAGGCCGGCAGGCTCTCCTGGAGAGCGCCGCGCAGCGACTCGCTCCTCGCCTGCTCCCGGTCGCGAGCGATGAGGTACGCGACCAGTTGCAGCGAGTCCGCCTGCTCGCCCCTGGCGGCGACGGCAACCTGCGCCACCGCCGGATGGCGCGCGAGGACCGACTCTATTTCCCCCAGTTCGATGCGGAAGCCGCGGATCTTGACCTGCATGTCCATGCGGCCCAGATGCACGAGTCGTCCGTCAGGCAGGAAGCGGGCCAGATCGCCGGTCCGATAGAGCCGGGCGCCACTCTCAGGATGGAACGGGTCGGCAACGAATTTTTCCCGGGTGAGCTCGGCGCGCCCGCGATAACCGTGCGCCAGGCCGTCGCCGCCGATGAACAGCTCGCCCGCTACTCCCACCGGCAGCGGTTGCAGATTCTCATCGAGAATGTAGACGGACGTGTTGGCGATCGGCCGGCCGATGCTGATCAGGGAGCCGCGACCGATCTCCTCGAGGGTCGACCAGATGGTCGTCTCGGTCGGACCGTACATGTTCCAGAGCGTGCCGCAGCGGTCGAGGAGCTGATCGGCGAGCTCACGCGTCAGGGGCTCGCCTCCACAGAGCACCTTGAGCCCCGGATCGCCCGTCCAGCCCGCCTGGATGAGCATGCGCCAGGTGGCGGGGGTGGCCTGCATCATCGTGGCATGACACGCGGCGAACCGTGCGATCAACAGGCCCGGATCGCCTGCTTCGGCGCGGCTGGCAAGCTCCACCCGCGCGCCGCTGATCAAGGGCAGGTACAACTCGAGTCCCGAGATGTCGAAGGACAGGGTGGTGACCGCCAACAGCGTGTCCCCGCAGGCGCAGCCGGGTTTCTCGCGCATCGACCACAGGAAGTTGGTCAGCGCGCCGTGCGGAATCTCGACCCCTTTGGGCTTGCCGGTCGAACCTGACGTGTAGAGGATGTAGGCGGGATCGTCAGGCGAGCCGACATGACCGACCGGCAGCGTCGACTGCTCGCCGATTTCGCGGGCGAGATCGTCGATGCAGACGCTGCCCCACGGACCGGACAGCATGCCCAACAGATCCCGCTGCGTGAGGACTTGCGCCAGCCCGGCGTCCTCCGCCATGAATTGCAGACGGTTCTTGGGAAACGCCGGATCCAGCGGCACGTAAGCGGCGCCGCACTTCATGATCGCGAGCAGCGCCACGACCATCTCGACGGATCGCTCCAGGCACACTCCGACGCGCGTTCCAGATGAGACGCCTCGTGAGCGTAAGAAGTGCGCAAGCTGATTGGCGCGGGCGTCGAGCGCTGAATACGTCAGCGTGCGTTTGCCCATACCCACGGCGATCGCCTGGGGCGAGCGCCGGGCCTGGCTGGTGATCAGCTCGTCGGTCCGGCTATTGCGCGGGTACTCGGCTTGCGTGCTGTTCCACTCGACAATCATCAACCGCCGCTGTTGTTGCGTGAGCAGCCCATAGCCGCTCAGCCGCCGGCCCGGATCGGCAACGACCTGGCCGATGATTCCGACGAACTGCTGCAGCATGCGCCGCGCGGTGTCGGCTTCGAACAGGTCCGTCGAGTAGCTGAGGGCCACTCTGCCGAAGTGGTCCGTCTCCGCGGTGATGGAGAGATCGAACTGCGCCGAGCCATGATCGAAGTCGAACATGTCGACCTCCAGGCCGGCCAGTCCCAGATCGCCCATCGGCGCATTCGGCACGTTGAACAGCACCTGGACGAGCGGCGAGTGGCTGGAGTCGCGGTCCACGCCCAATTCCTCGACCACACGCTCGAACGGCACGTCCTGATGCGCGTAGGCTTCAAGAGCGGTTTCGCGAACGCGCGCCAGCAGCTCCGTGAAGGTTGGATCGCCCTCCAGGGAGGTCCGCATCACGAGGGTGTTGACCAGCGTGCCGACCAGGTTCTCGGTGGCATACCGCGTGCGGTTGGCAACTGGAGACCCGACCGCGATGTCTTTTTGACCCGAGTAGCGCGCCAGCAGCATCTTGAAGCAGGCGAGCAGGATCATGAACGGTGTCGTGCCGCGTTCAGCGCTAAGACGTCTCAATGACGTCAGTGTCTCGGGTGTCAGCGTCTCGGAGATCCACGATCCGTGATACGACTGCCTGGCGGGGCGCGAATGGTCCGTAGGAAGTGTCAGCACCGGCACATCGCGCAGCTTCTCCCGCCAGTACGCCATCTGACCGTCCAGGGCCGAGCCCCCCAGATAACTCCTCTGCCAGGCAGCGAAGTCGGCGTACTGAATCGATAGAGGCTCGAATCGCGGGGTCTTACCCTCAACGAGCGCCGCATAAGCGGGCACGAGTTCGCGCGAGATCACACCCGCGGACCACTGATCGCCGATCGAGTGATGCATCAGCCACAGAAGCGCGTGGTCCTTCTCTCCCAAGCGCACGAGGGTGAAGCGGAACAGGGGGCCACTGGCGAGATCGAACGGCTGCAGGGCTTCTTCCCGAAAGATCTGCTCCGCGCGCGCCACGCGCTGGTCCTCAGGCAGATTGCGCAGGTCGACCTTGCGTACCTGAAGTGGCGCTGACGGCGCGATGATCTGCACAGGTTCGCCGTCCACGACGGCGAATGTCGTGCGGAATCCTTCGTGACGCTCGATGATCAGCTCGAGCGCCGCTTGCAGCGCCTCCTCGCTCAGAGCGCCTTTGAGCCGCGTGGAGAACGGCATGTTGTATGCCGTACCCCGTGGCTCGAGCTGCTGGATGAACCACATCCGGCGCTGCGAAAACGACAGCGGCAAAGGCCGGTCGCGGGAAGCCGGCTCGATTGGCGGCTCGGCGAACTGGCCCGTGCGCTCGCGCTCTTCGGCGATACGCCGCGCCAGCCCGCGAATGCTGGGCGACTCGAACAACGTTCGCAGCGGGATCTCGACCTGCATGCGGCGGCGGATGCGGGAGACGACCTGAGTGGCCAGCAGCGAGTGGCCACCCAGCTCAAAAAAGTTGTCCTCGGCGCCGATCCGCGCCTGGCCGAGCACTTCCTGCCAGATGGCGGCCAGCTGCTGCTCGGCGGCGCCTTCCGGAGCGACGTAGGGGCTGTGCCGGGCCTCGAGTTGCGGCGCGGGCAGCCGCTCTCTGTCGATCTTGCCGTTGGGCAGCGAGGGGAATTCGGCCAGCCGCATGATTCCGGCGGGGATGAGGTGGGCCGGCAGCCGCTCACGGACCGCGGCGTACAGCGCAGTGATGTCATGAGCCTCGCCCGTCACATACGCGAACAGGCGCTTGCCGGCGATCGGGTCCTCGTGAGCGACGACGACGCTCTGCCTGACTCCCTCCAGGGCGTTCAGAGCCGCTTCGATCTCCGCGGGCTCCACGCGGAAGCCGCGAATCTTGATCTGCGAGTCGGTGCGGCCGAGAAATTCGATGTGGCCGTCACTGCGATAGCGCGCCCGGTCGCCTGTCCGGTAGAGCCGCTCGCCCTCGCGGAACGGATTGGCGAGGAACCGCTCCCGCGTCAGCTCCGGACGATTGTGGTAGCCGCGGGCCACTCCCGCGCCGCCGATGTACAGCTCTCCCATGATGCCCGCGGGCACCGGTTCCAGGTTGCGGTCGAGCACATAGCAGCGAACGTTCGGAATCGGCTTGCCGATCGGCAACGTGCCGGCGCCCTCCGGCGGGCCAGGCAACACACAGACCGTCGCGTTGTCGCTGGCTTCGGTGGGGCCATAGAAATTGCCGAAAGTGACGCCGGGCAGTCGCCGGTAGACATCGCGAGCGAGCTCTCGGTCGAGCGGCTCGCCACCGCAAACGATGAATCGCAGCGAGCGACACTGAGCGAGCGCAGGCTCGTCCAATAGCGGGCGCAATCCTGACGGTACCGACAGGATCACCGAGATGTTGCGGTCGCGCAGCGTGCGCGCGAGATGAGCCACGTCGCGGTGCTCGCCCGGTGAGGCAAGAACGACGGGAGCTCCGACCAGCAGCGGACCAAACAACTCCGGCAGCGCGGCGTCGAAGCTGATCGACGTCTTCTGCAGCACGCGGTCGGCGGCCGTCAGTTTCAGTTGCTCGACGAACCAGCAGATGAGATTGGTCAAGCCGCGATGCGCGCTCAACACTCCCTTGGGCTGTCCGGTAGAGCCGGAGGTATAGATCAGGTAGGCCAGGTCATCCGGTGAGCAGCGGACGTCCGGGTCGGTTTCGGGGAGGTGACTGACAGGGTCCGGATCGCCGTCGAGCGCCAGCACCGTCGCGCCATCCGCCATTGCGAGGACGTGTGTAAGCGCCTTCTGAGTCAGGATGACCCGGGCGCCGGAGTCTCGCAGCATCAGTTGCAGGCGCTCGCTGGGGTACTCCGGATCCAGCGGCAGGAACGCGCCGCCCGCTTTGAGCACACCGAGCAGGGCGACCATCATCTCCAGCGAGCGCTCGAGGCAGACACCGACGGGGACGTCCCGCGAAACACCCAGCTCCCGAAGCCGGTGTGCCAGCCGGTTGGCGCGCCGGTTCAGCTCGGCATATGAGAGTTGCCGGTCGCCGAGAATGACCGCCGGCGCCGCCGGAGTCGTCGCGGCCTGTCTGGCGAACAATTCGTGCACGGGGGAATCAAGGGGATACTGACGGTCGGTGGCGTTCCACTCGACCAGAATCCTGCGCCGCTCGCTGTCTTCGAGGAGCGGCAGTCGATCCAGCGTCGCTCCCGGCGAGGCGACAACACCGCCGAGCAGCCTCTGGAAGTGCGCCGCCAGCTGCTGAATGGTGGTCGCGTCGAACAGATCCGTGCGGTACTCCATCTCCCCGCGTAGCGCTCCGCTCATCTCGAACAGCGCGCAGGAGAAATCGCAACGCGCCAGGCCCAGATGGATGTTGATGTCCTGCGTTTGCGTTCCGGTCAGGTGCAGCGAGACATCGGGCAGCGTCTGCAACGCGAAGCCGACCGGATCGAGCGCGTTACGGTTGGGATCGCGTTGGATACCCAGCTCCGTGATGAGCTGGTCCGATGGAATGTCCTGGTTCGCATACGCCTGCAGGGCGGTCTCGCGCACCCGCGCGAGCAGCTGCCTGAAGGATGGATTGCCGCTCAGGCTCGTGCGCATGACGAGCGTGTTGGAAAAGAAGCCTACGGTGTCCTGGAAGCGCGAGCGTGTTCGGCCGGCAACGGGTGAGCCGACGGAGATGTCCTCGCGATTCGTATAGCGCATCAACAGCGTCTGGAACGCCGCGAGCAGCACCATGAACAGTGTGCAGTTCTCCGCCTTGGCCAACTCCTTGAGTTGCGCCACGCGCTCGGCGGGAATGAGGAACCTCTCCATGCCGCCGTGTACACCCGCACGAGGGGTGCGGGGGCGGTCGGGCAGTAGCTCGGTAGGTTGCAGCCCGGCCAGTCGCTCCTTCCAGAAAGCGAGCTGCTTGCGAAGCTCGGAGGGCGAGGCGCGTGCGCTCTCATCGAGCACGTAATCGTTGTAGCTGCCGTGCAGCGGCGGGAACTCAGGCGTACGACCGGACGCAAAGGCCTCATAGGCCGCGGCCAGCTCGGGCATCAGAATGGAGTGTGACCAGCCGTCGTATATCAGGTGATGAAACACGAGCAGCATGACGTGCTCGTGCTCGCCCAAACGGTACAGGCGGGCGCGCAGCAAAGGCGCCTGATCCAGATCGAAGACCGGTCGCGCGATGTCGTCGATCTTTTCACGCAGCGCCGCTTCCGGTTCGGGCTCCGCCGTGAGATCCACGACAGGAAGCGGGAGGTTGGCGCGCGGATAGACGATCTGCTCGAGGACGCCATCGCGCGCCGCGAATGCGGTCCGCAGCACGGAGTGGCGATCGGCGCAGCTCTGCAGAGCCTTGGCGAGCGCCTCGACCTGCACAGACCCGCGGATTCGGACCGCGTACACGAGATTGAACAGCGGGCTGCGCCCCGACAGGGCTTCGGCTACCCAGACCCCGTTCTGTGGGGCGGAGGCCGGGAGCCGCTGGGTTTTGGCGGCGTGCGCCTTGGTGTCGCCACTGGCCTTGCCGTCGCCACTACGAGCGCGGGCGGACACCTCGCTCGGGTGGACGGCCGCGGCGCCTGCCTGGCTTTCGATCTGCTCGAGCACCGGGTCGATGAGCCCCTCGAGAGAAGCCATTCCCAGCACATCGCCCGCTGACAGCACGACGCCCAAGGCCGCTTCGATGTCATGCAGCAGCCGAAACGCGGACAGCGATTCCAATCCTGCCTCGACGGCGGATACCTTCAGCGAGACGGCCGACGGGTGCTGATGGGTAAGACGCGCCACCGTCTGGGCGATAAAGCCTTCCAGCCGCTGTCTGCGCTGTTCGCGACTCGCGAGGCTGCGCAACTCGGCAGCCGAAATCGTCCCCGTCAGGGATGCGGACGCGTCTTCCAACCGGCTGCTGGCGTGGAGTACTTCCAGCCGTCGCGACATGAACTGCTCTTTACAGCTTTGCCGGCGGATCTTGCCGCTGGTGGTGCGCGGTATGGTTCCGGAGCGAATGAGTACGACCGCCTGGATCGGCAGCTCGTGTGCGTCAGCGACAGCCTTGCGAATGGCGCGCACGACCGCTTCCATGTCGGCGCCCTCGCACTCGCGTCGTACTTCCTGCACCACGACGAGCTGCTCGCCGTCCGGACCATCGACGCAGAAAGCGGCACCGTGACCCACACGCACAGCAGAGTCGGCCAGCTCCACAGTGGCTTCGATGTCCTGAGGATAGTGATTGCGGCCATGCAGGATCAGCAGATCCTTCGAACGGCCGGTCACATACAACTGGCCGTCGTGAAAGAAGCCCAGGTCACCGGTGCGAAGATAGTGTCGATCAGGCACTCCCGGCAGCGCCGTGCCGAAAATATTCGCGGACGCTTCGGCCCTGTCCCAGTACCCCACGCCCACCGAAGGGCCGCTCACCCGGATTTCGCCGACGCTGTCCGGTTCGGCCGGCTCGCCGGAGGCGGGGTCGACGATCACGACATTCATGCCCGGGAGCGGCTCGCCGCAACTGACGAGTGTGCGAGCGCCGCTCTCATCGGCGGATGCTGACTTGACCCGCCCTTCGCCGAGAGCCTCGCCGCTCACGGTCAGCATGCGGACTTCGGAGCCGAGCGACTTGCCCGTCACGCCGAGTGTCGCTTCCGCCAGTCCATAGGCGGGAGAGAAGGCAGTAGGCCGCAGCCCAAAGGGCGCAAAGGTCTCCAGGAAGCGGGTGACCGTGGCCGCGTTGATCGGCTCGGCGCCGCAGCTCGCGCTCGTGAGGCAGGCCAGGTCAGCGGACCAGTTCGGTTGTGCTCCAACAGCCTGCACGCAGGTGCCGTAGGCAAAGTTCGGCGCGCCCGTGTGCGTAATGCCGAAGCGTGCGACCGCCTCGAGCCACTTGAGTGGGCGGCGCACGAAGGTGATGGGAGCCATCAGATAGGCGGGACACCCAGCGAAAACGGGTACCAGGATGCCGTAGACGAGACCGTAGTCGTGAAAGTGTGGAAGCCAACTGAGCATCCGCGAGCTGCTGTCTACGCCAGCCGCGTTGCTCAATGCAGCGCAGTTGGCCAGTGCGTTCGCCTGCGTGATCATCACGCCGCGAGGCGCGGAGGTTGAGCCGGAGGTGTACTGCAAGTAGGCCAGGTTGTTGGCCGCGTCCTGGGTCCCTCCAGGGCTTGCAGATTGCGAGGAGACCGTTCGCTGCGCCGCGGTGCCGCCGGCAGCGCCGGTGTTGCCAGCGGGGCCGGTGTTGCCTGTGGGCCCGGTGTTGCCAGCGGGGCCGTTGCTTCCCACCTCGTCGGTGGCCAGCCAGGTGAGCGTCTCGGGGCGCTCGGGCTGTGAGGTGACCAGGTCCCTCATGCGCACCGTCGTCAGGACCAATGTCGCGCCAGAGTCGCGCCCCAGCAGATTCAGCCGGGCCAGTGTGCTGCGCAGGCCTCCCGATTCGCTCGTGGCGGCTGGAATAGCGACCACCCCTGCATACAGACATGCCCAGAAGGCGCACACGAACTCGAGTCCCGCGCCGTAGGCGAGGAGTACGCGTTGACCTGGGGAGGCAATCGCTGCGATGCGGTAGGCGAGGGCGCTTGCCCGTTCATCGAGTTGTCTGAACGTCAGTTGGGTGGCGATCGACAGATCGTCGCGAACGAACGCGTAGGCGAGGTCGTCGGGTCGCGCCGCCGTGCGTGCACGGAGGAGGTCCGGAAGATCCGTGGAGAGACTGCAGGCCCTTGCGTGCGGACTCACCGCAGCGCGAGCACCCGGGTGTGTCGAGTCCATGAAACGCTGTATTTCTTCTGTTGCGCCGGGCCGATGAACGATTCCATGCGCCGGCCGTTCCAGCGTCGAAGTATAAAGTCAGGAAGAGGTTGTCAGGACGGAGCTTTCAGGCAGTGTGAAGACGATCACAGGCCCCTGTCACGGAACGACTTTAGTCACGGGATTCGAGGGCGCGCTCTCGGTGCCGTCCGCGAGATATGTCTTGACCGCGAAGTACCAGGTGCCGCTCGTCAGACCCGTGACCGTATACGTCGCGGCAGCGGGATTGGCGATCTGAGCAGTCTGCGTCAACGAGTTGGCGGAGGTGCCGTACACGATCCTGTAACCGGCGAACGTCATAAGGGACGTGCCGTCGTCATTGGTGACCGGCATCGTCCACGTCAGGGTTGCCGAGCCGGACGAGCCCTGAGCGGGATTGGCGTTGTTGGAACCGCCTCCGCCGCAGCCGGACAAGGTCACGGCCACACAGAGCAGGGTGGGGAGAGCTCGTACGTTGCGCAATGGCGGGGATCCCATGAGCTTGAGCTATGGTAGCGCCTTTGACCTGGCGCCGCCTTTCACGGGCGGCCGATCCGTGCGGCGAATGTGAAGATCGTCACGCGCTGCGCGCTTCGCTGGCGTGGACCCTTTCTGTATCATGACGAAAAGCTCTGTACAAAAGCGAAAAGGCTGCCAAAGTACGCAGCCCGCAAGCGTTCCGCGGTCGGGACGCGGCCGAGAATCAAACGTCGAAAGAAGGGTATCCATCGATGTCGCCACGGCCCGGAATCCGGTTCTGGACGCTGCTCGCAATCGCGCTGCTCGCCGGTTGCGCCTCCTCCGGCAAAACGACGATCGTGCAGCCTGTTGCCCAACAGGAGAGCGAGTACCGCATCGGTCCGGGAGACCAATTGAACGTGTTCGTGTTCAATCACCCGGAGCTCAGTGTGCTCGTGCCAGTGCGCCCGGATGGCCTGGTCTCCACGCCGCTCGCGGAGGACATGACCGCCACGGGCAAGACGCCATCGCAGCTGGCGCGCGATCTGGAAACGCGCCTGGGCGACTATGTGCGCAGTCCGAAGGTCAACGTCATCGTCACGAACTTCAAGGGCGCGCTGTCCGATCAGATCCGCGTCGTGGGGGCTGCCGCGAAGCCGCAGTCCCTGCCATACCGCGCCAACATGACGGCGCTCGATGTGATGATCGAAGTGGGCGGCCTGGGCCAGTTCGCCGCGGGCAATCGCGCACGGCTGATCCGTGTGGAAGGGAACAAGCAGACCGAGACGCGCGTGCGGCTCGATGATTTGTTGAACAAGGGCGATATCGGGGCTAACGTCGCGATGCGTCCGGGGGATGTCCTGATCATTCCGGAGTCCCGGTTCTAGACCTCGGGGACGCACTGCGAACTGCATCACACAAGCGAACTGAGTCACGCCCCCTACCGCGGGTTTTGCTGTAAAAGCTGCGGATTGAAGGTGCGGGGCAACAACGACAAACAATATGTCCGATCCTTTCGTCGAAACACTTTCTCATGCCCGCGGAGCCCGGCGCTTCGTGTGGCCCGCCGTCATCGTGGCGTGGGCGGTCGCCGTCCTGGGCTGGATAGCGATCTCCCTGCTGCCGGACACCTTTGAGGCCCGAGCCAAGGTCTACCTGGACACCGACACCGTCCTGCGGCCTCTTTTGAAAGACCTGGCCGTCGGAACGGATGAGGCCGGGCAGATGAATCTGATGGCCAACGTGCTTCGCAGCCGGCCGACGCTCGAGCGCGTGATTCGCGATACCCCGCTGCAGTACCGCGTGAAGACCCAGGCGGAGCACGAGGGGATGATCGACGGGCTGAGCAAGCGCATCGTCATCGATCCGGGCACGCGCAACGTCTACACGATCACCTTCGCCGACACCGACCCCAAGACCGCCCAGGCGGTCGTGGCGACCGTGCTCTCGATCCTGGTCGAGAACATGATGGGCACCAAGCGCGACGACTCCGTGAACGCCATGGAGTTCCTGCAACAGCAGATCAAGGAATACGACACCCGGTTGCGCACCGCGGAAGAGGCCCTGGCCCAATTCAAGCGGGAAAACGTCGGCATGCTCCCGGGCGAGGGTGGCGACTACTACACGCGCCTGCAGGCGGAGATGGCCAACCTGGAGAAGCTGCGCAGCGACTACCAGCTCGCCACCCAGAAACGGGCGGAGCTCTCGCGGCAGCTGGACGGCGAGGAGCCCACTTTCGGACTGTTCACGACCACCAAGGGCTCCAGCCCCCTGGATGCGCGAATTGCCGAGCTGAAGGCCAAGCTGGATAACCTGCTCCTGCAGTTCACGGACAAGCACCCCGACGTCATCGCCATGCGCGAGACGATTGCCCAGCTCGAGGCTCAGAAAGAGCGTGAGAAGAGCTCCCCGTCGCAGGCGGGAACGCCGCTGGTGGGCGCCGGAACGGACGCCCAGAAGGCGCAGCTTCGTACGCTGGACATCAACCCCGTCTACCAGTCCACCAAGATCGCCCTGGGGCAGGTCGATCTGGAGATGGTCGAGCTCAAAACGCAGATTTCCGCTGCCGAGGCGCGCGAGCGCGATCTGCGCTCCAAGGTGACGACCATTCCCGAGGTGGAAGCGCAGCTCGCGCGTCTGAACCGTGACTACGAGGTCAACAAGGCCCAGCGCACCGCACTGCTGCAGCGCCTCGAGTCGGCGCGCCTGTCCGATGAGGCCTCCCAGACCACCGGGGATTCCAAGTTCAAGATCGTCGAGAAGCCGCTGGTGCCGCAGCGCCCGGCTTCCCCGAACCGGCCGCTGTTGTCCTCCGGAGTGCTGTTGCTGGCTCTGGTGGCTGGAATCGGCACCGCTCTCGGCCTGAATGTCTTCCTGCCGGTCGTCACGACGCGCGATCAGCTCAAGACCGTGACCGGCTTTGAAACCCTGGGGTCGATTTCTCTCGTGGGACCGGCGGCGCGCTGGTACCGGCGGCCACTCCTGGTCCTGTGCAGCGGGTTCGGGGTCCTCGTGGTCGTCTATGCGCTGATCGTCAGTGTCGCCGCGGCGGGACTGCTGCGGATATGACGGAGTGGATGAACCTGGAGCACCCTCGATGAGCATCGTCGAATCCGTTCTGAACAAGGCTAAGGACAGCAACGTCGCTCGCGAGCAGCGTGCACTCGACCGGCGGACCACGCCCGTCGTCGCGGAACCCGCGCCGCGTGCCCGCCATGCTGCGGTGAGCATTGATCTCGAACAGGTTCGCCGCGTAGGCATGTTGCCGCCGACAGAGCATGCGAACGTGATCGCCGAGGAGTTTCGCCGCATCAAATGGCCCCTGGTGGCCGCTGCGACGGGCAAGGGCGGTACGACTCGCCTGCCTCGGGGCAATTTGCTGCTCGTCACGAGCGCGGTGCCGGGCGAAGGCAAATCGTTCATTTCCATGAACCTGGCGCTGAGCGTCGCCTCCGAGCGCGACTGCCGCGTGCTGCTGATAGATGCCGATACGGCGAAGGCGCGTACGACGCGCCTGTGCGGTCTCATCGACCGGCCGGGTCTGACCGATCTGTTGTCCGACGAGACTCGCAACATCGACGATCTGATTCTCGACTCAGGGATCCCCGGACTGGAGGTGCTGCCGGCCGGCCGCGCGGACCCCCGGTCGCCGGAGTTGTTCGCGAGCCGCCGCGCCGAGCGGTTGCTGCAGGATCTGGCTGAGCGCAATCCGGATCAGGTCATCATCATCGATTCGGCGCCGCTGCTGGCGACGAGTGAGGCGCAGGTGCTGGCGCGTATCGCGGGTCAGGTTCTCATGGTCGTTCGCGCCGACACCACGGCGCGCCGCGACGTGATGGACGCTATCGCGTTGTTGAGCTCAGGTAGCGTCGTGCGTTGCGTGCTCAATCAGATGCCGTCTGGACCCTTCGGTGAGCAGTATTACTACAAATATGAACGCGAGCCGCGCTAGCCGTGGCACACCCGTCACCCGGAAACTGGGGACGGTCTTGTTGGCAGCGGGGTGTCTGACGTCATTGGGAGCAAAGGCCGCGGACGATTTCGCGGTAAATCCCCCCGAGAATGTCCGCGGGTTTCAACCCCGGATTGACGCCGCTGAGATCTATGTCGACAACGTCGATCTCGCGCCTCCCGGGGACCCGAAGGAAAGCGCGTTCATCACCGAGCTGCGCCCCGGTTTCAAGTACGCCGAGGATCGGCCGCGCTTTCAGACGCAGATCGACTACACATTTCAGTACCTGCTGTATTCCAACAGCAGTGGCCGCGACCAGAGCTACCACACACTGGCGGCCTACGCTAACGGCGAAGTGCTCCCGGACCTGTTCTACATCAGAGCCGATGCGGGCGCCGCGCAGGTCGTTTTGAATCCGACGCAGCCGTCGACTCTCGACACGGTCGTCAATGGCACCGGCAACCTGATCAACGGCTATACGGGCAGCATCTCGCCCTACCTGCAGAAGCACGTCGGCGACACGGTGGCGTTGGTCGAGTACACCCGCGGGTTCGTCACTTACAGGGGTACCGAGAACGGCGGCTTTGAGACCGCGACCGGCGCGAATATCACGGGTTCCCAGAACTCGCGTGTGCGGGCAAGCTGGGGCACGGATGAAAAGAGCCTCACGCGGTTTTCCTGGAATGTCAGCTACGATCACCAGGTTGCCGACTACGGCGATGAGGCCCCTACATTCCGCTACTCGGAAGCGCTGCTCACCCTTGGATACGGTGTGACGCGGCAGCTGCGTCTGATTGCCGAAGGCGGCTCGGAAACCAACCCCGCCAAGTCCAACGGCAACAACAACGGTGATCTCAACACCGGCTTCTATCAGGGCGGATTCGAGTACACACTCGGGCGCTCGAACCAGATCCACGTGCTCGTGGGCCATCGCTTCTACGGGACCTCCTACGATTTCCTGTACCGCTACACAGGACGGGTGCTGGAGCTCGAATCGACCTACACCGAGGGTCCCACGACAGAAGCCCAGGAGCTTTTCATCCGCCCGATCAACGGCGCCGCCGGTGCGCCGCCGGTCGTTCAGCCGGTGCTTGCGGGAGGCGATCTCGCCGCGCTGACCGGCGAAGTGTTCGTGCGTAAGTATTTCGACAACCGCCTGCGGTTGCGCGGCCGCCGCACGGCGATCGAGCTCGATGTGAACGTGTATCAGCGCAACTACGTGATCGACAAAACGAAGGACGACCGCACGGTGTTGGCGGACGCCGGAATCATTCGTGACCTGAACTCCCGGGACCGTGTGCGCCTGGTGTACGGATTCCGGCGCTACTACCTGGTGAACGGACAGGATCTGCGCGAGTCGGCGTTCCGGCTCCAATGGCTGCGGCAGATTTCGCGCTCGCTCAATCTCACCGGCACGCTGGGACGCCTCGAAGGCACCGGCAGCACGCAGCACTACAATGTGAACTTCGCGATGCTCGGAATCAGCAAGAACTTCTTCTGAAGCTCTGGCGGCCGCGACGCCCTCGCGGAGCCCGCTGCTCATCGCGGCTTTGACAAAACGGACCCAACGATACATTCATCCGATGAACGATGTAGCTCGCTCTGATGTCGTGACCGTGCGCCCTTTCCGCGAAGGGGACGCCTCTGTTTGGGACGCGTACGTTCACGCGCATCCGGATGCAACTTTCTTTCACCTCAGCGGTTGGAAGACCGTTCTGGAGCGCGCCTTCTCCCATCGCACCTACTATCTGCTGGCGGTCGCGGCGGACGGCAGCTCCGTCCGCGGCGTGCTGCCAATGGCGCTCGTCAGCAGTTTCCTGTTCGGCAAGTCGCTCATTTCACTGCCGTTCTGCTGTTATGGCGGAGTGTTGGCCAGCGACGAGCAGGCCCAGCGCGCGCTCGAGGACGAGGCATGCAAGCTTGCCGCGCAGCTGAACGTTGACTATCTCGAAATGCGTCTGCGCCGCCGCACGCGCACGGACTGGCCCGCGAAGGAGCTCTACGTCACCTTCCGCAAGCCAGTCTCAGCGGACGATGAAGCGAACCTCAATGCAATTCCGCGCAAGCAGCGGGCGATGGTTCGCAAAGGCATCAACAAGGGCCTCGACGCGACGGTCGACCAGTCGAACGATGAGCTGTACGCGATGTATTCCGAGAGCCTGCGCAATCTGGGCACTCCCGTGTTCTCGCAAAAGTACCTGCGCATTCTGCAGGAGACGTTTGGCGAGGCGTGCGAGATTCTCACGGTCCGCTTCGAGGGCGCCCCGATCGCGAGCGTTATGAGCTTCTACTTCCGCGACGAGGTCATGCCGTACTACGGCGGCGGCACCGTGCGCGCCCGCGACCTCGCCGCAAACGACTTTATGTACTGGAAGACCATGCAGCGCGCGGTCCAGCGCGGTTGCAAGGTTTTCGATTACGGACGCAGCAAGACCGGCACCGGTTCCTACAGCTTCAAGGTCAACTGGGGATTCGAGCCCCAGCAGCTGTTCTACGAATACCATCTCGTGCGCGCCCGCGAGGTCCCGAACCTCAGCCCCACCAACCCGAAATACAAGCTGATGATCGAGACATGGCAGAAGCTGCCGCTGTGGCTCACCCAGCGTGTCGGACCGCCTCTCGCCCGGTATCTCGGATGAGCCCGCTGCTCTACCTCGTTCACCGGATTCCGTTTCCGCCGAACAAGGGAGACAAGATCCGGTCGTTTCACCTGTTGCAGGCGCTGCGGTCGCGCTACGAGGTCCATCTGGGTTCCTTCATCGATGCCGCGGAGGATGAGCAGCATCTGCCTGCGCTGCGCCAGCTGTGCGCTGAAGTGTTCGTGGCCCGGTTGCGCCCGCGTTGGGCTCGCTTGGCTTCCAGTCGCGCTCTCCTGACCGACGAGCCGCTCACCAACGCTTACTACGCGAGTCGGTCCCTCACCGAGTGGGTGGAGCGTACGGTGGCGGCCCGTGGAATCCAGCGCATCGTGATGTTTTCTTCGTCGATGGGGCAGTTCGTGTCTGCGGAGATCGCCGCGCGGACCCGTTGCGTCATCGATTTCTGCGACATCGATTCGGACAAGTGGCGTCAATACGCGCAGCGCCATCGCTGGCCGCTCAACCTGGT
>Ga0070681_10001826_pt1 | contig 19183 bp, 18 predicted proteins | sample KBSC83BmetaG_FD_65650 | JGI IMG/M metagenome (GOLD analysis project Ga0070681, IMG submission 65650) | Corn rhizosphere microbial communities from Kellogg Biological Station, Michigan, USA - KBS C8-3B metaG | ecosystem: Host-associated > Plants > Roots > Rhizosphere | place: USA: Michigan... | reverse complement strand
CGTCGGAGCGCCTCGACCACGACGGCGAGGGGCCAGACAACGCGTGGCGCACCGACGACGAGCGGATCTTTGTACTCTCGTGCAAGAATGAGAAGAAGCCGACGTCGCTGCTGCACAAGAAGGACCTCTCGCAACTGTACATCGACGCGAAATGGATCGAGGAGCACCATCCCCAGCTCAAGCAAGTGCTCGTGATGGTGCATCCGTCGAGCGAGGCCGACGAGGGGCTGCCAACGAATGGCGTCTACGTGCTGACCACGACCGGTTTGGGCGCGCTCGTGGCTGCCGTGCGGCAGATGGCCGAGGTGATCTCGCGGGCGGACCTCACGCTTTCGGAACTCGAGGTCGAGGCGGGGCGATTGCTAAAGCAGTCCGACCTCAAGGTCGGACGGACCGATAAGTGCCATGATTGGACAATGGGAACCTGGACGGAGACATGAACGCCCTCGCAGCGCAGGCAAGGCTTTCTGCATGACGGGAATAACGAGCGGGACCAACAGCTTCTGGCCGCAATAGCGGCTCGCCTCGACCGAGTGCGTGGCGGCATGACGGACGCCGAGTTCGCTCAGCTGGTCGGCGACGTGGCGAGAACCGCCGGGCGTTTCGCGCAGATTGATGCAGGCCCACATCGGAGAGCTGTTCCCGCGCTCCCGACTGAGCGGGACGAGCGACCAGGAGTCGTCGATCCGAAATAGGACCGTTCGCTCGGCCCCCCGATCAGGCCTTCGGGCTCGATCTTCGGCGGCGTCGCGGTGAGCGCGATGTCGTCTCGGGCGTAGCGCGCTGTCGAGCGATGCCGGCTAACGCCTCCAAACGCACGTCCGCGTTCGTTGATCAGAAAGCGCCGTCGTTCTTGAACGAGTACTTCACGTCGCCCCAGAACGATCCACGCGTCTTCGGCAGAGACACCGCTCGACTCGCCGAGATCGCAAGTAGCCGAGTAAGAGCGCGCAAGACGTGAATTATTCAGCTCGATACGTGACGCGGCAGTCGAACCGTGAACGTCGTACCATGTCCCTCGGACGACGCCACGTCGATCCGACCCTCATGTGCAGCCACGATCCGGTCGACGATGTAGAGCCCAAGTCCCAGGTGACGTCGGTTGCCGGGATTGCTTCGACTGCGCTGCATCGGCTGAAAGATCCGACCCACGAGTTCGTCAGGAATGGCCGTACCGTCGTTGTGCACCGCGATGATTACCTCGTGTGCCTCCCCGCGCGCCGTAACCCTGATCGGCGTTCCATCCGAACCGTGCTGCGCCGCATTCCCGATGAGATTGGTCATCGCCTGCGTCAACCGGGCACAGTCCCATACACCGTGCAGTTCACCGCTCGCTTCGACCTCGAGCTTGCAGTCCGGATACGAAGAGGCAACCTCGGCGACCACGTCGTCGAGCATTCTCGTCACGTCCATCTCCGCACGCGCGATCGGGATCGTGTCGCCGAGCCGCGTCCGCGAGAAGTCCAGCAGATCGGCCACCATCTGGTTCATCCGCCGACTGCTCTTACCGATGCGGTCGACGAGCTCACGATACGGCTCGACCAGTTCGCCGCTTTCGAGGATGAATTGGGCCGACATGATGATCGCGCCAAGCGGCGTGCGAAGATCATGGCCGAGGATGGCGAGGAATCGCTCCTTCGTGTGGTCGATGTCCCGTGTGTAGCGCGCGAGCGATTCGGCGATCGCCTGGTCGATGGCCTCGTTGAATCGGACCATCTCTTCGAGCTCCGCCTCACCTTTCGGTCCCGGTTGCTTGCCCCACAGGCGCAGCACGCTCGCGCGCAACGCGCGGAACTCCGCCACCATCTGGTTGACCGTAAAGCCACTGTGCGCGCGGCCCGATCCGTGTTCCGTGGCTGGGGTCCGTGCGGTCCGCTCGTCGGCGTCCGACGCTCCTTTCGCTTTCGCATCCTGCTGACGCGACGTCTGCGTCTCTTCCAGATCGCGCGCGATCACATCGAGCATGCCCTTGGCGTGATCCCGCAGTGCGACGACGTCCATGGAGGCGCCGATCGGGAGCGACCGGGCGAACGTCTCCCATTCGGTCAGAATCTCCTCGGTGTGATCGCTGATGAACCTCGAAAGGGCGGCCATGGGTGTGAATTATAGTGCCGGGCTCTCCCCGATCGCTTGCGCGAAGCCATCATGCCGTACCTTCCTCGAAGCATGATCGCCATGGAGCCGACTGCTTCCCAGTTCGACGGCGTGAGCTCAACGGAGTGCTCGGACGCTCGAGTGCACCGAACCTCAACGAGCATCGGTGCCTTGGGCGGGTACCATGACCGTCTCAGTGGGTCCGGTACCGGGACAAGCGTCGGCGATCCAGCGAACGGATCGGCCACGGTTCACCGACTGATGCCGGCCCTCTCCGGATAGAGGCGCCGAGCGAATCGTTGGGGATGTTGGCTTCGGTGGGCGGCTTCCAGTTCGCCTCGACGAACTCCACGCCCTTCTTCGTGGCGTTGCCGGCACCGCCCCGCGCGGGCGCTTCGGTAAGGAGGTCACCTTCAGCGGTTGTCGCCTGACACAGGTGAACGTTGGCCGTCCCGCTGCTGGCTCGCTCCTCGGTCGCAACGATGCAGCGCTTCCGAAGCGGACACGGCCTCGATTGGGAACCCCGTCGCGGGACCCGTTTGACGCCGAAATCGAGACTCGCCCATGGAACCAACGGCAACCCGCTCTCGTCGCGCGATCGCCTCGAGCGCATTCTCCGAGTCGAGGTATGCGTTCGGGTTGTGGTACAGCGCGCCTTTCGGGAGATGAGGCCAGAGAGGACCCAGGTCGTTCCGAACGCGTTCTCCGTAGGTCGATGGAAGAAGGTCGCTCTCGCCGTCGAAAAAGCGCCGTACCTGCGGATCCGTGCGGAGCTGGGCGCGAACGGATTCGTGATGCCCGACGCGCACGGCACGCTCGCTCGTCACCGCCCGGATGATGTTCAGCGCTGACGGGATAGCGGTTTTGTTCGCCCGGAAGCGCCGGCCGATTGCGCGCCATGAAAACGTGTACTTGGTGAGATCGACCACGTGGTCGTAGAACGTCGCCCAGTCGTAGTTCTTCGGGCGCACGTTCATCGCGAGATAGTTGTTCAGGAAGTGATGCGGCACGGGAAGGACGCGTCCCGCGCGCTGCAGATCGAGGTTCAAAGGAGCAGCACGCCCAAACGCGCTAAGGAGTGAATACCCGGGGAACGCGCCAGGGGCGAGCTCAACGAACTTCTTCGTTAGCTCGAAGGGTTCAGGTCCTTCGTCGCAGTCGAGGCCGAGCACGAAGTTTGTTTGGACGTAGGGGATGTAGCGAAGGATCATGTTCACGTGATCGGCAACCTGGCGCACCTTGTCGATCCCGATGACTTTTCCGGTCTTTGCTTTGTTGCCGAGTGAGTACCACGATTCGATTCCGGGCAGCATTGCCTGGAAGCTGTTCTTCTTCAGGCGTTCGAGGCGGGCCTCCGAGAGGAGGGAGAGGCTACTTTCGGCCAGGAAGTCCACGGATCCGGGTGGAACCGCCTCCTCGATCGCGCCGAGCGTCTCGTCGAACCGTACGCCGAAGTTCGGATCGTGCCATCCAACGTGTGGCCGGCGCATCTTGGTCCGCAGGAAGCGCAAGTCCTCCTTCATCTGCTCGACGTTGAGCGCCTGATAATCGACAGTGCTGTCGATGCAAAAGCTGCAGGTATAGGGGCAGCCGAGGCTGGCGATCATCGGGACGATCTTGACCGTCGGAGCCTTGTCGAGCGTCGACGAGATGAACTTCCAACGCTCTCGTACACTTGGCAGGTGGAGCGGCTGGCGCCTCGCGCTGAGCTGTGTGCCGAGGGGCCGGTGCGGCGCGCAGTCGCGCAGGACCTCGCCGATGACTTCACGGTCCGTGAAACCGAGCACGTAGTCGAAGTACCGGGACGCGTCCTCAGGATAGCACCGGGCGTGCGGACCGCCTAACGCCGTGACCGTCCCACGTTGGCGATACAGGTGACTGATGGCGTACGACGTCTGCGCAGCTTGAGTGAAGGCGCTCACGAACAGAAGATCGGTGTCCGGCCGCAGGGCGTCCGCGAGCGACTCGCCGCCCGTGTAGCAGACGAATTCCACATCGTGTCCTGCCTCCTCGCACCATGTGGCGACCACCTGAGGCATGATGCTCGCAAAATTGGCGTTCATCACGCGAGACCACAGTGACCGACTGTGGCCCTGTGCAACCAGATCGAGCACTCCAACGCGCAAGCGACGCACAACGCCTCTCATGATGACGATGATGGGGTGGCCGAAGCGCTCAGGCGCGGGCGGCGTGAGGAGAACGGGTGTGACGGGGCTACGTACTGGTTAGATACCGGGTCGTTGCCATCTGGGAACGCCGCATGATTGCGGCGGTCGGAACGGTCAATTGTGCGTCGAGTCGGCGCGCTCACCGCTCGCCAGCGTCCGCGACTGTCTCCCAATCCGCCATCAGACGCCGCAGGTCGTCAATCTCGAACGGCTTCGTGAGGACGGGGCAGCCGATCGCGGCGAGCGGCTCGAGCGCCTCCGCGTCCGCGCTGCCCGTAACGAAGGCGACGCGGGGGGCGAGGGCCGGGCGGTGGATGCCGATCCAGTCGTAGAGGTCCAACCCGTTGCCGTCGCGGAGTCGGATATCGAGCAACGCGCTCGTGACGTCGTGGCGCTCCGCGAGCGCGAGCTTTGCGGCGCCCACCCCCTCCACCGACAGGATCGTAAACCCGGAGGGCTCGAGCGCGCGCCGGACGACTTCGCGGATCACGGGTTGATCCTCCACGTGAAGAATGGTCATGCTACCGCCTCGGTTGGGAACGCGTGGCGTGGCCGCGCCGGCTCGTCGGCGAAAACGAGTCCGGGGTGGGGGCCGGTGGCGTGGGGGTCGATGCCGCAACCGCGGTGTAGGCGTCATCGACCCGTTTCGTCCGTGCGGTCCGCATAGCAGCGCTCCTGCGCACAGTTGCTGTGGCGGGCGCTGACGACATCTCGCGGTCTCGGGGCGGCCGACGGACCCGGGCGGGGCGTCTGGAGACCGGAGGGAGAAGGCGGCTGTGTCAGCCGATCGTGGTGACTATGTCCGATACTGCACATATAGCGCCGCGCCGCGCAAGTACCCCCATGTCGTTATCTTTCGGGGCACGTGAGCGACGGCCGTCCCTTCGGCCACGCATTCATCTCTCGACACTGGGTCCCTGCGGATTGCGTTTCGGCGCCTCCGCGACCCCTCCCGTTGCCGGCAGCTGGGTGGTTCTACCTCCCCTAAGGCAGCGCTCCGGAGGCGCAACCCATGTCGGCACCAGCGTTACAGCAAAGCCCCCCGCGCGCGCGCGGCAATCGTCTCATCGCGGCCCTGGCCGGACTCGCTCCGTCCGACGCGGAGTGGCTCACGACGCAGATTGAACCGGTGGAGCTCGCCATCGGCCAACTTATCGCCAGCGCGGGCGAGCCGTTCCGCCACGTGTACTTTCCCGAAACGGCGGTGTTCTCGATCATCAGTCGCATGGCGGACGGCACAGCCATCGAGGTGGGGACGGTGGGGAACGAAGGGATGGCAGGCGTTGGGGTCTTCCTCGGCGTCGACGCGAGTGTAAACGAGACGGTCGCACAGATCCCGGGCGCCGCCGGCCGCATCGAGTCAGCCGGGTTCGTCGAGGGAGCAGCGACTCGTCCCGAGCTCAGGCGCCTCCTGAATCGATACACCGAGGCATACCTGACGCAGGTCGCCCAGACCGCCGCCTGTAACCGCCTGCACGGGATCGAGACGCGCTGCGCGCGGTGGCTTCTCATGACCCATGACCGCGTCGGGGAGGCAGAGCGCTTCCCGCTCACGCAGGAGTATCTGGCGATCATGCTCGGCGTGCGCCGGGGCGGCGTTTCTGTCGCCGCCGCAGCGCTGAGGGATGCGGGGCTCATCCGGTATAGCCGCGGCGCCATTCGGGTCGTTGACCGGGCCGGCTTGGAAAAGGCGGCGTGCGAATGCTACGGGATCGTGCGCCGGCACTTCGACCGTCTGCTGCCCTGAGCCGCACGACGTGGCGCTGCAGTTTCTCGAGAGCACGTGCGACGTCGCCGCCACCATCGGCGGGTGGGATGTCGCTGGCCTTCGATCGACAGCCTCAGCGGCTGAATCGTTAGGCGCTCGTCGCGGGCGGTAATCGGAACGCCATCGTCGCAAACAGCACCCACCGGGAGCATGCGCGGACGTCGCATTGCGACGTGGGTACGATGCGGACAATGGCTTCCCTGTTCGTCGCCGCGGTTGGACTGACCCACCTTGGACTGAGGAGCGCGGTCGACTGCTCCTGCAATGCGATCGCCCCGTGGGGCGATAGCGCGCTCCGTCACTCAAGAGGAGCCGGGCGCTCTGTCGCCCGCGATCCGAGCGGCCTCCAGCACCGGCAGTCGCCCCTCGCGCGCGAGCCGCTGGCGCAGGCTCTCGCCCTCGAGGTTTGGCTCGAGGCCGTCGTCCGCCGTGTCGAGCTCGGGGAACTCGGTCCGAGCGCGCTCGCGGATGTCAGGGCGCAAATGGGCGCGCAGATCCTGCGCGCGGGCGAGCAGTCCATCCGGCCCGAACCGCCCGGAACGGATGTCTCGGGTCAGGCGATCCAGCGCGATTCCGGGCACGTGGAGGACGAGGAGGCGCCAATACGCTGGTTCCAGGTCCAAGACGGCAGCGGCCCGGGTGAACGGCGAGCGCGACACGCCTAACGTCCGCCGTCGTCGAGCCAGCCCATCCGGGATCGCCATGACAGGTTCGTCAGATCTGATCCGATGCGGCCTTCGGCGTCATGGAGCAACGCTTTCGCACCGCTCGAGGCGTCGGCTGGCTCTGCGCCATCGTAGGGGATCGCATCGGGAACGAGCTCGCGGTCGGCGCCGATCGGCGGCTTGCCTCGGAGCACGAGGCGCCCGCTGCCGCCGAGGCGGTCGAGCACGAACTCCGACCACCCGAGGGCCTCGGCACGCTGCCGATTGGAGGCGAGACGCTCGAGCACCGACTGGTGCGCCGCCGAGCTATTGCCTGGCGCGCGTCCTCGGGCTATCGCGTCGAATCGTGCATAGAGGCGTTCGAGCGGAAGGCCATCCGGGACGACGATATCGCCAATGAGTGTGGCCTGATCCATCACGGTCACGCCGAATCCGGAGTTGTCTGGTTCCGGGGTCGGCGTCGGCGACTGCGCCCGCTCGGCCGGTTTCTTGGGATCGGGCATGGCTCTTCCTTATGAAAGGCGTCGCCCTCACTCCCGGAGTGGTCGCGGTGCTAGGTCGCAGCGGCGCGTATTGACCAGTCGTATAATGGAAGCTATCGCGTTTCATCCAAGTGGTCAATAGCGCGTGACGCCCCAGCCGGCCCCTGCCGAGGCCGATTTCGTCGGGCCATCGCCCTTGCGAGCCGAGCTCCTGTCAGAGCGCGGTCGACATGCGGTGTGCTCGCTGAGCGCGTATAGGTACCAGGTCCGGAAGCGCTCTCCGCGGATCGTGGTTCATGGTGCAGATTACATACGATATGCCGGTCATGCCCCGAGGCCTCTCGAATGGCCGCGCAACAACGGACCAATGACGAGACCCTCCCCCTCGCAACAACGGCGTGTCTCCGTGCTCACGGAGTTGAGTCGACCTGACTGCGAGGCGCTGCTTGCGCGGAACATGGTGGGTCGCATTGCCTTTGCGGACCGGGCGCATGTCGACATTGTCCCGATCAGCTACGTGTTCATGGAGGGATGGCTGTACGCCCGCGCGGATGCGCCAATGCGCACGGCGATTCGTCGCAATCGCTGGGTCGCCGTGGAGGTCGCCGAAGTGCGCGACGTTCGTCGCTGGCAGAGTGTCGTCGTCCGAGGCGCGTGCTACCCGGTTCGCGGCACCGGGTCGCCTACAGGTGACGCCGCGGCGGCGCGCGGCGTCGACTTGCTCCGCGCCAAGGTGCCGTCCATCGTGCCGGCCGGAATCGACACGCCACCTGCCGCGATCATCTATCGCATTCACGCCGACCAGGTCACAGGACTACGGGCCGCCCCGACTCGTTCGTCCCGGACTCTTCTCGCACGATCCTTCGATGAACGCACGAGTGCCGACGGCGTGGACCGTGCGTGAGGAGTCCCGCGGGACCCGACGTGTTCACCGCCCAGAGCGACTGTGTCAACGCACGCCTGCCGTCGGGGCGATGACCACACACCGACACGACCAAAGTTGCCGGCGAGGCTCTCCTCGCGAAGGCGGTGGAGGTCCTTTCCGTCACCCCCGTTAGGCGCGTCCCCACCAACGAGATGATCGGACCTGCACGGTACTCGGCGGTCCGACGAGGGTCGTGGGCGTGGTGTTGCATCGAAGTTGGGTTCGGTTTGGCGCGATCGCAGTTCTGTCGGCTGTTCACACCTCCATCGTCGACGCGCCGTTCCTTGGGCCGTTCGAGGCGCCGACATCGGCGGACTGTTCGAACTGCTACGGTCACCTGTATGCCGGTGACTTGAACGGCGTTAGGCTCTGGCACAACGGGGCGGCGAGATCCTCGACCATGAACTTGAGCTGGGAGCGGCGCATGTCCGGTAGCCGTCGCGCCCGGCCTCGGCAATAAAGCAATCGCTGTACTTATGCCCTTTATCCCTTGCTTGCAGCTATGCTCCATTCATGCCGCGTTCATGCATCAGCGCGCCGTGACGGCGCGCCGTAAGCCCGCCAAACGGGCGGACCCCATCAGGGCGCCGGGCTGGCTCGCGATCCTACTCTTAGTTGCCCTCATCTGCGTCATTGGGGCGGTGTTACTCTAAAAGCGAAGCGAAACAGAGCCATCGCCTGCAGCCGGCCGGTACGGCACCAACTCCGTCGTCGCCCATGGATCGTGATCCGCACAGCGGTCTGGGTCACGCCTCCCACTGGTTGAACGTGCCGGGAGCCGCCGCGACCCGCCACCCCCGCGCTACGCATAGCCGACAGCAGGCGCAAGCACTCCTATTGCTTGGCTCGGCAGTGATCCGGTGAAACGGCCAGTCGGCTGCCACAGATGGGCTCGTAAGGCGAGTTCACCATGCCTAACGCCGATTCGCTGGACCCCAATCACGAGGCACCGGGCTTGCGCATCGAAAACATACGGCCGACGACCAACCTGACGGGCTCTGGCGATCGACGGACCGCGACCCCCCACGTCGTGCCGCGCTGGTCGGTGAGATCGCCGCCCGGCTTCGGCATGTCTGCCATTGGGGCAACGCGACAAACGCGGCGCGCCGGGACCCTGGATCCCGTTAGGCTGGGCCCGCGCGCCGGGGCCCGCCGCGATTCGCGAGGCGGTGCTCGACGTCGCAACGCGGCGCGTCGACCCAGCCGTGTGGCATTTTTCCCAAGCTCCACTCTCGATTTCAGCGCGGCTGCTGAGTCGCCGCCCTCCTCGCGGTGTATGCGGGACGGTGCGGGGCGTATGCTTACGGTGCATTATATGCGCACCCGAGATCGTGATGCCGCCGCGGTGTTCGGATGGGTGCCCACGCGTCCGGGTGATGCGGCTCAGTGAGGAGGTCGGATGGACGATGGGGACGATCGGGACGATCGGGACGATCGGGACGATCGCGACCCGCGAGACGAGCAGACCGAAGAGTCGGATAGTGACGAACTCGTTCCTACGACGATCGTACGGTCCGGGCCGATTGTGGTCGGGATCGGTGCCTCGGCCGGAGGCATTCAGGCACTTCAGGCTTTTTTCGCTGCGGTTCCCGACCAGATCGGTGCCGCTTTCGTCGTCGTCGTGCACCTGTCGCCGGAACACCGCAGCGCACTGCCGGCGATCCTCGCGACTCGAACCTCGATGCCCGTCGAGCAGGTGACGAGCACGATCCCGCTGGAAGGGAATCACGTCTACGTCATCCCGCCCGACCGCCGTCTCGAGATTACCGACAGTTCCGTCGCGGCAATTCCATTCGACGAGCCTCGGGGACGGCGTGCCCCGATCGATCAATTTTTCCGATCGCTGGCGGCTCAGCATGGCGACGGCTTCGCCGTCGTCCTGTCAGGCGGCGGTACCGACGGCGCGATCGGCGTGAAGGCGATCAAGGAGGCGGGCGGCCTGGTTCTCGTGCAGGACCCCGCCGAAGCGACACACGACTCGATGCCGCGCGCGGCGATAGCCACACAGGTGGCGGACTTGGTGCTGCCGGTGCGCGATCTCGCCCGACGCATCGGGGAGCTGACGCAGGCCAAGCGGCGTCTCCGCGCGAACCTCGACGACCGGATGCTGAGCCGGTTCGGCGGGGATGAGGAAGCGACGCTTGCGCAGATCGTCAGCCACCTGCGCTCGCGTACGGGGCACGACTTCGCGAAGTACAAGCGCGCGACCGTCCTTCGTCGGGTTGGGCGTCGTATGCAGGTGCAGCGGCGCGAGACGCTCGCCGACTACTTCGCGTTTCTCCGCCAGGATCCCGAGGAGTCGCAGGCGCTCTTCGCGGACCTGCTCATCTCCGTCACGAGCTTTTTCCGTGATCCCGAGGCCTGGGAGGCGCTGGCGGACCAGGTCATCCCGCGGCTCTTCGACGACCTGGAGAGCGAAGACAACGGGGGTGGGAAGCTGCGGGTGTGGGTGCCCGGTTGCGCAACGGGTGAGGAAGCGTACTCGATCGCGATGCTGCTCCTCGAGGAAGGGAATCGCCGGGGCGAGCGGCGCGACATTCAGATCTTCGCATCCGACCTCGAGGACGGAGCGCTCGCCACTGCGCGCGAGGGTCGCTACCCGCACGCAATCGCCGTCGACGTCACCGAGGCACGGCTGCATCGATTCTTCCGCGAGGAAGGTGAACACTACGTCGTCACGAAAGAGGTGCGTGACTGCGTGATCTTCACCGCGCACAGTGTGCTGCGCGACCCGCCGTTCTCCCGGGTCGACCTCATCTCGTGCCGCAACCTGCTGATCTACCTCGACCGCGAGCTGCAACAGCAGGTGTTCGGCGTCTTTCACTACGCGCTCAGGCCCGGCAAGTACCTGTTCGTCGGCGCGTCGGAGACGGCAGACGGCGAGTTCTTCCACGTGCTCGATAAGAAGCATCACCTCTTCCAGGCGCGAGAGCTCACCGGCGCGGACGTCCCACGCCTACCCGATCTTCTTCTCAAGACGCCGCGCTATCGCATCCCGGACCTGCGCGAGACGCCGGTGCCGCACGCGGTAACCGCCGGGGCTGTGCATCGCCGGCTGCTCGAGGATCTCGGGCCGCCAAGCGTGCTCGTCGACGAGGAGCGGAACGTCGTGCATCTGTCGGAGACGGTCGGCCGGTTTCTCGAGCCGCCGGGCGGCCCCCTCACGCGCGACGTGACGCGCCTCGTTAGGCCGGAGCTGCAGCCGGAGCTGCGCGCGGCCCTGTTTCGCGCGTTCGACATGGGCGAGACCACGCTGAGCCCGTTCGTCGCGGTGCAGACCGGTGTCACCGCGCACGGCGTGGCCGTGCTGGTGCGGCCGCGGGCCGGCGCACGCGGGGAGCGTCTCGCGCTCGTCGTGTTCATAGAGGGGGACAGTGGCGCGGCCGCGAACACGGAGACCACCGATGCGCGCGAGCGAACCGGCGAGCAGCATGCGGAGACCGTGCGCCACCTCGAGACGGAGCTCCGGCACATGCAGGAACGGCTCGCGAGCGCGCGCGAGCAGGCCGAGGCGAACAACGAGGAGCTACGCGCGGCGAACGAGGAGCTCCAGAGCATCAACGAGGAGTACCGCTCGACCGCGGAGGAGCTGGAGACGAGCAAGGAAGAGCTCCAGAGCATCAACGAGGAGCTCGAGACGGTCAACGCGGAGCTGAAGCTGAAGTTCGAGGAGGTCTCACGCGCGCACAGTGACCTCGAGAACCTGATGGCGGCTACGGAGATCGGGACGCTCTTCCTCGACCGATCGCTCCGCATCGCCCGCTTTACGCCACCGATCACGGAGCTCTTCAGCGTCACGGAAGGGGACCGGGGTCGACCCATCACCGACTTCACGCATCACCTCGACTACGACGACCTCGCGGCGGACGCGCGGCGGGTGCTCAAGTCCCTGCGTCCGCTGGACCGCGAAGTCCGGAGCGAGGACGATCGCTTGTACCTCGCGCGGCTCCGCCCGTACCGCACCGTTGACGACCGCATCGATGGCGTGGTGATGACGTTCGTGGATTTCACGGAGCAGCGTCGCGTCGAAGAGGAGTTACGCCGGAGCGATGAGCGGTACCGGCTCCTTGTCGAAGGCGTCGAGGAGTACGCGATGATCCTGACCGATGCGGACGGCCGGATCACGACGTGGAATTCGGGCGCACGAAAGCTGTTCCGCCGCGGCGAGGAGGAAACGCTCGGCCAGCCGATATCGGTGCTGTTCACGGAGCATGACCGGGCGTCCGCTGTTCCGCAGCGCGAGCTCGCCACCGCCACGGAGGAGGGGGCCGCATCGGATGACCGGTGGCAGGCGCGCAAGGACGGCTCGCACTTTTGGGCGAGCGGTGTCACGACGGCGCTCCGCGACCCGGATGGCAACCTGCGCGGCTTCGCCAAGATTTTGCGCGACAATACAGCACGACGCGCCGCGGAGGCGACGCGGCTCCACTTCCGTGCGCTGTTCGAGAGCGCGCCCGGTCTGTACGTCGTGCTCCGCCCGGACGACTACGAGATTCTCGCGGCGAGCGACGCCTTCCTCGAGGCGACGATGACACGGCGGGAGGACATCGTCGGGCGCGGGTTGTTCCAGGTGTTCCCCGACAACCCGGCGGAGCCCGACGCGGACGGCGTTCGGAACCTCACCGCCTCGCTGGCGCGTGTGACGGCGAACCGGCGCGCCGACGTGATGGCGGTGCAACGGTACCCCGTCCGGCGCCCCGCCTCCGAGGGCGGTGAGTTCGAGGAGCGATGGTGGAGTCCCGTGAATTCGCCTGTGATGGGCCCCGATCGCGAGATCGCCTACATCATCCTTCGTGTGGAGGACGTCACGCCGTTCATTCGACGGATGCACGAGGAGGGGCGCGAGAGCGAGGGCCACCAGCTGCTGGAGAGTCGGGCGCGCCACATGGAGGCGGACATCGTGCTGCGGGCGCGCGAGATCCAGCGCGCGAACGAAGAGCTCTCCCGGCTCAACGCGCTGCTGGAGTCGCAGGCGGTGGAGCGCGAGCGTCTCCTCGCCACGGCGCAGCGCGCGCGCGAGGAGGCCGAAAAGAAGGGGCTCGAGGCGATGGCGGCGGGCGAGGTGAAGACGCAGTTCGTCGCCACCATGAGCCACGAGTTGCGCACGCCGCTCAACGCGATCGCGGGCTACGTCCAGCTGCTGGACATGGGGGTGCACGGGCCGATCACGCCGACGCAGCACGAGGCCCTCGCGCGCGTCGAGCGCGCGCAGCGTCATCTGCTGGCACTCATCAACGACGTGCTCAACTTCACGCGCCTCGACGCGGGGCGAGTCGAGTACGACGTGCGGCCGACGGACCTCGGCGCCGTCATTGCGGACGTCGGCGCGATGATGCAGACGCAGCTCGAAACGAAGAACATCACGTTCGACGTGCGGCCGCCTCGGGGCACGTGTCTCGTCTGGGCCGACGCTGACAAGCTGCGGCAGATTCTTCTCAACCTGCTCGCGAACGCGACGAAGTTTACACCAGCCGACGGCCGGGTCACCGTCGACGTCGCGCTCGACGAGACGGAGGAACTCGCGTGGCTTCGCGTGCGCGACACGGGCATAGGCATCCCGGCCGAGAAGCAGGAGGCGATCTTCCACCCGTTCGTCCAGATCGACCGGTCGCTCACTCGGCCGACCGAGGGCATCGGGCTTGGCCTAACGATCAGCCGCGACCTCGCGCGGGGTATGGGCGGCGATCTGACGTTGGAGAGCACGCAAGCTGGCGGGTCGACGTTCACGGTGACGCTGCGGCGAGCGCGGAAGGCGGAGCGCGACGGCGCGGTGGCCCGCGCGGCGCGCGACGGCGACGACCGGGCCGTGACGCGATGACGGGCGCGCGGAGCGGGCTCTTCGGCATCACGTTCGGCGTCACGTTAGGCAGAACGCGGCGACCGGAGCGCCTGGTCCCCCTCGCTCTGCGGCGCCGGCGTTGGACGTAGCGCCCGGGCGCCAGGACTCCTAGGGAACAAAGAAAAAGGACCCGGTCAGCCATGGTAACCGGGCACGGTTGATTGCTTCACGTAACAACCGCCGACCTGTCGGCGCTCGATCTCGATAGGCCCCGACGAGCTTACGGACCTCTAAGCGCGGACGTTCCGCCAGTGGGATCCCGCGTCGTTAGGCCACCCGTGGCGGGCGATCCAGCGGCGGCGGAAGGCGTTACGGGGTCACGGGGCCTCGTCATCGTTGGCGGTATAACGTCGCCTCACCGCCGTGCCCGGTTCTGCGCGGCCTGCATAGTACTCCTCGATGCAGAGTGTCACCACGCGGTTCGTGAACTCGGCTCGGGTCGGGCCGTGGGGCACGGCGCACCCATCGCAAAGGATGCCGACTGCCTGCTTCAGCTCGACCAGGAGTTGCTCTGGCGGCACCTCGTCGGCGTGCGCGTCTTCGCAAATCGTGCGAAGTGCCGCGCGCCACTCGGCCTCCGGCACCGCCCCGCGCTGCACCTGCGCCCACAGCGCGCGCTCGCTGACGAGGTCCGTGACCCTCGTCGCCACCCCTATTATTGCGCTGGCTCGGGGCGCCTCACGCGAAGTCCCCTTATGCTGAAGTTCCATGCGCGCCTCCGTATAAACCGCACGGCCCGACGGCCCGAGACTGCGCCGCGAGAGTGCAGTATATGGGCTGTCAACAACTCGTACAAGTGTTTACGCCATAGGCACTTACGCGGTCGTTTGTGCGCGGTACCGTACGCTGTTGTGTGCGCTGGCGTACCGATAGGTCAGCGGTCTGCCGGCCACCGTTATGGGGGCCGGATGGGGCTCAGGGGGACGGCTGCTCTCCGAGCAACTGCTCGTATTTCTGCCTAACGATCCTGTAGCACTCGCAGCTCGCCGCCTCCAGCCCCTCGCGGTCGAGCACCGCAATGCGCCCCCGGCTGTAGCGGATGAGGCCCGCGCGCTGCAGCATGCCTGCCGCGACCGTCACGCTCGCGCGCCGTACGCCGAGCATGAAGGCGAGGAAGTCCTGCGTGAGGCCAAACTGCTCCATGCCGACGCGGTCCTGGGTCATGAGCAGCCACCGTGCACAGCGCTCCTCAATCCCGTGGCGTCGATTGCACGCGACCGATTGGGCGGTCTGCTCCTGGAGCGCCTGCGCGTAGCGGAGGAGGAGTGGGAAGAGCGCGCCGTCGTCGCGCCGAAGGTTGGTCGCGAAGCGCTCGGCGTCCATGCGGGCCGCCGTGCCCGCAACCTGAGCGAGCGCTTGGGCGGAGGTCGTGAAGGCACCGAGCACCAGCGGGGTGCCGACGATCCCCTCGCGCCCGACGGTCGCCGCCTCGACGGGCGGCTCGTCGAGGAGCGGTGTCAGCAGAGAGACCACGCAGGTGCGCGGGAAATACACCGAGTGGATGGTGGTGTTCGATTGCCAGAGCACGTGGCCGTTCCCCAGCTCGACGGGCTCGAGGTAGGGGAGGAGCCGCGCGTACTGGTCGGCGGGAAGCGAACGGAGGAGGCGGTTCTCCTCCGAGGCGCGTGGGTCCTGGTCCTCGTACATGGCCCCTCTCGGGTCTGCCGTGCGTGGTGGCGTCACCAACTGTCGGCAGAGGGGCCAGCCAGTTGCACCGGCCTGTGTCGAAAGCGAGCGCGGGCCCGGCGGGCCCGGCGGGCGCTGTTTCGCCCGCGTAACTCGTCCGGAATAGGGAGTCTCCGAACTAGCCGTACGTTTTGCGTGATCCGAGCGCAACGGAAGCCGGTCGCGGGGGTGCGAAAGTGGTGGACCCACGAGTCGGGTGCCGATACCATCACGCGGTGTCTTGCGGTTGCAGAGAGCGTCGTCGCGGTGAGGCGCCGTTCCCAGACGACGAGCGCTGGTGGAGCGTGCTCGCAGCCGGCGAGGACGACAGGTCGCGCGTGTTAGGGTCGAGCGCCAGGTCTGCGGCGAACGCTCGCGCCAGCCTCGACCAGTCTACCGATGGGGGTGACGGGAGCGAGGGCCCACTAACGCACGCCTTCGACCAGCTGCCCCAGAAACGCAACGCGAGCCGCAGGCCAGGGGTGCATGCTGAGTCCTGTCCGGCAAACGCGCCGCGGACCGCCAGCATTCCTCGACCGATTTCGGTGTAGCGTCCCGCCTCGTGTGCCGCCGCGTCTGAGAGCAACCCCGCGACGAGCGCCTCCCGCGCCGCGTCGTACGGCGGCATCTCGCGCGCGCTGTGCGTGCTGCCCGGCGCAGAGGCCACCGGTAGCACGCTCTCCTCACCGCGGCGCCGACGCGACGCGTACGCCTCGGCGATTCCCGCAAAGCAGAGCGCCCCTGCCAGCGCCCCTAACCCGGGTATCAGCCTGTCGGCACGCAGCGCCGGGCCGGCCAGCACGAGCGCGCAGCCGGCGGCCACGGCGCCAACCAAGCCGGCAGCCGCGCCCCGGACGCGGCGCCGCGCCGCCACCGAGCGCGTCGGGAGGCCCGTCTCCGGCGCGAGCGTGGCGACCGACAGACCGCCAGCCAGCCCGAGCAAGATCCATAGCATCACGTCCATCGCATCCTCCCTGGTATGCCGGCACCACGCTGGTGCCGAGTGCCTAACGCGCCAGCCTAACGACGCAACGTCACTCGTCGTCGTCGATGCCGAGCGGGCCGACAGGCGGCCGACGCGTTGTCTTCTCGGCGCGGCGGCGCTGGCCCTGATCGCGCGGGGGCGTCGTCAGAGGGCCCGTGGCGCGGCCATCGTCCTCGACGGCCTCTGAGGATGGTACTTCGCCCGGCGGCGCGGTTGCGGCCGCGCCGTGACTCGCGGCCTCACCGCGACGCCCGGCGAGGCCGATCATCGTGCGCAACGAACCAGCCGCCCGCGAATCCGTCTGACTGTGTGGCAATCGAACCATCATGGTGGTTTCCTATCTTCAGTTGACGGGCGCGCCGCGACCGCGGATCGAAAGGGCGTTCCCCTTCCTAAAGTCCCAGGCGGCGCCCCGTCCTCGCGGACTGCGGAGCGCGCGCCGGCCGGTGTCGGCATCGCCGACGACAGCGCCGGCTCGTCGGAATCCTCAGAGGCTCTATCCGGCCAGAGCCCATGTCGCCATCGGCGCAATCGTGTCCCGTCGGTTCCCCGTGTTGACGCGGCGACACTCACGCATGCGGGATCCGGCTCGTACTTGATCGACGGGCCCTCGATGAAGGGTACTCGCTGTCATCCAGATGGTCAATAACCATTGTCCATGTGGATGACAGACAAGCGTATTCTTCATCCAACTGGTCAGTGGCTGACACGCGCTGGAGTCGTCGAGAAGTTTCGTGGCTCGAAGGACAAGAACTTCGGCTACAACGGCGAATGCTGTACAGCGATCCGTCGCGAGTACCGGACGTAGCCCAGAAGCGGCCTCGAGTCAGTCGAGGCGTGCCGCCGGGTCCGGGCCATCGGTCGCCATCTCGAGCGCGGGGAACACCTCGAGCCGCGCGCGTTCGCGAATGTCCGGGCGGAGATGCGTGCGAAGGTCGCGCGCGCGCTCACGAAGCTCGTCGATGCCGAACAGGCCCGAGCGGATATCGCGCGTTAGGCGATCCACGACGGTGCCCGGGACGCGGCGGACGAGCAACCGCCAGTACGCGGGCGCTAAGTCCATGTCGGTCGCACTGCCTACCGTGGCGCGACGACCCGCCTAACGTCCCCCGTCGTCGAGCCAGCGCATACGCGCTCGCCAGGCGACGCCGGCGCGACGGGAACCGATCTGGCCCTCGAGGTCGGCCACCAGCGAGTCACCGATTCCGTCGGTGGTCGGCGTGGGCCTCGAACGGGATCGCGTCGGGGACCAGTTCCAGGCCGAGGCCGCCCGCCGGTCTGCCCCGAAGCTCGAGACGTCCACTGCCGCCTCTGCGCTCGAGTACGAACCCGCTCCACCCGAGCGCCGCGGCGCGACGCTGATTGGACGCCAGGCGCTCGATCACCGACCGATGGGCGGCGGAGCGGTCGCCCTTCGTTCGTCCGGCGGCCATCCCGTCGAACCGCGCGTAGAGGCGTTGCAGCGGTTATTGACCGGTTGTATAAGCCGAAGATGTCGCTATTCATCCAGCTGGTCAATAAGCGGCAGCCGTGGTGGTGCGACGTGGCGGACCGGATGTCCTATTGACCACTTGGATGATGAAAAGTTATCTTCATCATCCATCCGGTCAATGACGGCCGCGCCGCACTCGGCGCACGCCGTCTCCCTCAGTGAGGCACGCCCATGGCGACGAAGAACGCGGTATCTGTCAACGTTGGTCCACTCGCGGACCGTGTCGTGGTGCGCTCGCTCGAAGGCGCCGAGCAGAGCCGTGGCGGTCTGTTCATTCCGGACACGGCCAAGGAAAAACCGCAGGAAGGCGAGATCCTCGCCGTCGGCCCAGGCCGGTTCGATGACGGCAAGCGCGTGCCGATGGAAGTGAAGGTCGGCGACAGAGTCCTGTTCGGGAAGTACAGCGGCAGCGAGGTCACGATCGACGGCGAGCGGCTGCTCATCCTGCGTGAGAGTGACGTGCTGGCCGTGTTGTCCTGAGGACACCGGGCGCCTGGCATTCGCCCGGGCGCGCAGCCGCGGTGCCACGCTCCGCTGAATACGAGGCCATCTCCTTATAGAAGGGACCAACCATGCCCGCCAAAGAACTGCAGTTCAACACCGACGCCCGCGCGGCTCTCAAGCGCGGCGTCGACAAGCTCGCTGACGCCGTGAAGGTCACTCTCGGTCCCAAGGGCAGGAACGTCGTGATTGACAAGAAGTTCGGTGCCCCAACGATTACCAAGGACGGCGTCACCGTCGCCAAGGAGATCGAGCTCGCGGATCCGCTCGAGAACATGGGCGCGCAGATGGTGAAGGAAGTCGCGACCAAGACCTCCGACATAGCCGGCGACGGCACCACCACCGCGACCGTCCTTGCTCAGGCAATTGTCCGCGAAGGCTTCCGCGGTGTCACGGGTGGCGTCAACCCGATGGCGCTCAAACGTGGGATCGACCGAGCGGTCGCGACCGTTGTCGATGCCCTGAAAGCGGTGTCCGTGCCCACCGCGGGCAAGAAGGAGATCGCGCAGGTCGGCGCCATCTCGGCGAACAACGACAGGGAGATCGGTGACCTCATCGCCGAGGCGATGGAGAAGGTCGGCAAGGACGGCGTGATCACG
>Ga0070681_10001825_pt1 | contig 19194 bp, 12 predicted proteins | sample KBSC83BmetaG_FD_65650 | JGI IMG/M metagenome (GOLD analysis project Ga0070681, IMG submission 65650) | Corn rhizosphere microbial communities from Kellogg Biological Station, Michigan, USA - KBS C8-3B metaG | ecosystem: Host-associated > Plants > Roots > Rhizosphere | place: USA: Michigan... | reverse complement strand
CGGTGGCCGCTAGTGCTGCGGCAACGAGACAGGCAGCGCCTGCGAGCGCAAGCTGGCGAATCGACATGCAATCTCCGCGGGTGTTGTGCCAGCCATCCTACGCCCGCGACGCGCCTGCAACAAGAAGTCAGTCGCGAACCGGTTTCGGCAGCTCGTACATGAGAAAGTCTCGCACGGGTCGATATCCGATGCGGGCGTAGATCGCATTCGACGTCGGGTTCGCGAGATCCGTGTACAGCACGCAGAACTCGAAGCCGCGCCCGAGCAACAGGTCACTGAGCGCTGCCACGCAGCTGGTCGCGTACCCACGACGACGCCACTGCCGAGGCGTGTAAACGCCGCCGACGGCGATGGCGCGGCGCGTCGGCCGTACGGCTGCCGCCATCGTGCGCGGCTCCGGGTCGCACCACAGGTAGATCTCGTCCGCCGCAACCCGTCGCTCGGTCGACGCCCGAGTCGATTGTGGCCGCACCGCAGCGAGGGCCTCGGCCTCGAACTCCGCGACCCACTCGGCCACGAGGTCGACGTCGGCAAGCGTGGCGAGACGCAGCGTTCCCGACGTCGAAGGCGGCGCGTCGACGGACGTCAGCTTATGCGCCCGCTGACGCATGGTGATGTCCGCAGGGCGGTCGCCCGATTGCGTCCACACGTCGACGGCACGCTCGATCTGACCGACCGCGCCAATCACGAAGCGCGGCCGCCGCTCGGCGCCGAGCGCGTCCCACACGAGCGCCGAGGCTGACGTCACGTCCGCGCGGTCGCTCGCCAGCAGCAGCGGAGCCCCGTACCCCATCAGGGCCGCGAGCGCCAGCCCGCGTGCGTCGTGCACCGATGCGAGAAACAGGCTCTCGTTAGGTACGCGGCTGGTCGCCGCGGCTTCCGCCACGCCGAGCACGAGGTGGTGCTCCGCCTCGTGCTCGGCGAGCGTTGGACCGACCGCCGCGAGGAACTCGGCGGCCGTTGCGTAGGTGGTGAACCGCATGGTCGGTTACACCATTTTGGTCTTCCACTTGCCGCGCCGAAACATCACCAGCGCCGCGATCGCGTACGCCGAAAACGCGATCGGGATCGCGACGAACACGCCGAGCGGGCCGAACCCGAAATGGACCGCGAGCACGTACGCGAGCGGGATCTCGAACAGCCAGAACGAGAAGAACCCGAGCCACGTCGGCGTCCACGTGTCGCCGGCGCCGTTGAACGACTGCGACAGCACCATGCCGTACGCATACAGCACGAACCCGATCGCGATCACGCGGAGCCCCGTGCTCGCATACCCCGCCACCGCCGGGTCGGGCGTGAAGAGATGCACGATGCTTCGCGCGCCGACGACGAAAATCACACCAACCACACCGAGGAAGCACAGGTTGTAGAACGCCGCGCGCCACACGGCCTGTTCAGCGCGGTCCGGCTTGCGGGCGCCTAACGCCTGGCCCACCATGGTCGCTGCGGCGTTACCCATCCCCCACGACGGCAGCAGGGCGAAGAGCACGATCCGAATGGCGATCGTGTACCCGGCGAGCGCTGTGCTGCCGAACCCGGCGAGAATCCGCACGAGCCCGATCCAGCTCGCCGTGCCGATCAACACCTGGAACATGCCACTGCCCGAGAGGCGCAGCAGCTTCACCATGAGTCCGGGATCCACCGTCAGATGCCGACGATGGATGTGCACCCGCCCACTTCGCCTGAAGAACTGCGCCATGCCAAACAGGACACCCGTGGTCCGCCCGATGGTCGTCGCGATCGCAGCACCAGTTACGCCAAGACGAGGGAACGGACCGAGCCCGAAGATCAGGCAGGGTCCGAGCACGATGTTGATCGCGTTCGCGAGCCAGAGCGTGCGCATCGACAGCTGCGCGTCTCCAGCACCGCGAAAGATCCCGTTGATCAGAAAGAGCAGCAGGATCGACGCGCTTCCGCCGAGCATGACGCGGGTGAAGTGACTTCCGGTCGCTAGGACGTCAGCGGACGCGCCCATGAGTCCCAGAAGTAACGGCGCGAAGATCGCCCCGAGCACTCCGAGCGCGAGCGACACGAACAGCCCGAGCGTGATCCCTTGAACGGCCGTGCGCGATGCCCCCTCGCCATCGTGCTCGCCAGTTCGACGAGCGACAGTCGCGGTCACGCCGATCGAAAGTCCCATCCCGATGGTATACACGATCGCGAGCAGCGACTCCGTCAGCCCCACGGTCGCGACGGCATCCGGTCCGAGCTTCGACACGAAGAAGACGTCACAGACCACGAACACACTCTCCATCATCATCTCCAACACCATGGGGATGGCGAGGATGAGGATCGCGCGGCCTATCGGTCCTTCGGTATAACTGCGCCGGGAGCCGCGAAGCGCTTCGCGCACGGCTCCCCAGATACTTTCGCCCTGTGCAGCACCTGCAGGCGCCGCGAGGGCGATCTCAGTGGATTCTGACATAACGATCCTGTGCTCGGCGCGACCCGACCGGACGGGCGCCGAAAAAAAACAGAGAGGGCGGCACCGATCGCGGTGCCGCCCTCTCCGGGGCCCGGCTCAGCGTGCGATCGATGCTATCTCATTCAACCGAAACGACCGTGACGATCGGCGTGCAGAGCACGGCGACGAGGTCGTCCTGGAAGGTGGGCATGCGCATCGATCTGCTCCGTGAGGGCGTGTGGCGACACAATATAGATTCCGCGAGGGTCGCGCAAGCGCGAGCTTTGTAAGCGTTAGGTCACCGCGCCACGTCCGCTCCGGACTCGACCAGAAGCTCACGAAGCACCGCGCGGTGGCAGCGGGATTCGTCCTCACAATAGCAGCCGACGGACAGGTTGGTCTGGTGGGACATCGCCGCGAGCAGCTGAATGAGGTGCCGCGATTCCGGGGTGGACATCTGCTTGCGGTACGCTCTGACAAAGGTCGCCCAACGCTTGTCGGTCCACGGATCCGAGAGCGCCCACGACACCAGGTCGGCCGGAGGCGAAAGCTCGGGAAGCCAGACGTCGAAGTAGTCCAAGGCTGCGAAGTCTTCCTTCCGAACCCCACGGGGTGGCCGGCGCACCGTCCCGATACGGAGGCCTTCCCCACTGAGACGGGGCGTACCCAGTCGGACGACGTGTATTGCCATGGGGCTTGCGGTTAGGCTGTATTTTTCAGGAGTTGGAGCGGCCAGGCTCTGGGCGCCCCGAATCATTCACAGACCTTCTCAGATTGCCGCGTTCGTCAGACGACTCCCCGTACCGAGACGAGAATCCCGCGCCGCGACGTAACCGCGGTTCGGGGGATTCGCGCCGCCACGGTCCTGCACGGCGTAAGCAAGCCGTGTCGGAATCAGCACCCCGCGCACCCACCAAGCAACCGACGCGAAAGCACTCCCCGGCGGCGCCGAAGGCGAAATCGACTCGCTCGAGACGCGGTCGCGGTCGAGGGAAGGCCAGTCCCGACTGGTCTCACGCCGCAACCGCTCGGCTCACGTCACACCCCACGCACCGCTCGGCCTATGCGGAAACGCGCCGCTGGCTCCTGGCCGAGCATGGGCCGGTGTGCGCGTACTGCGAGCGAAAGTTCAAGCCGTCCGAGATGACACTCGATCACGTCGCCCCGCGTCGCGGCCAGTCGGCGTACGACCGTCGCGACAACCTCGTGCTCGCGTGTCCGGAGTGTAACGCGGCGAAGCGCGACATGGCGCCGATCGCGTTCCTGCTCGCGCGACGAAGCCGAGCGGTGTCGCTGCTTCGGTACGGTGGTCACCTGAGCCCGATGCTGATCGACCTCGCGCGCTCACTCGTGCCAGCTGGCACCCTTGCTGCGCTGGCGAGCTCCGCGTCGGACGACGACAGCGACGACGATTCGCCGTATCGCGACTGAAAGCGCGAAGGCGGTACGGCGGCGCGGGGCGCGCGGGTTCGTTCTCACGGCGCTTGGCAGGAGGGAGCATGCGGTTCTGGTCCACGCTGCTGCAGGACATGCGGTACGCGCTCCGCGGGTTCCGGCGCGCGCCGCGCTTCGCGCTCACCGTCGTCCTCACCATCGGGCTCGGACTCGGGATCGTGACGTCGGCGTTCACGATCTTCGACGCCTACGTGCTCCGGCTCTTCGAGGTGCGCGATCCGCGGTCGCTGTTCGAGCTGCGGCTGCACGACCGCTGGGGGCGAGAGCGCAACGCGAGCTGGAACGAATATCTGGCGCTCGCGCGGGCAAACCCGGCGTTCTCCGAGAGCTTCGCCTCGGTCTGGATCATCGCGCGGCGTGATGGGGAGCCGGTGATGCTCCAGGCAGTCACCGGCGGCTTCTTCCGGATGCTGGGCGTTGGTCCCGCGTTAGGCCGAGTGATCCGGCCCGAGGACGCGGCCACACCTGGCGGCGGATCGCTTCTCGTGTTGAGTCATCGCGCGTGGCTCTCTAGGTTCGGTGGCGATTCGAGCGTCGTCGGACGGCGGATCAGGATTCGCGACCGATCGTACGAGATCGTCGGTGTGGCGCGCGAGGGGTTCGACGGGCTTGGCGACACGCCGCCGGATTTCTGGGTGCCGACGACCATGGCCGCGACGCTCGACGACCGGGCGGCGGCTGCAAGCGGTGACGACCCCATGGTGAAAATCGTGGGACGTCTGGTGCCCGGGATGACGCCCGCGAGCGCTGCAAGGGCGTTGAGCGCGTGGGCGTCGGCGACGACGGCGAATCGTCCGGAGCGCGACCGCGCGGCAACGGTGACGCTGGAGCCGCGCGCGACAGCGGTCTACATGTCGCCGGCCACGATGCTCGAGGTGTCGCCGCTGTTCGTCGCGTTTGCGCTCGTGCTGCTGATCGCGTGCGCCAACGTTGCGAACATGATGCTCGCGCGGGGCATGGCACGGCAGCGCGAGCTCGGGATCCGCGTCGCGCTCGGCGCGTCGCGCGCACGACTCGTGGGGCAGCTGATGACGGAAACGCTGCTGCTCGCTGTGCCCGCGGCTTTCGTGGGATATGCACTCTCGCGCCTCGTGCTCGATGTCGCCGTGACGCTCATGTTCGCCACGGTTCCCGACACGTTCTCGTCGTACCTCCGCGTGCTGCCGCTTGGTCCAGACGTTCGGCTCTTTGGCTTCGTGGTCGGGTGCGCGGTGTTGGCCGCGGTGGCGTTCGGACTTGCCCCGGCGCTGCAGACGACGCGAACGAACGTGGTCGGCGCGACGCGTGGCGAGCTCTCCGCCGCGATCACGCCGACGCGACTTCGCAACGCCCTCGTGCTCGGGCAGGTGACGGTCTGCGCCCTGTTGCTCATCACCGGATCCGTGCTCCTGCGCGGAGCCCAGCGCCTACAGTCGCTCGATGTGGGCTTCCGTACCGCCGGCGTGGTTCAGGTGCACACGCCGCAGCCGCTGCGGTCGCAGGTGCTCGATCTACTCGGGCGCGACCCGGCCGTTCGCGTGGTCGAAGCGAGCTCGCACGGGGCGTTCGATGGCCGGTTCCCTCAGGTGATCGTCAGCGGGTCGCCTGACATCGCATCAGCCACGGCAGGAAACGTGCGGGTCTCTCCCGGCTACTTCGCGGCGTTAGGCATTCCGGTCGATCGCGGCCGTACCTTCTCGGCGGACGAAGCGCGCAGCGGCCAACGTGTGGCAGTCGTAAGCGTGGCCGCGGCGGAGCGGCTGTGGCCAAATGGAGACGCGATCGGCAAGGAGATCAGGCTGTCCTCCGCCTACGCGGGGCAGACGGGTCAGCGCGCCGTTCGGATCATTGGCGTGGTGGGGAACGTCGTCGCCGGGTTCTACGGCGAACGCCCGGATCACCCCACGGTGTACGAGCCTGGCAGCGTGGAGAGCGACTTGGCGACGCTGGTCGTCGCCACCCGTTCGGACGGGCCATCGAGCGCGGCATCGATTCGGCGGCGGCTCGCGCCGATCGACCCCAGCGGATCGGTGGAGATCCGCACGTTGGAGGAGTCGGTGGCGGTGCAGCTGTACCCGTTCCGAGCCGCCCACTGGGTTGCGTCGGCGCTGGGCGCGATCGCCTTGCTGCTCACGATTACCGGGATCTACGGGGTGCTGGCGTTCATGGTGGCGCTGCGCGAGAAGGAGATCGGCATCCGCCTCGCGCTCGGCGCCACGCGCCGGGCGATCGTGGGGCTGGTAGTGCGTCAGTCGATCCGGTTGGCGGTGATCGGCGTGGTGGCGGGAGCGTTGCTGGCGTTAGGCGCCGCGCGCCTCATCTCGTCACACCTGACGATGATCCCTGCGTTCGATGCGGCCGCGTTCGTGTCGGGGATGGCGATCGTACTGACCGCGGCGCTGGCGGCGGCGTACGGGCCGTCGAGAAGGGCGGCGAGCGTCGACGCGATGGAGAGTTTGAAAAGCTAGGGCGATCGGGACGGGCGACGGGGAAGCAGCGGCTGGTGGCTGGCTGCTCGTGCTGGCTGCTGGCTGACGCTGGCTGTTGGAACATCCCGAGGGCATCCGTTTCTTAACCGTCGCCCGTCCCCCGTCCCCCGCAATTCGTCAGTTCACTCCACTCAACTCCTCGAAACACGCGCCGGCTCCGCCGTCCAACCCGGTCCGGAAATTCTGCATGCGCTGATCCTTCGTGCCGTGGGCCATGACGGCTGCCCTCCGCAGGATCACGCGGTCGACCCGGCGATCGCCGGTCAGCTCCGGTGTAGGGTCCGCGGCCGCGGCCATGCCGAAGAACGCCTCGTCGACGTCGCCCTTCTCGAGCGAGCCGTTGCGGTCCGCGTGCCGCGCGAAGGCACCGGCCAGACAGTCGGCCGCGGCTTCGTTGTCGTACGGCCGTGGTGCATCGTAGCCGAGTTGCATTGCCACAGCGTGTCCGATCTCGTGAGCAATGACGCCGATGCCCGCCATGTCGCCATCGGTGCCCAGCTCCAGGGCGGCGGCTTTCGCCTGCGCGGCCACGAACACTTCATCGTAGTAGATCGCGTTCTCGTTCGGGCAATAGGCCGCATTGTTGGGCTGCATGATCCCGCACGCGCTGCGCGCCGCACCGCGGTAGCGAAGCAGTTGCGGGACGGCAAAGCGCTCGTGCATTCGCGCGAGCCCGTTGGCCCACATGCCCGCGAGATCCGCATACGCCATTCGGATCTTCGCGTTCGACGCGGTGACGTCGCGTTCCGTGAGTTCGGCCGTGCGGCTGGCCGAGGCGGTAGAATCCTTCACCATCGGCGCGGCGAGCGCGGCCGAGGTCGGTAGAGCAAGCGAACCAGTAAGAGCGAGCGCCAGGAAGCGCCCGCTCATTCTCGAAAAGACAGTGATCATCGACACCTCCCTCGACCGAGTTAGTACACCAACCTCGACGTAGGGTTGCCATGACGACGTAGCGATGGCATCCGGCTCGGCTTGGCCAGTCCCAAGTGGGTCAGTCTTGTCAGTCGCCAGTTGTGAGTCATCAAAGCCCGTTTCCTCGCGATGGGGAACGCGAGGGCCCGCGGCGGCCAACCACCGGAAGAAACGGGCTCTGATGACTGATGACTGAAAGCTGATGACCGGCCCACTTGTGACTTGCATTTGAACTCGTGTTGACAGCCAACCGTCCGCCGCGTTGGCGTGTCTCAACTGATGGGCCAACGTTGACATCCGCCGGGATCGGTCGTACGCTACCCCTAGATAGTTATGGATAGCTAGTTCTGTCAGCCGCCATGTCCAGACAACGCAACGACATTCTGCAGGGCACCCTCGTACTGCTCGTGCTCAAGACCCTGTCTGCTCAGGGCCGGATGCATGGCTACGCGATCACCGCGCACATCCAGCGTGCGTCCGCCGACCTGCTGCGCGTCGAAGAGGGCTCGCTCTATCCCGCCCTCCACCGGATGGAGCAGGACGGATGGCTGCGCGCCGATTGGGGCGTGACCGAAAAAAATCGGCAGGCGAGATTCTACGTGCTGACCGCCGCCGGCAAGAAACAGCTCGCCACCGAGCAGGAGAGCTGGGCGCGCCTCACCGAAGGCGTCACGCGCGTCCTCCGCTACGCATAACGACCCGCTCACCCGGATAGCCTCTATGGGATGGTACCGGCGGTTCACGAACATGCTGCGCCCCGAGCGCCTCTCGCGCGACATCCGGCGCGAGATGGAGTTCCACATGGCCGAGCGCACGGATGACCTCATGGCGAGCGGCATGACCGAGCCCGATGCGCGGCGCGAAGCACGCAGGCGCTTCGGCAACCCGAGCGCACAGCAGGAGCGCACGCGCGACACCGACATCGTCACCTGGCTCGAGTCGCTCGGCGCCGACGTACGCTATGCGGGGCGTGCTCTGCGAGCGAGTCCGGGGTTCGCGGTCGTGGCGATCCTGTCGTTAGGTCTCGGGATCGGGGCGAACACGGCGATCTTCAGCCTCATCAACGCCGTCGTCCTGCGAACGCTACCCGTCGAGCGTCCCGAAGAGCTCATGCAGGTGACCATGGGTGGCAAGGAACGGGGAACGGTCTTCACGAATCCGCTCTGGGAAGCGATTCGTGACAGGCAGGACGTTTTCTCCGGAGTGTTCGGCTATAGCGGGACGGAGTTCAACCTGACTGCCGGCGGTGAGATCCGACGCGCGACCGGCGTCTGGGTCAGCGGTGACTACTTCTCGACGTTAGGCGTCCGGCCGGCGCTCGGGCGCCTGCTCGTGCGCGCCGACGACGTGCACGGATGTCCGCCGGTCGCCGTGCTGGGCTACGGGTTCTGGCAAAGCGAGTACGGCGGCTCGCGCGGCGTCATTGGCAAGACGATCTCGCTGGACCGCACCACGCACACGATTGTCGGCGTCGCCGACCCGTCGTTCTTTGGCGTGGAGGTCGGTGAATCGGCACAGGTCTACGTTCCATTGTGTCTGCGGCCGGGGCTCGAGTCGAGGTCCAACTGGTACCTCCGGATCGTGGGCCGTCGAAAGCCAGGCGTTGCACCGCAACAGGTCGCGACGCGACTTGCCGCGATCGCGCCGGCGGTGTATGAGGCTACCGTTCCGCAACGTTTGGGCGTTGCCGAGCGGGCAGAATACTTGAAGAACGCGTTGAATGTGGTTGCGGCGTCGAACGGGCTCTCGTCGATTCGCCGGCAATATCAGCGCGCGCTGATGGTGCTCATGGCGGTCGTCGTCCTCGTGCTGTTCGTGGCCTGCGCGAACGTTGCCAATCTGTTGCTGGCTCGCGCGGCAGCGCGGGGCCGCGAGATGGCGATCAGGCTGGCAATAGGAGCGGCGCGCCGGCGACTGGTGCGACAGCTTCTTACGGAGAGCGTCTTGCTCGCCGGGCTCGGGGCGACCCTCGGCATCGTGTTCGCGCGGTGGGGGACATCGCTGCTCATCGGCCTGTTGTCCCGCGGCCAGTTGCCCGTGTCCCTGGACGTCGGGCTGGACGGCCCCGTGTTGGCATTCACGTTAGGTGTCGCGGTCCTGACCGGCCTGCTGTTCGGTCTTGCGCCGGCGTGGCGCGCCACGCGGATCGATCCGCAGACCGCGCTCAAGGCGAACGGCCGCGGCGTGGCCGAGGGGCACTCACGGTTCACGATGGGCAAGGCGCTGGTCATCGGCCAGATCGCGCTCTCGCTCGTGCTGGTGATCGGCGCGGGGCTGTTGTTAGGCACCTTGCGCAAGCTCGTCACGCTCGACCCGGGGTTCCGGCGCGAGGGCGTGCTGATCGTTTCCGTGAACCTCCAGAACGCTGGCTATGGGTCGGGCCGATACGGGGCGGTGCACAGCGATCTGCTTGGCCGGTTCCGGGCGCTCCCCGGAGTCCAGGCGGCGGCCGCGTCGGTCATCACGCCTATCAGCGGAAGCTCCTGGAACGACTACATCCGAGTAGATGGGTACGTGCCCAAGAGTGCCGACGACGCGCTCGCCTATTTCAATGAGGTGACGGACGGCTTCTTTGCGGCGATGGGGACGCCGCTGCTCGCCGGGCGGGACTTCGACGCTCGCGACCGACTGGGAGCGCAGCCCGTCGTCATCGTGAACGAGACGCTCGCCAAGAAATTCTTTCACGGGACGAATCCGCTCGGTAAGTACTACCGCCTCGTGGAGCACGACAGCCTCGGCGCACCGGTGGAGATCGTTGGTGTGGTCAAGGACGCGAAGTACAAGGAGCTTCGCGAGGAAACGCTGGCGACGGCGTACCTGCCTCTGAGCCAGGACAGTGCGCAGAGCCCCTACGCCAACTACGTCCTGCGCACGGCAGGAGCGCCTTCGGGTCTCGCATCGAGCGTCAAGGCGATGGTCGCGGAGGTCAACCGGTCGATCGCCCTCGAGCTCACCCCGCTCTCGGACCAGGTGGATCAGTCGCTTGCGCGCGAGCGCCTGCTGGCGACGCTGTCCGGGTTCTTCGGCGCGCTCGCACTGCTGCTCGCCACCATTGGGCTGTACGGCATGCTGTCGTACCGCGTGGCGCGCCGACGCAACGAGATCGGTGTCCGTATCGCGTTAGGTGCCGGCCGAGAGCGTGTCATGCGGCTGGTGCTGGGAGAGGTGGTGCGCCTGGTCATCATCGGCGTCACGCTCGGAACGGTGGCGGCGTTTTTCAGTACGCGCGTCATGACCTCGTTCCTGTTCGGGTTGTCGGCCTCGGATCCGGCGACGGTGATCGGGGCGGCGGCGATGCTGGCGGCAGTTGGACTCGCGGCCGGTGCGTTGCCCGCCTGGCGCGCGGCGCGCGTGGATCCGATCGCCGCGCTGCGAGACGAATAGCGCTTTACGAGCGGACCTAACGAGACGCACCTCGAGGCTCCCATGGGATGGTACCGTCGTTTCGTCAACGTGCTGCGCCCGAACCGCGTGTCGGCCGATATTCAGCGCGAGCTGGAGTTCCACCTGGCCGAACGTGCCGATGAGCTCATGGCCACCGGCATGAGTGAGGAGGACGCTCTTCGCGAGGCGCGCCGGCGATTCGGCAACCCGGGTGTTCAGAAGGAACGAACGCGCGACGCCGATCTGCTGACCTGGCTCGAGTCGATCGTGGCGGATGTGCGCTACGCGTTGCGTGCACTGCGCGCGAGCCCTGGTTTCACGCTGGTCGCGATCCTGTCGTTAGGGCTCGGCATCGGCGCGAATACGGCCATCTTCAGCCTCCTGAACGCGGTCGTCCTCCGCACGCTTCCCGTGGAGCGACCCGACGAGCTGCTCCACATCACGTTCGGCGAGGAGAAGGGGAGCGACGGGCTGATCCTCCCCGGAGATCCGGGGGCGAGCGAGTTCACCAACCCGATCTGGGAGCAGATCCGCGACCGGCAGGATGTGTTCTCCGGCGCATTCGCATTTGGTCGGACCGATTTCAATCTCGCGTCGGGCGGTGAGGTCCGGCCTGCCCGGGGGAACTGGGTGAGCGGGGACTACTTCTCGACGTTGGGCGTTAGGCCGGCGGCCGGCCGGCTCCTTAGCCGAGGCGACGACGTTCGCGGCTGCCCCCCAGTCGCGGTATTGAGCTACGGATTCTGGCAGAGCGCGTTCGGCGGATTGCCGAGCGTCGTGGGAAAGACGGTCTCACTGGATCGCACTCCTCACCGGATCGTGGGTGTCGCTGACCGGTCGTTCTTCGGGGTCAACGTCGGCGAATCGATTCAGGTGTACGTGCCGCTGTGTCGGGCTCCCCTCCTCGACAGCCGCAGTGACTGGTTCGTGCACATCATGGCACGCCCGAAGCCAGGCGTTTCACTGAGGCAAGCGGCGGCGCGGATGGCCGCGCTCGCGCCGATCGTGTTCGAGTCGACCGTCGCCGAGGATTGGGGGCCGAGCGAGAAGGCACAGTATCGGCAGGGCAAGCTCGCAGTCGTGTCCGGAGCCACCGGCCTCTCCGACGTGCGGCGCGAGTATCGACGGGCGTTGACGGTACTCATGGCTGCCGTCGTGGTTGTCCTACTCATTGCATGCGTCAACGTCGCGAACCTCCTGCTTTCGCGCGCGACCGTCCGCGCGCGAGAAATGGCGATTCGGATGTCCATCGGCGCCGCGCGGCAGAGAATTGCGAGGCAGCTCCTTACCGAGAGTGTCGTGCTGGCCGGTATAGGCGCCGTTGTCGGCGTGGTGCTCGCGCGATGGGGAACTTCGCTCCTGGTTGGTCTCCTCACGCGCAGCACGGATGCCGTGTTCCTCGACCTGGGCGTGGACGGGCGCGTCCTGGCATTCACGGTCACCGTAGCGGTGGCGACCGGGATCCTGTTCGGATTGGCCCCGGCCTGGCGCGCCACGCGGGTCGATCCGCAGACCGCCCTCAAGGCGAACGGGCGCGGTGTACTCGAAGGACACACTCGATTCACCGCTGGCAAGGCGCTGGTGATCGCGCAGATCGCGCTTTCGCTCGTGCTCGTGGTTGGTGCGGGGTTGTTGTTAGGCAGCTTCCGCAACCTCACCACGCTCGATCCAGGGTTCACGCGAAATGGCGTGCTGCTTGTCGGTGTCAACTTGGCGAATGCCGGGTACTCGCCCGCCGAGCTGAACCCCGTGCACGACGACCTGCTGCGCCGATTCCGCGCACTACCAGGCGTTCGTGGTGCCGGCGCTGCGGAGCTCACCCCGATCAGCGGCATGGGGTGGAACGGCCACATCAGCGTGGACGGTCACGTGTCAAGCACCTCGGACAATGCCGTCTGGTTCAATCAGGTATCGGACGGCTTTTTTGCTGCGATGGGGACGCAGCTCGTTGCCGGACGCGATTTCGACCAGCGTGACCGGCCGACGACTCCACCCGTCGCCGTCATCAACGAAACAGTCGCGCGGCGCTTGTTTCCCGGGACGAGCCCGATCGGCAAGTACTACCGCCAGGCGATGCACGATCGTCTCGACGCGCCAGTCGAGATTGTGGGAGTGGTCAAGGACGCCAAATATCGGGAGCTCCGCGAGGATCCGCAGGCCACGGTCTACCTCGCCATGGGCCAGGCGAAGCGGAGCTCTCCGTTCCGGCAGTTCGAGCTGCGAACGGATGGCCCGGTAGCGGCACTCGTGCCCGGCGTCAAACGCGCTGTGGCCGAAGTGAATCGCTCGATCGCCATCGACCTGACTCCGCTGTCGCAGCAGCTCGACGCATCGCTCACGCGGGATCGCCTCATGGCCACGCTGTCGGGATTCTTCGGCGTGGTCGCGCTGTTGCTGGCGATGGTGGGACTGTACGGCACGCTGTCCTACAACCTGGCACGCCGCCGCAACGAGATCGGCATCCGCATCGCGTTAGGTGCGCCGCGAAGTCGAGTGGTGCAGCTCGTGCTGGAAGAGGTTGCGCGGATGGTGATCGCTGGGCTCATACTGGGCGCGGTTGCCGCGCTCGCGAGCACGCGGCTCGTCCGGTCGCTCCTCTACGGTGTATCAGCTTCCGACCCGGCCACCGTGGTCGTCTCGGTGGCCACCCTCACGGTGGTGGCCATCGCCGCCGGCGCGCTGCCGGCCTGGCGCGCGGCACGGGTGGACCCGATCGCGGCGCTGAGGGAGGAGTAGGGGCGACCAAGTCACCGTTGGGACGCGGAATACCACGGTTCGGCCCACGCGGGGACGCGTGGGCCTTATGTTAGCCCTAAGGTCCCCGGAATCCGCGACGAGAAAGAAAACCGATGACCGAGAACCAATGACCCATTACCCAGAACCGAAAACTCGCCATGACATCTCGTGATGTCTTGGCCAGTCATGAGTGATGGGTCGTGGGTCATTGGTTCTCGGTCATCGGTAGAAACCGCTCGATTATGACCGAGTCCTCGGCCTCAACATTCAACCGCGATCAGTTCGACTGGCGAGTGTCCTCCCTCGTCGCGGCTGGCGCGTGCGCGGCCATCGGGCTCCTCGAGTGCGTGAAGGACTACGTCATGCTCGAGATCCAGGGCAGCCAGGAGCCGATGATCTACGTGCTCCGCAACGAAGCGCTCTGGTGGGTCCTCTGGATGCTCTGCATGCCGGGTATCATCGCGCTCGGGCGCCGCTTCCCGTTCGACGGAGGCCGATGGCGCCAGGCCACCGCGATCCATCTCACGCTCGCAGTCCTCCTGTCACTCATACAACTCGCCGCGTTCGGCTCGGCGTATTACTGGGTCGCGGGACCGTCGGCGTGGGGACCCACCGTTGGCACGACGATCTACGTGTTCACCAACCGCTACCTGGCGACCGACGTCGTCATCTACGCGGCCGCGCTCGGCGTGTACTTCGCGTTCGAGTACCATGAGCGGTTCCGGCGCCTTGGGCTCGATGCGGCGCAGGCTGAAGGACGCGCCGCGCGACTTCAGCTCAGCCTCGTCGAGGCGCGCATCCATGCGCTCCGCATGGAGCTCAATCCGCATTTCCTCTTCAACGCGCTGAACGCGGCGTCGGGGCTCGTTCGCAAGCGGGAGAACGATGCGGCCGTGGACATGCTCGCGCGTCTCGGTGATTTGCTGCGGACCACGCTCGACCGGGAGATGCCCGCCGAAGTCGCACTGTCGGAGGAGATCCACTATCTCGGCCGCTTCGTGGACATCGAGCTCGTGCGGTTCGGCGATCGCCTTCGCGTGACGTGGGATATCGACCCCGATGTGCGGAGCGCGCTCGTGCCGCCGCTCATCCTGCAGCCGCTCGTGGAGAACGCGCTCCGACACGGCATCGCCCGCAGGCCGGGGTCGGCACAGCTTCGGATCTCGGCGCGGCGTGTGGGGCTGCACCTCGAGCTCGCCGTTCGCGATAGCGGAGAAGGCCTCGTGCCTGACGGTCGCTCCCCGCGCGAGGGCATCGGCCTGTCCAACACGCGCGGGCGGCTCACCGAATTGTACGGACCCGAGGCGGCGTCGCTCGAGATTGCAGACGCTCCCGGCGGAGGCGTTCGCGCGCGACTTCTCCTGCCGTTCCACACGAGTGTTCTGGAGCGCGATGTCAGAGAGACTGCCGCCGCCGGTGCCTAACGTGATGACTGCCCCAGCGATCGGAACCATCCGCATCGTGATCGTAGACGACGAACCCCTGGCCCGCGATTGCATGCGCCTCGCGCTCCACGACGTGCCGGGCGTAACCATCGTGGCCGAGGTTGGCGATGGCAACTCGGCGGTCGAGGCGATTCACCAGCACGGGCCCGACGTCGTCCTGCTGGACGTGCAGATGCCCGGCCTCGATGGCTTTGCCGTCCTCGAGCGTCTCGACCCGGCGACTATGCCCGTGGTGGTCTTCGTCACGGCGTTCGACTCGCATGCCATTCGCGCGTTCGAAGTCCACGCGCTGGACTACGTGCTCAAGCCGTTCCCCGACGAGCGATTGGTGACCGCGGTGGATCGCGCGCGAGCGACGATCCAGGAGCGGCGGAACGGTGAGCTGGGCCGGCGTCTCGCCGAGTTCGTCCAGAGCTGGCAGGCCGGCGCGCGGGCGCCAGCCTCGGATTCGTTAGGTGCCGGCGTCGTGTCGCGGCCCAGCAGTGGTGCGTCGATCGACAAGCTCGATATGTCGATCGACGTCGAACACGAAGTGGCCGAGCCGCAGCGGCCCGGGGCGCCGTCGTACATCGGGCGATTCGCCGTGCGATCCGATGGTCGAGTGAGATTCGTGGCGGCGGCGGACGTGGACTGGATCGAGGCGGACGGCAACTACATGGTGCTGCACGTGGGAGAGAACCGTCATCGCCTGCGCGCGTCGCTCGCGGGGCTTACGGAGGGGCTCGACCCGAAGCGGTTCGTCCGCATTCACCGCTCGGTAATCGTGAACGTCGAGCGGATCCGCGAGGTGCAGCCGTGGTTTGGCGGTGACTACATCGCGATTCTCCGCACGGGCGCGAAGCTTCGGGTGAGTCGCCTGCGTGCGCCGCAGCTGTTGCGGCCGACGGCCTAGCTGGCCTTCAGCCGGACGACCCGAGAGGGCTTGCCCCACAGACGAAAGGGAGTTCGGATTCAGCGGATTACTCGGACGCTTCCGGATCGCTCCACGGCATCCACCCCTCCGCTCGCAACGAGCCCGGTTTGAGAATCCGCTACCTCGGGCAGGCAATTCGTGCCGAAGGCAGTTCATTCAAGCTCCGGCTCGTTGCGCTAGAGGCGAGCGCCGCCACCGCCACGGTTGAAATCAGCGTCGCATGTCAGGCCACCCGCTCTCTCGCGCGCAGGTCGCGGCCGGCCCGCGCATACATGCCCGGTGTCACGCCAACGATGCGCTTGAAGTATCGCGTCAGGTGGCTCTGGTCGGAGAATCCTGTCGCGTGCACGACGTGCGTGAGTGGGAAACCGAGCCGAATGAGACGTCGCGCCTGCTGGATGCGGATCTGCTCGAGATACTTGTACGGCGGGAGCCCGAACGAGGCGCGGAAGACGCGGATCAGATGAAACGTGCTGAGGCCGGCGACACGAGCCAGCTCGCGAATGGTGACCGTCCGCGCGTACTCTGCCTCGAGCAGATCCCGAACGCGTCGCAGCGCGGCAGAGGACCTCGAACCGGAAATCGGCGCCGATGCGTTGGGTCGAGTGGACGCGTGACGGATCACGATCTCACCGACGACTTCGAGGAGCGCACACTCCTTCTGCAGATGATCCGCGTCACTCTCGAGCACCTCGTGCGCAGCGCGCACACGATCCGCCAGGGCTGGGTCGTGCACGTACGACGCGTCGAATGTCGGCGTGAGTTCGCGGCCCGTTGCCTCATGCGCGATGAAGCGGACGAGCGTCTCGCTCGGATACAGCACACGATAGCTCCAGCCGTCATCGCACGCGGGTGCGCCGGTATGGACCTCACCCGGCGCGAACGTGATCACAGACCCCGTTGCATGTACATCCTGCGCGCCGCGGAAGAAGGTGCACGCGGCGCCCGCCTCGACGATGCCGAACACGAACTCGTCATGAGCGTGCGGCGCGAAGCGCTGCCGAGTGTACCGCGCACGGAGGATCTCGAACGTCTCGAAGACGCGCACGCGCGTCATGGTCGCCGATTCGGACGCAGTGGGTCTCGTGGGCATCGCTCGCGAGGTGAAAGAGATATTTGAACCTCGCACGCGCGCACGCGGGCTCGACACACCGGAGAGCGGAACCGGACCAGACCACCCGGGACCAATTATCCCTCCGTACGAATCGCAGTCAGCGGGTCGACGTGCGACGCTCGTCTCGCGGGAACGAGACAGGCGATCGCCGCGACGACGACGAGCGACACAATGGCGCCGGTCAACGCGGCGGGATCGGACGGACCGACCCCATAGAGCATGGATCGCATCGTTCTCGTCAGAAATCCCGCGCCCACGAGCCCAAGCAGTACGCCGGGGACTACGGCGCGCGCTCCGTCCTTCGCCACGAGACCAACGACCTGCGCGCGTCGCGCGCCGAGCGCCATGCGCACACCTATCTCCCGCTGGCGCCGCGCGACCGAGTACGCCAGCACGCCGTAGACGCCGAGCGCGGCGAGAAACAGGGCGAAGGCGCCGAATCCCGTCATCACGAGCATGATGAATCGCCGATAGGCGACAGACCTCGCCATGATCGCGTCGACCGACGAAAACTCGACCGGTACGTCGCGGTCGAGCGCGGCCATCTGCCGCCTGACGCTCTCGAGAACACTGCGTGCATCGCCAGTGTAGCCAACCAGGACCGCGACACCCTCGAGCGCGCGCTCCGGGCGCTGGCGGTAGCTCACATACACAGCGGGCCCGCTGCCGTCGTCGGTCGCGAAGCTCTTCGTGTCCCCGACGACACCGATGACCGTAAGCCACTCGTCGTGGGCGTCGAACTTTGGGACCCACTTGATGCGCCGGCCAATCGGATTCGCGTCGCCCCACGCCATCTTCGCGAACGCCCGCGTCACGACCGCGACCTGCGGCGACGCCGGCCCATCGTTAGGCCCGAACGTCCGCCCACGGAGCAGCGGAATGCGCAGGGTCTCGAAGTACCCATCGCTCGTGAGCCGATAATACGCGCCCTTTCCACTGGTCTGGGGATCGGCGTCGGTCACGATACCGCCTCCGATTTGATTCCCGTCGTACGGGACGGAATTGACCAGCGACGCGTGACTCACGCCCGGAATGGCTCGAATTCCAGCAAGCAGTTGGTCGAAGTACCCGACAACGCGCGCTCCGTCCGTGTACTGGCTCTCCGGCAACGACACCGCAACCGTGGCGACATTGCGCGGCTCGAACCCGGGGCTGCCGGACAGCAGCGTTTGCAGGCTGCGAATCAGCAGCCCCGCGCCAACCGTCAGCGCGACAGCAAGGGCAACCTCCGCGATGACGAGCGCGCGACGTGCACGCGAGCCGTCACCCGTCGTTCCGCGCCCCGCGCGAGCTAGCGAGCCACGCAGGTCGGCACGACTCGCCTGCCAGGCGGGCAAGAGGCCGATCGCGGCGCCGGCGACGAGCGTCGCAGCGAACGCGAAGAGCAGGGCCCCGCCGTTCACGCCGGTCTCGTCGAGCCGCGGGAGGCCAGTTGCACGCGGGCCGAGCTGCGCGAGGGCACGCGTGAGACCCGCGGCCACGCCAGCGCCAACCGCGCCGCCCGCGAGCGCGATCAGGAGGTGTTCACTCAACGTCTGTCGAATGAGGCGCCCTCGCCCGGCGCCGAGCGCGGCGCGAATCCCGAGCTCGACGTGCCGTGCCTCGCCGCGCGCGAGCGCCGCCGTGGCGACGTTGGCGCACGCGATCAACAGTACGAGCGCAACGGAACCGAACAGAAACAGGAGTGGCGTTCGCTGGCCGCCGACGATCTCTTCCTGCAGCAGCCTAACGCGCGCACCGCTCACGCCCGCTTCCGCGCGACCGTACGTCGACTCGATCCGCTCGAGAATTCCGTCGAGCTCCGCGCGCGCCGCGTCGACGGTCACCCCGGGACGAAGCCTTGCGACGGTGCTCCACAGGAATCCGGGCCGCAGGTTCTCTGCGTCGGCGTAAAATGACCCGATCCAGATCTGCGTACGGCCGGGGAAAACGAATCCAGGCGGCATGACACCGACTACGTCGTAGCTCCCGCCGCGCAAGGTGACATGGAGGCCAGCGAGCCGGCGTTCGCCTCCCAGGTGCGTGATCCAGAACTCGTGGGACACGACGGCGCGGCGAGGTGCGCCGATCCTGGTCTCGTCGGGCGACAGCGCGCGTCCGAGCACGGGTTTCACACCAAGCGCCCCGAAGAAGTCACCGTTGACGGCCGCAGTCATGATGCGCATCGGTTCGCCCAGGCCCGTGACGGTCGCCTCGTTCCACACGTAGCCGCCGATGGCGCTCAGGCTCTTGGACTGTGCCACGACGTCCCGGAAGTTGGGCGACGAGAGCGGCGCATCGAAGCTGTTCGCGGCGCCGAAGACGCGGACGATGCGATCGGACGCAGGGTAGGGCAGCGGCCGGAGCAGCACGGCCTGCACGAC
>Ga0070681_10001824_pt1 | contig 19197 bp, 16 predicted proteins | sample KBSC83BmetaG_FD_65650 | JGI IMG/M metagenome (GOLD analysis project Ga0070681, IMG submission 65650) | Corn rhizosphere microbial communities from Kellogg Biological Station, Michigan, USA - KBS C8-3B metaG | ecosystem: Host-associated > Plants > Roots > Rhizosphere | place: USA: Michigan... | reverse complement strand
CGGCCGAACGCAGCTGCAGAAACGACGCCGATAGCGTCGCGGTTCCCGCGATCAGGGCGGCAAGGACGGAATCCGTGAGCATGGGCGCGCGACCGGTGAGGCTCCCGGCGCCACGCTAGCGTGCAGGGCGTCTTGGCGCGCGGGAGATGGCGGAAAACGCGACGCTGGTCACAGCCCGGCTGTCGTAACCCCGCGACGTGCGCCGTGGGCCTCGAGCCAGCGCTGCAGCGGGCTGGGATCGACCCCGAGCAGATGCAGGCCGAGCTTCGAGCGTCGCCACAGGATGTCCTCGGCGCAGCTCGCAAATTCCTCGCGGCACAGGTACTCGAGCTCGCGCTCGTAGAGCTGCGGCAGGATCTCGCGGCCCAGCTCGCCGAGCGCAGCGGCGCCGCCGAGCACCCGCTCGAAGCGCGTACCGTAGGCGTGGGCCCAGCGCAGCCGCAGCCGCGCCGGCAGCCACGGGTAGCGGCGCTCGAGGGTGCGCAGGAACACCGCGAAGCTGCCCTCGGGCAGGTCGCCGCCCGGCAGCTTGGCGCCGGCGGTCCAGGGCGCGGCGTGCCGGCCGAGGCGCGCGGTCAGCATGGTCACCGCGTCCTCGGCGAGGCGGCGGTAGGTGGTGATCTTGCCGCCGAACACGGACAGGAGCAGCGCGGGTTCGGCATCGAGCTCGAGCGCGTAGTCGCGCGTGACGCTCATGGGGTCGGAGGCCTCGTCCGCCAGCAGCGGCCGCACTCCGGACCAGCTCCACAGCACGTCGCCGGCGCCGAGCTGCTGGCGGAAGTAGCGGTTGGCCAGGGCGCACAGGTAGTCGGTCTCGGCCGCGTCGATACGCACCCGCGCCGGATCGTCGTGGTAGTCGACGTCGGTGGTGCCGATGAGGGTGAAGTCGTGCTCGTAGGGGATCGCAAACACAATGCGTCGATCCTCGTTCTGGAAGATGTAGGCGAAGCGGTGCGCGAACAGCCGCCGCACCACGATGTGGCTGCCCTTCACCAGGCGCACCTGGTGCCCCGCCTGCACCGGCGTCGCCTCGGCGACGAACCGGCTCACCCAGGGGCCGGCGGCGTTGACCACCGCGCGCGCCCGCACCACGCGGCTGGCGGCGGCCGCGCGCAGCGTGGCGAGCCAGGCCCCGTCCTGCGCCGCCAGCCGCTCGCAGCGGGTGCCCGTCAGTACGCGCGCGCCGCGCGCGGCGGCATCGATCGCGTTCAGCACCACCAGGCGCGAGTCGTCCACCTGGCCGTCGGAGTACACGAAGCCGCGCCGGTAGCCGGGCTTGAGCGGCTCGCCGGCGATGTGCGTGCGCAGGTCGATTGCGGCCGAGGCGGCCAGGCGCGCGCGCCGCGCCAGATGATCGTAGATAAGCAGCCCGGCGCGGATCATCCAGGCCGGGCGGAGGTGGGCGGCGTGCGGCATGACGAAGTGCAGCGGCCGCATGATGTGCGGCGCGGCCGCGAGCAGCACCTCGCGCTCCTTGAGCGCCTTGCGCACCAGAGCGAAGTGGAAGTCCTCCAGGTAGCGCAGGCCGCCGTGGATCAGCTTGGTGCTGGCCGAGGAAGTGTGTGCCGCCAGATCGTCCTGCTCGCACAGCACGACGCTCAGGCCGCGCCCGGCGGCATCGCGGGCGATGCCGGTGCCGTTGACGCCGCCGCCGACGACCAGCAGGTCGCAGCTGTCAGCCTCGAGTGCGCTCACGCGCGGCGCGGCGTCTGCCGTCCGTAGTAGTCCGGGTAGTCCTGAGTCAGTCCCTTGAAGCGACGGTGGATCCACAAATACTGCTCGGGGGCCAGACGCACCTGGGCCTCAATCATACGATTGAAGCGCAGGGTGTCGGCCACGGCGCTGTCGCTCGGGAAGCCCTCGAAGGCCGGATGGATGGTGCCCACGTAGCCCTGCGTACCGGGCAGCCGCCGCAGGAAATAGGGCAATACCGCCGCGCCGGTCATGCCCGCGATCCGCGAGGTGAGGGTGTTGGTGGCGGCGGGGATGCCGAACATCGGCACCATCTCCGCGCCCTTCTTGCGGTAGCTCTGGTCCGGTGCGTACCAGACGCATTCATTGTTCTTGAGCGCCGAGATGAAGGCGCGGATGTCGTCCTTTAAGATGCCGCGGCTGCCGTAGTTGCAGCGGAAGCGCTCGAGCGCGTAGGCCAGCACCTCGTTCTTGGTGCGGCGGTAGAGGAAGCCGACCTTGGTGACGCCCGCCAGGGTGCGGCCTGCCATCTCCATGGTCGTGAAGTGCGCGGTGAGCAGGATGACACCCCGGCCCCGTGCCCGCGCCGCCTCGAGATGCTCCCGGCCCTCGATGCGCGTGATGGGCGCGAGCCGCTCGGGGCGGCTCCACCACACGAACGGGATCTCGAGCAGCGCGATGCCGAGGCTCGCGAAGTGCTCGCGCAGCAGCCCCTCGCGCGCGGCGGCGTCAAGCTCGGGCAGGCACAGCTCGATGTTGCGGCGCGCCGTGTCGATGAAGCCGAGCGGCAGGCGGCGCAGGAGCGCACCCAGCGCGCGCCCGAGCGGCACGATGCACACGAAGGGCAGCAGCGCCAGCAGGCGCAACAGGCCGAGCCCGGCCCAGGTTGGCCAGTAACGGGGCGTTAGCAGCCGCAATCGCAAGAGGACCCCCGGGTCTGCGTGCAGGGCTCTTATCGGGCCGACAGAATAACCGATTCCCGTGGGACACTATGATCCAATGCCGCCGACGAAACGACCAGGCACGCGCTATCTGGAAGTGCGCCTTGCGGGCGCGGCCGTGCGGCGCGCCGGCCGCGCCGTGCTGCGCGAGATCACCTGGACCATCCGTCCAGGGCAGCGCTGGGTCCTCGTCGGCGCGAACGGGGCCGGCAAGACTCAGCTGCTGAAGCTCGTGGCCGCCATCGTGTGGCCGGCACCGGCTGCCGGAGCGGTGCGCAGTTACCGGCTCGGCCGCGAATCGGCTTCGAGTGCCGCCGGCTTCCGGGAGCAGATCGCCTATCTCGGTGCCGAGCGCCAGGACAAATACCAGCGTCGCGGCTGGGACATGAGCGCGCAGCGCGTGGTGGGGACGGGCTTGTACCGGACCGACATTCCGCTGGATGAGCTGAGCGGCGCGGACCGGCGCCGGGTGCTGCGCATTCTGAACTCCCTGGGCAGCGCTGCGCTCGCGCAGCGGCCGTTCCTGTCACTGTCGTACGGACAACGGCGGGTGATTCTGCTCGCGCGGGCGCTGGCGGCACGCCCGCGCCTGCTGCTGCTCGATGAGATTCTGAACGGGCTCGACGCCGCTAATCGCCGCCGCGTACTCGGCTGGCTGGGCCGAGTGCGCCGGCTGCCGTGGGTGCTCGCGACGCACCGTCTCGAGGACGTACCCGTCAACGCGAGCCACGCGCTCGTGCTCGAGCGCGGGCGCATCGTCTACGCCGGAGCGATGCGCGGCGCTCCGCTGGCGGCCTGGCTCGGCGGCCGGCGCCGCACGCCGCACCAGGCGCCGCGCCGGCGCGCCGCGCGCGCGGGCCGCAGTCTGGTGCGCCTCGCCAATGCGCGCGTGTTCCTGGCCGAACGCGCCGTGCTCAGCGGGCTGACGCTCACGGTGCGCACCGGCGACTGGTGGGTGGTGCACGGCCCCAACGGCGCCGGCAAGACCACGCTGCTGCGCACGCTGTACGGCGATCACGGCGTGGCCGCCGGCGGGGTCGTCGAGCGGGCTGGCATCGAGCCCGGCGTGCCGCTCGAGCAGTTCCGCAGGCGTGTCGGCCTCATCGCCCCGCATCTGCACGCCGATCACCCGCGCCGGCTCACTGTGGCCGAGGTCGTGCAGTCGGGGCGCCACGCCAGCATCGGTCTCAACGAGTCGCCGAGTGCGGCGGACCGGGCGGCTGCGCGCCGCGCGCTGGCGGCGTTCGGCCTGTCGCGCCTGGCGCGGCGCCCACTCGGCGAGCTGTCGTACGGCCAGTTGCGCCGCGTGCTGTTCGCGCGCGCCTGGGTGCGCGAGCCTGAGCTGCTGCTGCTCGATGAGCCGTTTGCCGGGCTCGATGCCCCGACCCGTCGCACCCTGCTCGAGCGCGTGCGCGCGCAGGCCGCCCGCGCCGCGGCCGTGGTCGTCACCACGCACCGCCGCGGCGAGTTCAATCACTGCGCGACGCACGAGCTGGAGCTGGTCGCGGGCCGGGCGCGCTACTGCGGCCCGGCGCGGCCGGGCGCTGCCCCCGGAGTGCGGCGATGAAGGCGTCGACGCACGACCGCCGTCGCGCGCTGCTCGTCGGGGTACTGGCCGCCGCGCTGGTGCTGGTGGCGGGCCTGTTCGCGTGGCGCGCCTGGCGCGTGGGTGCGCGCTACGAGCCGAGCGAGCTGCTCGCCGGCGGCAACGAGCCGCCGGCGCCGCGCGTCAGCCCAGACAGCGAGGCCCTCGAGCGCAGCGCGCTCGAGGCGGCGTCCGCCTACGCCGGCGAGCACGGCTCGCAAGCCCTGATCGTCAGCCGTCACGATCACATCGTGTTCGAGCACTACTGGCGCGGCACGAACTTCGCCACGGTGGCGGATGCGCAGGCATTCACGCGCCTGCTGCCCGCGCTCGCCACCGGGGTGGCGGTCGCGCACCGGCTCATCGGTTGGCCGGACGAGCCGGTCGGCACGTTCATCTCCGAGTGGCGGGGCGATGCGCGCGGCGCCATCACGGTGCGCAACCTGCTGCAGTCCGCCAGCGGGCTCGCGGGACCCGCCGCGCTGCCGCGCGACACGCCGCTGCTCGCGGCGCTCCTCGGGCTGCGCCTGACCGCAGCGCCCGGCAGCCGGCGCATCGACCAGCCCGCGGACCCGCAGCTGCTGGCGCTGCTGCTCGAGCGCGCCTCGAAGGAGCGCTTCGCCGCGTACGCCTCGCGGGTGCTGTGGCGGCGTATCGGCGCCGCCGATGCCTGGCTGTGGCTCGACCACCCCGGCGGCAGCGCCCACGCCGAGTGTTGCCTGCGGGCCCGCCAGGGCGACTGGATCCGGGTCGCGGAGCTGCTGCTGCGGGAAGGTAACTACCGCGGCTCGGAGATCGTACGGCCCGGCTGGGTGACGCTCATGCGCTCGCCGAGCAAGGCGGACCCGGACTACGGCGCGTTCCTGCGCGTCGGCACCAAGTCCGCGGGCGCAGCGGCGGCCTACGTCCTGCCCGAGGTATTCCTGGTCGCGGGCGCGGGCGGCAACCGCATGTGGCTCGTGCCATCGCTGCAGATCGCGATCCTGTGCACCGGCGACCCCCGTGGCCGCGATGTGCAGTGGGACGACACCCGCATCCCGAATCTCATCATCCGCGGCGCGCGCGACTACCTGCCGCCGGCGGCGCGTCCCGGCGGGGACGTGTCGGCCATCGTTCCCGGCCACTGACGAGGCACCGGTTGCGGCGCCAGCTCGCAGCACTGTTCCTGTTCTGCGTCGTCGACACCCTCGGGTTCGGCCTGCTGATCCCGCTGGTTCCGTACATGGCCGACCGCTTCGGCATACCGCCGCAGTTCATCACCCCGGTGCTCGGCAGTTACTCGCTGTGTCAGCTGCTCGCCGCCCCGGCCTGGGGACGGCTGAGCGACCGCTACGGCCGTCGTCCCATCCTCATCAGCAGCCTGGGCGGGGCGTGCCTGTCGTATCTGCTGCTCGGCGCCGCGCACAGCATCTGGTGGCTGCTCGCCTCGCGCATGCTGGCCGGCGCCATGGCCGGCAACATCGCTGCCGCGTTCGCCTACGCCTCCGACGTGAGTGCGCCGGACAAGCGCGCCGCGGCGCTCGGCCTGATCGGTGCGGCCATCGGCGTCGGCTTCACCCTCGGGCAGCCGCTCGGCGGGCTGTTGGCAGGGGCGGATGCGCACAGCGCCAACTTCGTGCGCCCGGCGCTGGTGTCGGCGGCGCTGAGCCTGCTGGCCATCCTGATCGTCGTCGCGGTGCTGCCCGAGAGTCACGACGCGGCGCACCGCGCGGGGCACCCCCACCAGTCACGCCGCGGCGCCTGGCGGCTGCTGCGCGAGCGCCCGGTGCTCGCCCACCTGGCGGCCGCGACGCTGCTGGTGACCTACTCGCAGTCCATCCTCGAGTCGATCTTCGCCATCTTCGCGCTGCACCGCTTCGGCTTCGGGCCGCGCCCGGTTGGCTTCCTGCTGTTCGCGGTGGCGCTGCCGGCGCTGCTGATGCAGGGGGGTGTGGTGCGCGTGCTGGCGCCGCGGCTCGGCGAGGCACGTCTGGCTCGCGGCGGCGCGCTCGTGTACGTGGGAGGGCTGGTGATGCTCGGGCTTGCGCCGAACCTCGCGCTCACGACCGGCGGACTGCTGCTGTGCGGGGCGGGGCTCGGCGCCTACAACCCCAGCGCCTTCGCGCTCGCCTCGAAGCAGTCGCGCGGCCACGACCGCGGCGCGGTCCTGGGCGCTTACGTCGCGAGCGCGAGCCTGGCGCGCGTGCTGGGGCCGTTCAGCTCCGGACCGGTGTACGCCGCACTCGGCCCGGCGGCGCCGTTCCTGATCGGCGCCTGCGTCACGCTGCCGGCCGCCTGGCTGATCCGGCGCGCGGCCGCGCTCAGGCCGGCCTGACGCCGAGCGCCACCTCGACCGTGCCCTCGACGATGCGCACCGCGTGCGTCGGCATCGGCACCACGGCCGGCGGCCCGAGGACGCGCCCGTCGCGGATGTCGAACGAGGCGCCGTGCAACGGGCACACCAGGCGCGTGGCGCGCAGCCGCCCCTCGCACAGGCGCGCATGTGCGTGCGTGCAGATGTTGTCGAGCGCGAAGACTCCCTCGCGCGTGTGACACACCACGATCTCGCGTCCGTCGATGACGCAGCTGCGCATGCTTCCCGGCGGAAGCTCGGCGAGCTTCAGCGCCGCCTGGAATTCCGCCATGGAGCTCCTAGCAGGTGATTTCGGTCTGGAAGATCGATACGGCCTGGCCGCTGATCCATACCCCGGCCAGTTCGCCGTCCTTGAACTCGAGTTCGACCTCGACCCGGCCGGGGCGGTGCAGCGAGTGCCCCTGCACGCCGGTGAAGCGTGCCCGGTCGCCGCTGCGCGCCAGCAGCCCGAGCTGCGCCAGGTAGGCACCGAGCAGCCCGTGGGCGTTGCCGCTCACCGGGTCCTCGGCGATGCCGAGCGCCGGGCAGAACATGCGCGACTCGGTCAGGTGGTCGGCGGCATTGCTCTTCACCGTGAACACGAAGTAGCCGGCGGCACCGATCTGCGCCGACAGGGTGGTGAGCCGCGCCAGGTCAGGCTTCAGGTGCTTCAGCGGCTCCGGGCCGCGCACGCCGATCAGCAGCCGCGCGCCGGCCGAGCCGACGATACGCAGCGGCAGGCGCGGATCGAGGCTCTCCGAGGCGAGCGCCAGCGCATCGAGCACCGCGAGGCGCTCGCGATCGTTGATCTCCCGGCCAATGGCCGGCGGGCTGCGGCGGATGGCGATGCGCCGGTCCTCGTCGTTGCCGCGCACCTCGATGTCGACGATGCCCGCCTTCGATTTCTGCCGCTGCCAGCGCGGCGCCTCGTGCCGCCGCGACAGCACGTACTGTGCCGCCACCGTGGCATGACCGACGAAGCCGGCCTCGCTGCGCGGGGTGAAGAAGCGGGCGCGGACGGTGTGGTCGTCGCCGTCGGGTGCCAGGACGAAGGCGGTCTCGGCGTTGTTGAGCTCGCGGGCGATGGCCAGCATCTGCGCCTCGGACAGCGCGTCGGCGTTCAGTACCACGCCCGTCGGGTTGCCGGTGAAGGGCTCGCGGGTGAATGCGTCAACTTGATGGACCTGGATCTTCCGCGTCATCGTGTCATCCGCCGTTTGGGCCCGGAGCGGCCAATTCTAGTCCTGAGGGCGATCATAGCCTCAGCCCATTGCGGTGCGCGTGCAATACTGGCGCACACTGTTCCGGAGGCGACACACATGGACATCGGGGTCGAGATCAGCCTGTATCCGCTGCAACGCGAGTTCGCACCCCTGATCCGCGAGTTCCTGGCGCGCCTGAACACCGATCCCGGACTGCGGGTGGTCACGAACAGCATGAGCACGCAGGTGTTCGGAACCTACGAGGCGGTCATGGAGGCGCTGCGCCGGGAGCTGCGCCCGACCCTGGCCACGCTCGCCGCCGCAGGCGACAAGGCCGTGTTCGTGATGAAGGTGCTCGGGCCGCTCACCAGCGCCTGAGAGCGGGCCGCCTTCGGCTCTGGCGGCATGCCGGGCGACGCGGCAAACTAGCAAGCACACGGCACTTTCGCCTACAAACCAATCCTTTCCAAGGTCACGAGGAACCGGCATGGCGCTTCTGCGGGTCGTGGATCGCGACGGGGTCGAGCACGACGTCGACGCCAAGACGGGCTTGAAAATCATGGAGAACCTGCGCGAACTCGACTACGGCGTCGCGGCCATCTGCGGCGGGATGTGTTCGTGCGCCACCTGCCACGTGTACGTCGTCGACCCGGAATGGCAGGCGCGGCTGCCCGCCATGATGTCCGACGAGCGCGAGCTGCTGGCGGAGCTGTCGCACTACCAGGACAACTCCCGCCTGTCCTGCCAGATCGAGTTCACGCCGGAGCTGGCCGGCCTGCGCGTGAGAATCGCGCCCGACGAGTAGCGCCGTGGCTGCCCCGAGCGTCCAGGTCGAGACCCGCGGCGCGGTGGCCGTGGTGACGCTGAACCGTCCCGACAGCGCCAACACCCTCAACCTGCAGATGGCGATGGACCTGCTGGCCGCGGCCATGACCTGTGCACGCAGCTCCGCCGTGCGCGCCGCGGTGCTGACGGGCGCCGGGCGCCACTTCTCCTTCGGCGGCGACCTGCGCGCCATGGCGAACCGCGAGACCAGCGGCGGGGACTACGTGCGCGAGCTCACCACCTACCTGCACGCCGCCATCTCGCAGTTCGCGCGCATGGACGCGCCGCTGATCGCGGCCGTCAACGGCACCGCCGCGGGCGCCGGGGTGGGCCTCGTGGCCATGGCTGACCTGGCGCTGTGCGGACGCAGTTCCAAGTTCAACCTCGCGTACACCAGAGCGGGCCTTACACCCGACGCCGGCACCTCGTTCCTGCTGCCGCGCACCGTGGGCGTGAAGCGCGCGATGGAGCTGTTGCTGCTCAATCGCACCCTCAGTGCCGCCGAGGCGCACGATTGGGGTCTGGTGAACGAGGTGGTGGCTGACGAGCAGCTGCTGCAGCGGGCGCTGGAGATTGCCGAGCAGCTCGCCCAGGGGGCGAGCGGCGCCTTCGGCGCCACCAAGCGCCTGGTGGCGCAGTCACTCGGCGCCTTCGAGTCGCAGATGGTGCTCGAGAGCGAGATGATCGCCGCGCAGGCGATGAGCGCGGAGGGCGCCGAAGGCATCGGCGCGTTCCTCGAGAAGCGCACGCCGCAGTTCCCCGACAAGGGTCAGCGCTGAGGCAAAAGTCGTGGCGTGGTTGTACGTCGTGCTGCTGGTCGGGGCCCTCGGGCTCGTGGTGCTGCGCGTCTACTTCAAGCTGCGCGCCGCGGGCAAGTCGCGCGGCGAGTCGTGGGACGAACAGATGATCGCGCGCCTGCGCTCGCAGGGCTACGCGCCGTTTAACGACTACCCGGTGGATTTCTTCCTGGCGCTGCCAGACGAGGCCGCGGTGCAGGCGGCGCGCGCGCGCCTCGAGCCCGAGTTCACGGTCGACGCGCGGCCGGTCGCTAACGACAGCGAACTCGCCTTCAGCCTGCACGCCATCAAGTCCATGCGCCTGGTCGTGCCCGACATGCAGGCCATCAGCCGCCGGCTGACCGAGCTCGCCACCGAGCAGCGCGGGCGCTACGACGGCTGGGCCGCGGGCAAGGCACCAGCGCCCGCCGCCGGGCCGATCGCGGTGGTGCTCAAGCGCTTCGAGACCCCGGACGAGACGCGCGAGCTGGAGCACGGCAAGTTCGAGCTCGTGCGCCTCGGCGGCCTCACCATCGGCCGTGCCAGCTATCAGCCCGGCTGGAAGTGGTCGACCCACGTCGGCGCGGCGCTGGGGCTCAGCCGCTGCTCGGTGGAGCACGTCGGGCTGGTGCTGTCGGGTGCGGCCACCGCGGCCTTCGACGATGGCACGGTGATCGAGCTGCGCGCCGGGCAGCTGTTCTACATCCCGCCGGTACCGCACGACAGCTGGGTCATCGGCGACGAGCCGTACGTGTCGCTGCACTTCGTCGGCGCCGAACACTACGCCAAGGGCTGAGCGGGGCGTGGCGCAGGCGACGGAGACGCGGCGGGAACTCGAGCGCTATCTGCACGAGCACATTCCGCTGTCGCGCGCCATGGCGGTGACGGTGGTGGCGGCGACGCCGCAGGAAGTGTGCCTGGCCGCGCCGCTGGGGCCCAACATCAATCACCGCGACACCGTGTTCGGCGGCAGCGCGGCCGCGCTCGCCATGCTGGCCGCCTGGTCGCTGCTGCACGTGCGCCTGCGTGCCGAGGGCCGCGCGGCGCGCCTGGTGATCCAGCGCAACACCATGGAGTACGAGCGGCCGATCCCGGGCGACTTCACCGCGCGCGCGACCCTGGCAGAGCCGGACCGCTGGGCGCAGTTCAGCGCCACGCTCGCGCGGCGTGGCAAGGCGCGCATCGCCGTGACGGCGGTGCTGGAACACGCCGGTCAGGCGGCCGGGCGGCTCCACGGCGAGTTCGTGGCGCTGCGCGGCGCGGACGGCTGAGCGTTCAGCGCTTCTCGGTCTGGCGCCGCACCGCATCGGCGGCGGCCGCGATGGCGGCCGGGTCGCCGAGGTAGCGGCTGGCGCGCGGCTTGAGCTCCGCATCCAGCTCGTACAGCAACGGCACGCCGGTGGGGATGTTGAGCTCGGTGATTTCGCTCTCGCTGACGTTGTCGAGCATCTTCACCATGGCGCGCAGGCTGTTGCCGTGCGCCACCACCATTACGTTGCGCTGCGCGCGCAGCTCCGGGGCGATGCGCGCGTGCCAGAACGGCAGCACGCGCGCCAGAGTGTCTTTGAGCGACTCGGTGGCCGGCAGCAGCTGCGCGTCCACGTCGGCGTAGCGGGCATCGGCGCGCGGATGGCGCGCGTCCTCGGCGGCCAGGGGCGGCGGCGGCACGTCGTAGCTGCGCCGCCAAATCTTCACCTGCGCCTCACCGTGCTGCGCCACGGTCTGCGCCTTGTTCAGGCCCTGCAGCGCACCGTAGTGGCGCTCGTTCAGCCGCCAGCTGCGCTCCACCGGGAGCCACATGCGGTCCATTTCATCGAGCATGATCCACAGCGTGCGGATCGCGCGCTTCAGCACCGAGGTGAAGACGATGTCCGCGCCCAGCTGCTCCTTGAGCAGCTCGCGTCCCGCCTGGGCGGCTTCGGCGCGGCCCTGCTCCGACAGGTCGACGTCGGTCCAGCCGGTGAACAGGTTCTCGACGTTCCACGTGCTCTGGCCGTGGCGCACCAGGATGAGCTTGCCGGCCATGTTCAGTTGGCCAGCTTGCGGACTGCCTCGACGCCCACGGTGAGCGTGGCGAAGTCGCCGGCACCGGCGGAGCGCATGTCGGTCAGGGTGCGCTGCCAGTGCGCCAGGTCCTTGCCGGCCGACTCCACCCAGGCGCTGACGCGCGCCTCGGCGCTGCCGCGGTCCTTGCGTGCCAGCACCCGCTCGGTGAGGCGCCGTTGCGCACGCAGCGCGGCATCACGCAGACCGGTGCGCGCGATTGCCTGCCACGGTCCGTCGACGGCGAGCTTCTCGATACGCGCCCGCAGCCAGTCGAAGCCGACGCGCGTGCCGACCTCGAAGTACACGCGCGCGGTCTCACTCACCGCGACCTTGTGGCCGCGCGCGATCTCCACGATGTCGAGCGCGGCATTGAGCGACTCGAGGCTGGCGATGCGCGCCGCCAGCGCCGGCGGCAGGCCGGCCTCGAGGTAGTGCTTGCGGCCCTCCTCGAAGCGCGTGAGCTCGGCCCCGATCAGCAGCTCCGGCACCTCCCCCTCGAGGCGGCGCACGCCGTCGCGGAACTCCGCCACCGCAGCATCGACCTGCAGCTTGGCGCGCGTGCTCAGCAGCCAGTAGGTGGCGTGGCGCAGCAGGCGGCTGGTCTGGAAGGCGGCCTCGTACTGCAGCTTGGCGGACACCTTGTTGTCGAGCGCCTCGATCTGTTCCCAGACCTCGCGCATGGCGAAGATCTCGCGCGCCGCGGTGTAGGCGCGCGCGATCTGCGCCGGCTCCGCGCCCGTGTCCTCTTGGGCGCGCGGCACGAACGTCGGCCCCATGCGGTTCACGAGGCTGTTGGTAGTGGCGGTGGCGATGATCTCGCGCCGCAGCCGGTGGTGGGCGATGGCGCGCGCGAAGCGCTCCTGTATCGCCGCCGGGAAGTAGCGCGTCAGCTCGGAGGACAGGTACGGATCCTCGGGCACGTCCGAGGCCAGCAGATGATTGTTGAGCCAGATCTTGCTGTAGGCGAGCAGGATGGCGAGCTCGGGACGCGTCAGGCCGCTGCCGCTCTTGCGCCGCTCGGCGAGCTCGTCGTCGGTCGGCAGGAACTCGAGCGCGCGGTTCAGGTCGCCGGAGCGCTCGAGCGCGCGGATCAGGTGCAGGAACTCCGGCAGGCGCGCCGCGCCCTGCAGCTCGAGCGTGCTCAGCGCCTGGCTCTGCAGGTAGTTGTTGCGCAGCACCAGGGCGGCCACTTCCGCGGTCTGGCGCGCCAGCAGCCGGTTGCGGTCGCGGCGTGCCAGACGCCCTTCCGCCACCAGCGGGTTGAGCACGATCTTGATGTTCACCTCGACGTCGGAGGTGTTGACGCCGGCCGAGTTGTCGATGAAGTCGGTGTTGAGGCGGCCGCGCGCCAGGGCGTACTCCACCCGGCCGCGCTGGGTGAGCCCGAGGTTGCCGCCCTCGCCGACGACCGTGGCCTTGAGCTCCCGCCCGTTGATGCGCAGCGCGTCGTTGGTGCGGTCGCCGACCTCGGCGTTGCGCTCGTCGCTCGCCTTGACGTAGGTGCCGATGCCACCGTTCCACAGCAGGTGCACCGGCATGCGCAGGATGGCGCGGATCACCTCGTTGGGGGCGGTGCTGCCGGACTCGAGGCCGAGCAGCGTGCGCGCTTCCGCCGACAGGGCGAGCGACTTGAGTGAGCGCGGGAACACGCCACCGCCGCGCGACAGCTTTTTGCGGTCGTAGTCGTCCCAACTCGAGCGTGGCAGCGCGAACAGGCGGGCACGCTCGGCGAAGCTCACCGCCGGGTCCGGGTCCGGATCGATGAAGATGTGACGGTGGTCGAAGGCGGCCTGCAGCCGTGTATGGCGCGACAGCAGCATGCCGTTGCCGAACACATCGCCGGACATGTCGCCGATGCCGGTCACGGTGAAGTCCATCTTCTGGATATCGAGGCCCAGCTCGCGGAAGTGGCGCTTGACGCATTCCCAGGCACCGCGTGCCGTGATGCCCATCTTCTTGTGGTCGTAGCCGGCCGAGCCGCCGGAGGCGAAGGCGTCGCCGAGCCAGAAGCCATATTCCGTCGAGATGGCGTTGGCGATGTCGGAGAAGGTGGCGGTGCCTTTGTCGGCCGCCACCACCAGGTAGGCGTCGTCGCCGTCGCGGCGCAGCACCTGCGGGGGCGGGACGATGCGGCCGCCGACGATGTTGTCGGTGAGGTCGAGCAGCCCGCGGATGAAGGTCTGGTAGCAGGCCACCACCTCGGCCTGCACTTCCTCGCGTGTGCCCGCGGCGGGCAGCCGCTTGGGCACGAACCCGCCTTTGGCGCCCACCGGCACGATCACCGTGTTTTTGACGTTCTGCGCCTTCATGAGGCCCAGGACCTCGGTGCGGAAGTCCTCGCGGCGGTCGGACCAGCGGATGCCGCCGCGCGCCACGTAGCCCATGCGCAGGTGCACGCCCTCGACCCGCGGGCTGTACACGAAGATCTCGAACTTCGGCTTCGGCAGAGGCAGATCCGGGATCTTGGCCGGGTCGAGCTTGAAGGACAGGTAGCTCTTGGCGTGGCCGTCGGCGCCGCTCTGGAAGAAGTTGGTGCGCAGGGTCGCCTGCACCAGCGCCAGATAGGCGCGCAGGATGCGGTCATCGTCGAGGCTGGTGACCGTGTCGAAGGCGGCGCGGATCTGCGCCACGGTCTTGTCGGCACCGCGCGCCGCCTCGCGCGCGGCCTTGGCGCCGGACGGGTCGAAGCGCGCCTGGAACAGCTGCGCCAGGTGGCGGGCGATGCCGGGGTGCGCGGCCAGCGTGCGCTCCATGGTCGCCTGGCTGAAGGGCACGCCGGTCTGCAGCAGATAGCGGCAGTAGGCGCGCAGTATCAGGATCTGCCGCGCGCTGAGCTCGGCGCCGAGCAGCAGGCGGTTGAAGCCGTCGTTGTCGAGCGCGCCGCTCCAGGTGGCCGCGAATGCTTCGCGGAAGTTGCCCTCGATGCGCGCGATGTCGACGCTGGCACCGTCACGGTATTCGAGCTCGAAGTCCTGGATCCAGGCGGCGCCGCCGTCTGGCCACGCCAGCTCGTAGGGACGCTCGGAGATCACGCGCAGGCCGAAGTTCTCCAGCATCGGCAGCACGTCCGAGATCGGCACCGGATCGCCGAGCTTGACGATCTTGAGGTGCACGCGGTCGGACTTCTGGCCCGCGGGCCGGTGCAGGTGCAGCTGCAGCGCCTGCGGCTGCACGCGCAGTCCCTCGAGGTCGCCGAGGTCGCCGAGCGCCTCCTCGGGCGGCACGTCGTCCTGGTAGGCGAGCGCGAAGGCGCGCCGGTAACGCGCCGCCAGCGCCAGCCCCGCCGCCTCGCCGCGGCGCTCGATGAGCACGTCGCGCAGGCGGTCGGTCCAGGTGAGGGCCGCTTCGGCGATGTGCTGCTCGATGCGTGCGAAGTCGGGCTTGTGGCGGGCGGCCGGGTCGGTACGCACCACGACGTGCACGCGCGCGTGGCTCGAGCCGGAGATCTGCGCGTGACTCTCCACGCTGGTCCCGGCGAAGCCCTCGAGCGCCAGTTGCTCGATGCGCTGGCGCACCTCGGTGTTGTAGCGGTCGCGCGGCACGTATACGAGGCACGAGTAGAAGCGGTGGTACGGGTCGCGACGTACCAGCAGGCGCACCGTGCGCCGCTCGTACAGGTTCACCACGCCACGCACGATGCGGACCAGGTCCTGGGCGCCGGCCTGGAACAGCTCGTCGCGCGGGTAGGTCTCGAGTACGTTCATCACCGCCTTGCCGTCGTGGCCGGAGGGGTCCAGCCCGAAGTGCTCGATGACGCGCTCGACCTTGCGGCGCAGCACCGGGATGTCACGCGGGCTGCTGTGGTACGCGGTCGAGGTCCACAGTCCCAGGAAACGGTGCTCGCCATCGACGCGGCCGCGCGCATCGAAGGTCTTGACCCCGACGTAGTCGAGCAGCTCGCCGCGGTGCACGGTGGCGGTGGAGTTGGCCTTGGTGATGACCAGCAGCTCGAGCTCGCGCGCGCGGCTGCGCACGTCGCCGCGCAGAACGGTGGCGCGTGCGTGGCGCGCGTGGTGGCGCGTGGTGCTCAGCACGCCCAGACCCGAGCGCGCGTCCGCCACCAGGCGGTCCTCGGTGCGGCCGCGCTCCAGGCGGTAGTGACGGTAGCCGAGGAATACGAAATGCCGGCCCTCCATCCAGTCGAGCAGACGCCGCGCCTCGCTCACTTCGGCCGCCGGCAGGGGCGGCGGGTCGCTTTCCAGGCGCGTGATGATCTCGCGCACCCGCTCGCGCATCGGCAGCCAGTCATGGACCGCGAGCCGTACGTCCGCGAGCGTGACCTCGAGATCGCGCTGCAGCTTGGCGAGCTGGGTCTCGTCAGTGACGCGGTCGATCTCGTACAGCTGCCACGATTCCGGGTGCACGGCCTGCGCGCCGTTGCTGCCGATGTCGCGCAGCTCGCCGCGGCGGTCGCGCCGCACCTGCAGCACCGGGTGCACGATCAGGTGCACCGCGAGCTCGGCGCGCGCGAACGCCATGCTCAGCGAATCCACCAGAAACGGCATGTCGTCGGTGACCGTCAGCACCAGCGTGTGCGCACCATGGAAGCCGTCCTCGCTCTCGGCGGGATTGAAGACGCGCACCAGCGTCCGGCCCGGCGGGCGCCGCATCCCGAAGGCGAGGTGCGCGAGCGCGGCCTTGGCGAGGTGCTGCGGCGCGCGCTCTGCCAGATCCTCTTCGGCCACGCCGTGGAAGTAGCCGCGCAGGAAGCGCTGCCGCAGCTCACCGCGCGCCCCGCCGCCGGCCCGGGCGATTCGCTCGATCAGCGCGACGCGTGCCGGCGGAATACTGCGAAGCAGGTGGTTCTCATCAACTGACGCGTGCATGCCCAATCATCCTGCTGGGGAAAACGGCCGTGTCGGGGGCGCGTGGCGCATATTCTGCAGCAATCGGCGCGGCGCTGACTGCGGGTCGCGATTATACATGCCGCCATCGCCGGGCCGCCTGCGCCCGCGCCGCGGGCCGCTATAATGACCACCCGCACCGAAGGCGCGGTCACGGACCTGAAAAGTGACCTCATGAGCGACCTGTACGACAACCCCATGGGCACGGATGGATTCGAGTTCGTCGAATACACCGCGCCCGACCCGCAGCTGCTGCGCTCGCTGTTCGAGCGGCTCGGCTTCCCGGCGGTGGCGCAACACCGCTCCAAGAACGTCACGCTGCACCGCCAGGGCGAGATCAACTTCATCATCAACGCCGAGCCGGAATCCTTCGCGCAGGGGTTCGCGCGTGCCCACGGTCCCTCGGCCTGCGCCATGGCCTTTCGGGTGCGCGACGCCGCGGCGGCCTACAAGCGCGCTCTCAGCCTGGGTGCCAAGCCCGGCCCGCGGAGCGTCGGCCCCATGGAGCTCAACATCCCGAGCATCGAGGGCATCGGCGGCTCGCTCATCTACCTGGTGGACCTGTACGGCGAGCGCTCGATCTACGACGTGGACTTCCGCCCCACCGGCGCGAGCCCCGCGGCTGCCGGGGCCGGCCTGACGCTTATCGACCATCTGACCCACAACGTCGGCCGCGGCCGCATGGACGTGTGGGCTGGCTTCTACGAGAAGCTGTTCAACTTCCGCGAGATCCGTTACTTCGACATCGAGGGCAAGCTCACCGGGCTGCTGTCGCGCGCCATGACCAGTTCGTGCGGCAAGATCCGCATCCCGATCAACGAGTCGCAGGACGACAAGAGCCAGATCGAGGAGTACCTGCGCGAGTACCATGGCGAGGGCATCCAGCACATCGCACTCGCCGCCGCCGACATCTACCTGAGCGTGGACGCGCTGCGCGCCCACGGGGTGGCCTTCCAGGACAGCCCCGACACCTACTATGACGGGGTGGCGGCGCGCGTGCCGGGGCACCGCGAGTCGCTCGAGGAGTTGCGCAGGCGCCGCATCCTCATCGACGGCAACCCGCAGAAGGGCGAGGGCGTGCTGCTGCAGATTTTCACGCAGAACGTCATCGGCCCGATCTTCTTCGAGATCATCCAGCGCAAGGGCAACGAGGGCTTCGGCGAGGGCAACTTCCGCGCCCTGTTCGAGTCGATCGAGCAGGACCAGATCCGGCGCGGCGTGATCTGAACGCGCGCCCCCCCAGCGCCGCTAGGGGCGGTGCTCGCGCGCCAGGTATTGCGCGCTCTGCATCTCGGTGAGGCGACTGGCGGTGCGCGCGAACAGCGCGCCGAGCCGCTCGCCGCGGTACAGCGCCGCCGGCGCAGCGGCCGCGGACACGATCAGGTTGACGTTGCGATCGTAGAGCTCGTCGACCAGCGCGATGAAGCGCCGCGCCTCGTCCTCGTGCTGGGCGTCGAGCACCGGCACGTCGGAGACCAGCAGCGACTGGTACTCGCGCGCCAGCTCGATGTAGTCCTCCTGGCTGCGCGCCCCGGCGCACAGGGCGTCAAATTCGAACCAGGCGACGTTGGCGCTGGCGCGGATGACCGGGATCAGCCGCCCCTCGATTTCCAGCGTGCCGCCGGCCTGGACGTCGTGATCGGCGAGGGTGGCGAACAGCCCCTGCAGGCGCTCGGCCGTGCCGGGGGCAGCGGCGGGCAGGTAGATCCCGGCCTGCGTCAGCTGCCGCAGGCGGTAGTCGGTGCTGCCCGGCAGACGCAGCACCTCGAGCTGACTCTCGAGCAGGGCAATAGCAGGCAGGAAGCGCTCGCGCTGCAGGCCGTCCTTGTACAGCTCGGCGGGCGGCACGTTTGAGGTCGCCACCAGGGTGACGCCGCGCGCGAACAGCGCCGCGAACAGCGTGCCGAGGAGCATGGCGTCGGCGATGTCGGCGACGTACAGCTCGTCGAAGCACAGCACCCGTACCTCACGCGCGATGCGCGCCGCGATGCGCTCGAGTGGCGAACGCTCGTGCTTGAGGCGCGCCAGCTCCGCGTGCACCTCGTGCATGAAGCGGTGAAAGTGGCGGCGCCGCCGCACCGCAAACGGCAGGCTGGCGTAGAAAAGGTCCATGAGCCAGGTCTTGCCGCGGCCCACACCACCCCACAGGTACAGCCCGCGCACCGCCGGCTGCCGGCGGCGCAGGGTCCGCAGCCAGTGGCCGAGCCCGCCCGCGCCGGGGGCGGCCAGCAGGCGGGCGCGCAAGTCCTCGAGCCGCGCGAGCGCTGCCAGCTGCGCCGGGTCGGATTCGAAGCCGCGCTGCGCCAGCGCCTGCTGGTAGCGGGCGCGCAGCGCGTCGGCCGGCGCCGCGGCCATGCCGGGCGGTGCGCCGCTCACGCGGACGCTCTCAGGAGCGCAGCTCCTCGAGATCGCGGAAGTGCTCGAGCGCGGCCGGGTTGGCGAGCGCGTCCACGTTCTTCACCGGCAGGCCGTGGATGACGTTGCGCACCGCCAGCTCGGTGAGCTTGCCGGAAAGGGTGCGCGGGAGGTCCGGCACGGCGATGAGCTTGGCGGGCACGTGGCGCGCGGTGGTGTGGCTGCGGATGGTGTCGCGGATTTCCCGGCGCAGCGCCTCATCGAGCGTCACGCCCGGCTGCAGCCGCACGAACAGCACCACGCGCACATCGCCGTTCCAGTCCTGGCCAACTGCCAGCGCCTCGGCGACCTGCGGCAGTGTCTCGACCGCGGAATAGATCTCGGCCGTGCCGATGCGCACGCCGCCAGGATTGAGGACGGCGTCCGAGCGCCCGTAGATGATGAGGCCATCGTGAGCGGTCAGCGCGGCGTAGTCGCCGTGATGCCAGATGCCCGGGAAGCGCTCGAAGTAGGCGGCGCGGTACTTGGCGCCGCTCGGATCGTTCCAGAAGCCCACCGGCATGGACGGAAACGGTGCGGTGCACACCAGCTCGCCACGC
>Ga0070681_10001822_pt1 | contig 19199 bp, 8 predicted proteins | sample KBSC83BmetaG_FD_65650 | JGI IMG/M metagenome (GOLD analysis project Ga0070681, IMG submission 65650) | Corn rhizosphere microbial communities from Kellogg Biological Station, Michigan, USA - KBS C8-3B metaG | ecosystem: Host-associated > Plants > Roots > Rhizosphere | place: USA: Michigan... | reverse complement strand
TCACCGGGACCACCGAGTCCTGGAAGGCGATTTTCGCAACGGGGTACTCGCCCGTGAAGTTGCAGGATTCAAGCCGGGGAAGACCGGGAAGATTCATATGTCCGAGCCCGCGCGACCCATCGTAAGGAGTCGCAAACCGTGCCTCCAGGATTCGCACGATCGGCTTCCGCTCTCCAACTCCAACCCACAGCGAGGCAAATGCGTATTGCGGCATCTTGCCCTTGTCGGACCGGTTATAGATCTCCCAGTCTCGCAACTGGCCGCGGCCGCCGAGACTGATGCACCCGGTTCCGACTCCACCGAGCGGAAACGCGACCGTGCTCAAGCGGCGTCCCGAATAGACTCTCGGGTAGCCAATAGTCGATTTCGAGGCCCGCTCTTCGCCGGCGCCTCTTTTCTGCCCCGTCGCGTTCTCATCGCGGGCCGCCAGCCCACCGGTGAGCGCAACATTCTTGAGAAATGTCCGCCGGCCTACACCGTTTCCTTGTTTCATTGATATCTCTATTCCTTGTGTCCGACGACCGACTTCATTCGATTTGTGCTAGCGCGATCAGGACGTCATACGGTCCGAGGAGATCGGCGTCATCGGCCAAACCCCATCGATCGGAGTTGAGCTTTACCTCCCCGCGCGAACAGGCCGATGCCCAGGCTCTCCTTGCGGGCGGCCGCGCGTGTTGTGGCGGAAAACAACGTCCTCGCCACCCGCTTGTAAGCTATCACTGTCTGCTCACTCCCGTCCGGCGCGCACCGCAGGCGCAGCCCGACCTGCCCCGCATCGCCGGCTCGAATTCGGCGACGATCTCGAGCCAATCACTCGATACAGTAACGAACGAACTCTCCTCGACCCGGAAGAGATTGTCGCCGACCGGTGTTAGTAGTAGCGTTTCACTGTCGCCCGTTGCGGTCCGTATTTCTCGTTCTACCTGGACTATACCCGAGTTCTCCGAATCAGCAAGCATTCTGAAAGACATCTTATATCCCTTCAAGCGCCCACGTCGCAGCCAGACTCCTGATCATTCTGGCCGAAAAGTGTCAAATCCCGGGAGCGCGAGGGCCGCATTTGAGCACGTGACCGTGGTGAAAGCAGGCGGTCGAGCATGGCGCTGACAGCGGCTACATCGGCGAGCAACTTGCCCCAGTCATCGACGCGGCGGTTGGACGTCAGCAGAGTGCTGGCGCGCTCGTAGCGGCGCATGATGATTTCGAGCAGGTCCTCGGCAGCGGTCTGTGGGCAGCTTACACATGCCGAAGTCGTCCATGAGTAGGGCGACGGTAGCGACCGACTCCATGTAATGCTTGCGAGTACCATCGAGAGTTGCCTCGGCTAACTCTTTCAACAGCATGTGCTCTCGCGATAGAGCACTTTGTAGCCCTGAAGGATGGCGGTCTGACCGATGCCTTAAGCCAGGTGGCTCTTTCCCGTGCCACCCGGTCCCGGAAAACAGGCATCTTCGCGACGATCGATGAACGCTCCGGTAGCGAGATCGAAGATGAGACCTTGGAGCGCTCCTGCTCGTTCGTAGTCGTGCGCCCCAAATCCTTGACCACTCTTTCTAACAGAGGGCGGGCACGATCGACTTCCCCCGAGTCTGCAGCCTCTAAATGGGCGCCAGCCTTACCCGTATGCCGATGACGAACTGCGCAAAGTGGCGCGCGATGCGTACGTCTTCTGGCAGGGTAGCCGCTACTCGGTGCCGTGGCAGTATGTGGGGCAACAGGTGTGGGTGCGCGAGCGAGGAATCGATATCGAGGTATATGACAGCCAGCAACGCATTGCCTTGCACGCGAGAGCCCAGCGGCGCCATCTGGTGGTCACGCGATCGGAACACATCAAAGCATTCCGCTGGGAGCGGAGCGGCGGGACGATCTCGGCAATAACCTTCAGCGGCAAGCCTTGGGCACCCAATAGCGAAATGCAGGCGCGTCGCAAATCGTGAAACGCCGCTTCGGAAGCTTCGCGGCTTTCACGAGAGCATTGAACTCCTTCCAAGATTTTCCGGTCATCGATAGGAGTCCCAATCGTGCTAGTGAAAACATGAACCCGAATCAATCCAGCGTGATCCTGCGATAGTTTTCCCCTGCCTCTACCGTTCCCCATGGGTTCGCAATGCCTTAACACATGAGGCCGGCAATTTTGCCGTGAGTGCGATTCGCTCACGACAGGCTGCGATCGTTGCTAAACCACAATTTCACGCGATTATCTGGCTAGGAATGCCTGACGAGCCGGAGGGTAGTGGCGCGGCATTTGCCCGAAGGTTTGTAATTCTACCAGCCCGCACGTTTGTCTTGGTTTTCATTGACTTTTCCTTTCGCGGTTCTTAAGAGCAACCCGTCTGCCGTTCCATACGCCCGCCGGTTACCGCGTTCAACTTACGGCTGCAAGGCATTGCGACGATTGGAGATTGCGAGCGGGGGCAAAACGGGCGACTTGGCGCGCCACGACTTTGAACCCTATCCGATCGATTAAACATCAGGGCCGATCGGATAGTCGAGGGCGACTCTGATCAGGCAGAGCGTTGGCGCTTCCGCAGAAGCATCAGCGCCGCCAATGCGGACCCTAAGAGGATGAAGCTACCCGGCTCGGGCACTTCTGCAACCGGCTGAAGACCGATAAAGTGAGTGGAAGCCGCAGTTCCACAAATCCAGTGTAGTCAAGGCCACCTGTCCCCGCTAGCACATCGGTCTATATAGGTATGGCCCGCACAGCGGTCAGAGGTAGCCAAAAAGGCCGGGCCTGGGACTCGAACTCCGAGTTACGGAGTTCAAGGTCACAATGGCGGTCTCTTACAACCGCGGCTAGGGCGGAGATACGATCTCGGCACATCCTCGACCAGCCGGCATTTACGGGACTCACAGAGTAAGTAAGAGTGTGCCATGATGGCGTGGTACAACCCGCGGAATTGCAATGCCCGAGATACCTCGATGTGCGGAAATCGTTTTCTGCCCCGGACGGTCACGCCTCGCTCATCAACGACGACCGTGCCAAACGCTATGAGCAAATAACCTATGATACTTCTGCGCCAAATCAGCTGGCCCGACGCCCGCAAACATGTGCTGCGCTCGCTCTTGACGGTTGCTGGAATTATGTTGGGCATTGCCGTATTTATAGCGATGCATCTGGCGAACCGTTCCATCCTCTCGACGTTCAATCAGACGGTGGATCGCATCGCAGGCGCCACCCAGCTTCAGGTTTCTGCCGGAGAGGCGGGTTTCTCGGAGGATGTACTGGAAAAAGTCCAGTCGGCGCCGGAAGTTCGAGTGGCAGTTCCGGTCATCGAGGCGGTAGTGGGTACGGGTCTGAAAGGACAGGGAAACCTGAAGATTCTAGCCGTGGACATGACCGGGGACGGCAGCCTGCGGGATTACCGGGTTTCCGGGGGCCGGGAGGATGCCGTCGAGGATCCGCTGGTCTTCCTGGCGCAACCGGATTCGCTGATTGTCAGCCGCGAATTCGCCCAGCGAAACGGCCTCAAGACTAACGATAGGCTGCGCATGAATACGATGGATGGCGAGAAGCAATTGACCATCCGCGGCATCATGCACTCGGGCGGATTAGCTTCCGCTTTCGGCGGCAATCTCGCTGTCATGGATATTTATTCCGCGCAGAAGATTTTTGGCCGCGGTCGAACATTTGATCGGATCGATCTGGCGATGCGCGATGGTGTCAGCCTACAGCAGTGCCAGCTGGCTCTCCGTAAAATGCTCGGTGCCGGTTATGACGTCGAACCGCCAGCAGCTCGCGGACAGCAATTTGAATCCTTACTGCGGGTGTACGCGGGCAGCATGAGAATCTGCAGCCTGTTCGCTCTGTTCGTCGGCATGTTCATGATTTACAACTCGCTCTTGATCTCGGTCAGCCAGCGGCGCAACGAAATCGGTATCCTGAGGGCGCTGGGCGCAACGCGACAGCAGATCCAACTGCTGTTTCTGGGGGAGAGCGCTGTAGGGGGACTGGTCGGTTCGATCCTGGGCTTGCTGCTTGGGGTCCTCGTCGCCAGAAGCCTGAGCGTTTATATAAGCGGCATGATGCAGGGAATCTATGGGGCACTCGAGCAGCCGCACGATGTGACCCTGGAGCCTTCGCTGATTGTCCTTGCGCTCGGGGGCGGTGTGTTGGCGAGTATGGTCTCAGCCGCCCTGCCCGCACGCAGCGCCTCGAGGGTGGATCCCGCCGTTGCTCTACAAAAGGGTGGCGCTCAAGCTATGAGCGTAGGAGAAAATCGCAACCGTCAGATCGCAGCTCTAGTGCTGGCGATGGTGTCTGCGAGTTGCCTGATTTGGTCAGACTCTCGCTTGGTCTTTTATGCGGGTTACCTCTTAATTGCGGTAGTGGCTGTACTTCTCACTCCAACCCTGGCGCCGTGGCTGGCGCGCATCTTGCGAAGAGCGTTTACCACGCTGCGGCCGGTCGAAGGCGCGCTGGCGGTGGACAGCATCATCCAGTCGCCCCGGCGAACTTCCGCTACAGTCTCGGCTCTCATGTTTTCACTGGCAATGGCGATCGGCCTGGGTGGACTGGCGCGCAGCACTAACGCGTCCGTGGAGGAGTGGGTGAGCGCCACGTTCAACGCTCCGCTGTTCGTTTCGACTTCCGAAGGCGCGGTACAACCCAGTTTTCACTTTCCCGCCGCCATGATCGGACCGTTGCAGGAGATCCAGGGCATTGAGGAAGTTCAGCCCGTGCGTAATCTCAAGGTCAGTTTTAGGGGTGCGCCCATCGCCCTATTCTCGACCAACCTTTCCAGATTTGCCGCCAGAACCCGCGGACGCCACGTAGCCGCGGGCAACTATGATGAGATGCACCGGCTCGCGTCACAGGGAAAAGGCGTGATCGTATCGGAGAATTTTTCATTGCTACAAAAGCTCGGCATGGGCAACGAGGTCGAGCTCGCCACGAGTCGCGGAACTTTCAAACTCCCGATTGTAGGTATCGTCAAAGATTACACCGAGCAGGAGGGTACGATATTCATCGATCGCTCGGTGTTCGCGCGATATTGGGACGATAGCGCGGATTCGTTCCGGATCTATCTCAAACCGGGTGCCTCCGCGGAAGCCGTTAGAAGCGCCATCCTGAATCGATTCGAGCACGAGCGCCGTCTGTTCGTGTTCTCCAGCCAGGAAGTGAAGAACTATATCATGCGGGTCGTGAGTCAGTGGTTTTCGATGACATACATTCAGATGGCGATTGCTGTGCTCGTTTCGGTACTCGGTATCCTCAACACTCTGACCGTTTCGATTACGGAGCGAAAGCGGGAACTCGGAGTCCTGCGAGCCATCGGGGGTCTTAACAGCCAGGTTCGCCATACGATCTGGATGGAAGCCTTTGCCGTCGGATTAATCGGGCTGATCCTCGGCTTCGCCCTGGGCGGCGTGAACCTTTACTACACGCTGCAAATGGTACGCCGCGATTTCACGGGAATGCCCTTGGAATATCAGTACCCGCACCAGATTGCGCTCCTGCTGATCCCCATCATTGTTATGGCAGCATTCTTAGCGGCGCTGGCCCCGGCGGAATACGCCGTACGCACTCCCCTGGTGCAAGCTTTGGAATATGAGTAAGCCGAGATGATCCGGGCGTATAGCGCGGCTGCAAACAGGAACACTGAAATCACTGCTTCTCGGCGAACATCTTCCCGAGCCTGATAGAGGATAAAAAGAGGTAGAAGTTGACGGCCAGAATGATTAGCCACATCTGGTAGTCGAAAAAGGGAAACATATTCATGACGCGCGTGAACTGCGCTCCCATCCAGGGCTTTACCGTCGACGGATAATGCTGATAGAGAAAGGCTAAGGTGAACAGAACGCCGGCGAAGATTTGGATGACCGAAACTTGCCGGTATAGGACCGAGAAGAGATGATCGAACTTGGTCGTGGTCCCCTCAAAAACCTGAGCCTGCCGCCGCATCAGCGAACCCTGATACAGCGCCTGCTCGTACGAGTTCTCCGCGACTTCGATGACTGTCGCGATACCCTTAACCATACGCGGAAATAAATCCGCCCCCGTGAGTTCTCTGACGACACGCCGCTCCGCGCGACGCATGTATATCAAAATCTGCCGGTTCGTATCGCTATTGGGATAAAGGTAGATGATGGAGGCGTCCAATGTTGCGGCCGCCCGGCGTAACCTCATCAACGCCCATTTCACTCCGCACCTGTACTGGAACATGACTCTCGATATTGAAACAAATGCATTGTCCAGGGATCTGTCATGATAGGGCAGGTCAGTGACGAGAGTCCGAGCTCCCCAAGCCCTGAGTTGCTCGATAAGCTTCTCCTTCACCTCTTCGAGGTCAATCTTCGGCAACGCACCGCTCAGAAGGAATACTGTGTCCGCGGCTTTCGCATAGTCCCGCATGACCAGTGCCTGGATGAACAAACGGGACTTCTGCAGATACTCCAGCTCAGTAAAAGCAATAGCGCCGAAGTCGATCAGGGCGACCCGGTTTTCGCGGAGCAGGATCACGTTACCGGGATGCATGTCGCCGTGATAAAGATTGTCCTCGAATAGCTGCCGGAACATGGACTGGGTCAACTTCCCAGCCACTCTGCGTGGATCGATATTGTTCTCCTGCAGCCAGGCAGCCAACCTAACCGGGTTCGTATTGGCCATCTTGATGTAATCGGCCATCAACGTCGCATGGATGAATTCCGTAACCAAAATATATTTGGTGGTGTATCTCGGAAATACCTTGGGCACATAGATTCGATGCTTCTTGAGCGACTTCTTCATCCGGTAGAAAGCCGAGGCTTCGTACCGGCAGTCCAGCTCCTCGCGCATGATCTCGCGAAGCTCTCGCAGTCCCTCCTCCCAGTGCATGAAATGATAAATGGATAGATACCTCAGGACCCGGACAAGGGTTTGAATGACCGCCAGGTCTCTGGCGAAAATCTCCCCCAAGTATGGGCGTTGAATCTTTACCGCTACCCATACGCCCTCTTCTCTCAGGCGGGCCCGGTGGATCTGGCCAATGGACGCGGCGGCGAAAGGCTGATGGTCAAATGTATCAAAATAGCGTTCGATGGGTCCGCCGAGTTCCCGTTCGACGATCTGCTTCGCCAGTTCGGGCGGAAACCCGGCCGCCTGACCCTGCAGGTTGGAAAGTTCCCGACAGAGTTCTATGGAAAACATGTCGATACGGAAGGAGAGGAGTTGTCCTACCTTGATCCACAGTCCTCCCAAGTCTTCGAACATCTGCCGTACGCTCTTTGCGTAAACCTCGCGATTGAGTCTGCGCGTCAAGAACAGCGACAGCACCGCCACAGCCCACTTCAGAACGCGCCACTCGACCAGTAGACTGCGGAACTTTGGCGGCTGATTTACCGGCCGGATTTCCACTGGTTTCCGGTCGGCCGGGTCAATCAACCGGCTCGGGATGAACTTACTTTTCAGCATGCTAGTACCGGCTCCCGTCTCGGAAATTTCCTATCTCTGTACCCGTCTGGCGCATGAGTCGGATTCGATCTGGTAAACGACACTCGGTAGATTATCAGAACAGCGTCAATCCTCGTGGAATTGTAATTGCGCCCTGTTGCATCACACAGCGTGGAGCGCTGAAAGGTCTTCGACCATGGCCTGCAGCACGATCGATCGAGAGCCATTCAGGAAAAAGTGATGCCCGGGAACCATGCGAACTTTGAACGAGTCTTGTGTTTGGCTTCGCCAGGCGGACAGATCCTCGCGAGGTACCTGGCGGTCCGTGAGGCCGCCGAAAGCGGAAATTGGACACGCAAGCGGCTCGTCGCGCGAATAGACGTAGGTCTCGATGACCGCGAGATCCGCCTTGAGTACCGATGCGAACAATTTCATCAACTCTCTGTCCTCGGCGATGGCGCTGGGTATCGCATCGTAACGAAGGGAAAGTTGTTTGAGAAACTCAGGCTCGGATAACTGATGAATGGGTGGCGACAGCAGAGGAAGTTGCGGCGCACGATAAGCCGAAACAGCGAGCAGGCCGGGACCTGGTCTGTTCAACCTGCGGAGTTCGCGAGCTAGCTCAAAACCTATCAGCGCCCCCATGCTGTGTCCAAAGAAGGCGAACGGGATATCCATGTGCGGCATGAGGACGGCCGCGAGCTTCTCGACGAGCGGAGTGATGCGGCAAAACGGCGGCTCGAGAAGCCGGTTTTCGCGTCCCGGCAACTGGACTGTGCAGACTTGTATTTCCGGCGGCAAGCCGCGCGACCATGCATGGAAGATCGAAGAGCCACCGCCTGCGTACGGGAAACAGAAAAGCCGAAGACGGGCGCCGGAAGCCGGTTTAAATGGCGTGTAAAGCGAGTCAGTACTGAGCATGCATCAGGGCATAGTATCAGACCGGCAATGCCGCGTGGCCGGATAGCTCCCAAAGTCGTTGCAGACATTTTTGATGGGCACGGAGCGGACGCCGCGACTCACATCGCGGTCGATTTAGCGCCACGCAATTGTTCTTTGGGATCCGGCAGAAACCCGCTGCGAACGAAGTACGAAAGGTAAGTATCGAGCAGCTCCTCGGCCGGAGGGCTGCAGATGGATGTTCCCGCCAACCCTTCCCGTGTGTTGCGGCAATCTAATCGGGGCCAAGTAAAGAGCTCCTGGGACAATCGATCAAGAACAGGCAAAAGGTAAACGAGGGAGTTGTCGCCGGGTGCATTGCGGAGTGCCTCGAGCCATCTGTCATACGGCATCGTTGTAATGGCACACCCGAAGGCGTTCATTCGCTCGACGATCCTGTTCCAGCCTATCGGTGGCGGATTGAGGACGTTGAAGGCCTTTCCGAGCGAGCGGGCTTCGAGCGAGAGGTGTACGGTGGCCCGCGCGGCATAATCCACGGGCACCAGATCCATGGCAAACCCTTCCATCTCCGGGGCAACTCCGAGCTGGGTACAGCCGCGAATCATTCGGGGCATGAAGTCGTCCAGCTTGCAAAACCCGGATTGGCTGTCGCCGGTAATCATTCCAGGTCTGTAAATGCACACCGGCACTTCTCTGGCCCGGGCAATCATGACCATTTTTTCTGAAACCCATTTGCTTTGGGCGTAGCCCACCGCCAGCCCTTCCCAATGGTCCAACCTGTCATCCTCCATGACAATCTCAGCCTCACGGTAGTGCGGCATGGTGAAAACCGAAATACTCGATACATGGTGGACGGGTTTGGTGATGAGATGGGTAGCGAATCGGAGGACCTCCTGCGTCCCGAGGACGGCTGCAGGCTTCAGGGAGCGATAGGAGCTTACGAAGTTAACTACGGCGCCGCTATGATAGACAGCCTCAACCCGGCGCGCGAGCATCCGGTATTGATCTTCGGACATTCCCAGCATCGGCTGCCCTAGGTCGCCGATGACTGGGATTATCCTTGATTTCAAGCGAGGGGCCTGGAGGGTCGCGGAATCGAGCTTTTGCTCCAGCCGCTTGCTTGCCTCCTCAAGAGATCGAGCACGAACCAGGCAATAAAGATCGGCGTCCGTCCCAGAGAGCAGATCGCGCAACAGATAGCCACCGAAGTAGCCCGTGGCCCCGGTAAGCAGGATCGCCGCGGGCGCCCGGCTGAGGTCGACGGAAGCTGCCGCTGGCCGTATAGTTGGATCTAAGACGGCCTCGGCATTGAGGTCCAATGAGACACGCCTTTTACTCGAACCGGTGCCCGGCTGCCTCGATGCTCCGGCTTTCGGGCGAGCTAGCTGCAACAGGAGCAGTTCACGCTGCCCTCCGGAGAGCGCGGCGATGCGATTCGCGTCCCGATCTCCCAAGGACTGTTTCTCAGCGAAAAGCATGCTTCGAACTTCGCCGGCAGTGAGCCGCTCGATTTCATCCAAAGGCGTCATAGCGCCACCCTCGACGGTTTGCGCCGCGTCATCGACCGGCTTCGCCTCTGGCAGGTGGAGCACTTCGCGGATGAGAAATTCGCTCAATGCCTCGACGGTTGGGTGCTCGAAGATGGCTACCGCAGCTAGAGGTTTGCCCAAACCGGTCTGGAGAGTGTTCCGCAGCTCCATCGCCATGAGGGAATCAAATCCCAGCTCGTTGAACGGCATTGCCGAATCTACCGAGTACGACGGATCGAGGCCCAGCACACGGGTGGCCGCTGCCCGGACATAAGACCGAATGAGTTCCGCGCGGCCGGCAGAAGCGGCCTTCTCGATGCTCTCCAGAATCGCCGCTTCCGCCGGCGACTGGCGAGTGGTGCGCAATGCTGGCCCTGTCTCGTGAGCAATCGCGGCGAACAAGGGAGGTGTGCGGCCGGCCGGGAAAAGCGCAAGCAATTTCGGCCAATTCACTCGCATCACCGCGATCTGAGGGGCGTCCAGCCCCAGGATCCGCTCGAATGCGTCCAACCCCTGTTGAGGCGTAAAGCCATCCATACCGTACGTGCCCCAGAGTTGTTCGACACGGTCGGCGCGAGCCGCCATCCCGAGTCCCGACCATGGTCCCCAGTTGATGCTCGTGGCTGGGAGTCCAAGAGCCCGCCGGTGGCACGCCAGAGCATCCATGAACGCGTTGGCTGCGGTATAGCTACCCTGGCCCGGCGAACCAAGGAGCGCGGCGGCGGATGAGAACAGGACAAAAAAGTCCAAGGGCGAGTCTTGCGTCAAGGTGTGCAGGTTCCATGCTCCTCCGACCTTCGGGGCCAACACGGCGGCAAAGCGCTCCCAGGTCTGATCGAGCAGGGCGCTGTCATCGAGAACACCTGCCGCATGCACTATGCCAGCAAGGGAAGGCAGCCGGCGTCCGATCTCCATCAAGGCCGCGCAGGCTTCGTCCTGCTTTGCAATATCCGCTTGTAGCACCTCGATATGCGCACCTTTGCGCTCAAGTGCAATCAAGCTTTCGCGCGCGGCGGTCGAGACCGCCCCTCGACCGATCAGCGCAATGTGCCGCGCCCCGCGCTCGACTATCCGGCCGGCCACCAACAGACCGAGTTGCCCCAGTCCTCCGGTGATCAGATAGGATGCATCAGGCCGCAAACGGAGTGGTCCGGCCGGCGCCGCGGAAGGATTGCGCCGGGTTAAAGTGGCGACGTGGCGGATCTTGTTTCGAAAGACGATCTGATCCTCCACACCGGGGGTGCCAATCTCCTGGAGCAAGATCCCGGCAGCATTTTCCGGCCTGCCGCACTCACCGAGGTCGACGCTGCTACAACGGAGCTCTGGATGTTCAAGAGCAATTGTCCGTCCCAACCCCCACAGCGGCGCTTGGGCAAGTCCCGGCGGCGCGGCGCCGGCACATTGAGCTCCGCGCGTCACCAGCCACAGGCGAGGAAGCGGGTAACGATTACTGCGAACCAGGTTCTGGACGAGGTGGAGCACACTGCGGCAACCGAGATCCTGAATGGTGCTCGAGGCAGACGGGGGGAGGATGGCCAGACGTGTGTCGTCCAGGCTCCATAGATGCAGAACCCCGCGACAGGCAGATTCCCCCGCCGGCAGCGCTTCTGAGAGCAGGCGCTCAAAGTCTTCAGGACGAGCGGGGTTTATGTGGAAATCGCCATTCGCAGCTCGCTGGTAGGTTTCGCCTACGACCGCTAAGACAGGTTCCGCGCCTTGTTGCTGCAATAAGCGCGCGAGATCGGCTCCGATCCCTTCCTTGTCGGCCAGAATGAGCCACTTTCCGAGGACACCCGGGGCGTTTTCTGCCGTAACGGTGTCTTGCGACGATTGTTCGGCTGAAGTCCGCTCGCTTCGCCATTCAATCTCATAGAACCAGTCGCCGATGCTCTTCTGTGCGGCGCGCAGAAGGGCTTCCCGAGGAGCCCGCTTGATCTGCAAATCCTTGACGTCGACTACCACCTTGCCGGCACCGTCCACCAGCCGGAAGGGCCCGCTGAACGTCTCCCGATTGGGACTATCGACCCGGTGAGTGCGGCACCAAACATGCGGGCCGGGCCTGCCATAAAAGCGGAAGCTCCCTATTCCGATGGGAGCGTAAGCGGTGGAATCCATGTCCGCGGTGGCATGAGCGAAGGCAAAGGTCTGGAAACAAGAGTCAATGAGGCCCGGATGCAAGAGGTAGCTCGATACATCATTCACCTCCGGCGGAACTCGCATCTCCCCGACGCTCTGCCGGTCCAGTCGATGCAGACGGTCAATCCACTGAAAACTGGGGCCAAATTGAAACGAGATCTGCTGGTGGACCTTTTCGTAAAACTCTTTGCCTGGAATCGCTGCCGACGGTGAAGCATTTACGCGGTCCGCGGGCGAAGACTCCGGCGGCAATCCCTCATCTGAATCCTCCATCTTCACCGTGGCGCTGGCATGCAGAATCCAACCGTTCTGGCTGCCGGATTTATCAACCAGACGACTGTGGATTTTGAGGGATGCGACCCGGTCATTCAGGGGTGTGAAGGCAATCTGCACAGAACGAATTTCTCCGTCGCCGAGGACCAGGGTTTCAAAGAAGGTCACGTCTTCCAGATTGATGACAAAGCCCGTTCCGAAGACTGCTTCGGCGGCAGCAAGCATAATCGAGACGTGACACGCTCCCGGTACCACAACCACTCCGTAGACCAGATGGTCCTTCAGAAAGCCAGGCGACTCGATGCTGAACCGGGCTTGAAACAGTGTGCCCCCCGGCGCGGTGTCCAACCGGACTCCAAGCAATGGATGCGGCGCATTCTCTCCCGCCGTCGCTCGCGTGGGCTGGAAGTGCGGTACGGCGCCTTCGATCCAGTAGCGCTCGCGCTGGAACGGATAGGCTGGAAGAGCCAGCTTGCGCCGGCGGTAGTCGCGATCGAAGCCGCGCCAATCGACATCCGCACCGCGCACATACATCTCGGCAAGGCTCTCCAGCATCTGTTGCCAATCGCCCTTCCCCTTTCTTAACGAAGGGAGCCAAACGCCGGATTCTTGCGGCAGGCACGCGCGACCCATCCCCGCCAGTACCGGGCTTGGACCGATCTCAAGGAATAGCTCGCAACCCAGATCGCGAAGCGTCTCCATCCCCTTCGAAAATCTCACGGGCTGCCGCGCGTGGCGTACCCAGTACTGTGCGTCGACCGGGTCCTTCATGTTCTGCCCGCTGAGATTGGAGACCAGCCCGATGCGCGGCGTTGAATAGGCCACTTCACCCGCCCTCCGGCCAAAATCTTCCAGCATAGGTTCCATCAGCGGGGAATGGAAGGCGTGGGAAACGTTTAGAACCTGGAAGACCACGCCCTCAAGTTCGAATTGCTCCAGCACCTGCCTGACGGCGGCGCGTTCACCGGAAATCACGGTGTTGCGCGGGCCGTTGACTGCCGCGATGGCGATGCGCGGATCGTAAGGAACCAGCGCCTCCGCGACGCGCGCCTCATCCGCGAAAATGGCTGCCATCGCTCCGTCGGTGGGAAGCGCCTGCATGAGCCGGGCGCGTTCGGCGATCAGCTTCAGTCCATCCTCCAGGCTGAACACTCCCGCAACGCAGGCCGCCGCATACTCGCCAATACTGTGTCCCATTAAGGCAGAAGGCTCAATCCCCCACGATCGCCATAACTCGGCCAGAGCGTATTCGAGCGCGAACAGCGCGGGCTGTGTGTACCGCGTTTGATCCAATTCCGATGCGGCAGGATTCTCCGGATAGATTACCGACGACAAGGGAGACTCCAGAATGTCTCTGAGTATCTCGTCCGATCGCTCAATAGATTGGCGAAAACGCGGCTGGGTCTCATAAAGCCCGCGCGCCATGCCGGCGTACTGGGCGCCTTGGCCGGTGAAAAGGAACGCCACTTTCGGGCGGCTCGTGCGTTGGAAATAGCCGGTGGCCGTTCCGCTCAGCGGCCGTTTGCGCGCGCAAGCGGCCAGCTTGTCGCGCACCTCTACAAGCGATTCGGCAGTGACGGCCAGCCGGTGAGAAAAATGAGACCGGCCCGCGGCGGCGGTAAAGCAGACATCGGCGAGGCTCTCGGACAGATGCCCCTCCAAATGCTTCTGCAGGCGTTCCGACATCTGCCCCAGCGCGGTGTCCGTCTTGGCCGAAAGACATAGCAGATGTAAAGGCCGGTCCATCGCCGAGCGCTGCAATGACCAGGCCGGGGCGCCTTCCATCACCACGTGCGCATTGGTCCCGCTCGCTCCGAACGAGCTGATTCCGGCGATCCGGCGATCGAGACCGGGAGTTCCGGACGGCCACGGAGTCCGGACCGAAGGTATGTCGACGGGAAATTGGCCGGCCGCTATGTGTGGATTGAGATGTCTCAAGTGAAGGTGCGGGGGAATCTCGCCGTGCTGCAGGGCCAACACAACCTTTATCAATCCCGCCACTCCGGCTGCCGATTCGAGATGTCCGATATTACTTTTCACCGAGCCGATAAGAAGGCGCTGATTGTCCGGCCGCCCTTCTCCCAAAGTCTTCGCCAGGGCGCGGACCTCGATCGGATCGCCAAGAGGGGTCCCTGTTCCGTGTGCCTCGACAAAGGCCACTTGCGACGGTTGCAGCCCAGCGTTGGCGAGGGCCTTCCGAATCACTGCCTCTTGCGCGGGTCCATTCGGAACCGTGAGCCCTCCGCTCGGACCATCCTGGTTAACGGCGGAGCCTCGTATCAGCGCGCAAATCGGGTCGCCATCCTTTAGCGCGTCGGAGAGCCGCTTCAGTACCACGACGCCGCAACCTTCGCCTCGCACATAGCCGTCGGCCGCGGCGTCGAAAGTCTTGCATCGACCGTCACGAGCGAGCATCCGAGCTTTCGACAAGGCAATCGCGCCGAGCGGCGAGAGGATGAGGTTCACGCCGCAGGCAAGCGCCAGATTGGATTCGTCGTTGTGCAGACTCTGGCACGCCAGGTGAACCGCCACGAGAGAAGAGGAACAAGCCGTATCCACCGCCATGCTGGGACCCTGCAGTCCAAAAAAATACGACAGGCGGCCGGCAGCCGAGTTCAGGGCGCTCCCCGTAACGGTGTAGCCGTCAATGCCGCCCGTATCGCCAGACTTCAGCGCCGTCTGGAAGTAATCGCTCGTCGATATACCTACGAAGACTCCGGTCTGGCTGCCCACCAGCCTCCCGGGCGCCTGCGCGGCGTGCTCCAGAGCCTCCCATGCTACTTCCAGGAGAAGCCGTTGCTGCGGATCCATATTGACGGCTTCACGCGGCGCAATGCGAAAGAAACCAGCATCGAACTTGTCGATCTCCCGTAAAAAACCGCCGTGGCGCGCGTACATTTTTCCGGGGGCATCGGGATCCGGATCATAGTATTCGTTTATATCCCAGCGGTCCGGAGGCACCTCGCTGATCGCATCCACTCCATCGCACAACAGTTGCCAGTAGGAACCTGCGTCATTTGCGCCGCCCGGAAATCGACAACCGACACCAATGACCGCGATCGGTTCCGCGTTCATCAATTCGATTCCTTCTATATCGGAGCGTAATTGCCGCACCATCAAGGCGAGCTTCACCGGCGAAACTTCGGCAATTCGTTCCGACAGACTTCTCATTGGCCGGTCCTTCATTGGAGCTGAATCAACGCCTTCATGGCTTCGTCTTCCGATAATCTATCGACGCTGCTGAGCGCATGATCCAAACGGCCCCCCGGTTTGAGCGCTGCGCCTTGTAAATCCACGTCCGATGGCAGCGCGGAAAACAAGAAATCGGCGAGATGCGCGGCAAGTGCGCTGCAGTTAGGGAAGTCGAAGGCCAGGGTGGCTGGTAACGACTGTGCGAAGCTCGTTTCGAGCCGGTTCTTGAGCTCGACAGCCATGAGCGAATCCATCCCCATCTCGAAGAAACCTTGCTGGGGCTCGACTCTCTCAGGGGAATCGAACGTCAGGATGCTAGCTATAGTCTCCTGAAGGTGAGCGACCAGGAGGTTCGCGCGGTCTCCCGCCGCGGTCCGTTCCAGGCGGTCGCGGAATTCGGACCGCCCTCGTCCGGCGTTCCGTTCCTCACTAGCGCCGCGGGCCCCGAGCGATTCGAAGAAGGGCCGGCGCTTTCTTGCCTCATAGATGGGTCTAAAAATCCTCCAGTCCACGTCGGCGACAACTGCCTGAGTCACACCGTTCGTAAGGAGCCGCCCGAACATCTCCATGGCTTTCTCCGGCGCCAGCGATCTGATGCCGATCCTTTCCAGCTCTCTGCGAACCTCGACTGAAGCCATCCGCCCTCCGGACCACGGCCCCCAATTTACGGTAAGAGCCCTAAGGCCGAGCGAATGCCGGTAGTGAGCGAGCCCGTCGAGAAAGTGGTTGGCAGCCGCATAATGAGCGAGGCCGCCCGAACCCCACACCGAAGCAACGGAAGAGAAGAAGACGAAGAAGTCCAGATCCATTTCGTGGCTGAGCTGGTGAAGTATCCAGGCCCCGTCCGCTTTGGCTCGGAGCACAGATTGCAACGATTCGGGACTGAGATCCACGACCACTTGGCCAGAGGTGACGCCGGCCGCGTGAACGATGCCTCGCAACGGATGCGGGGCGCTGCGCAATGGTTCGAAGATGGCGGACATTTGCGCATAGTCGCCGACGTCTGCCCGGAAGACGTCGATCACAGCGCCAAGCTCTTCGAGCGCCCGTATCGTTTCGAACTTCTTGTGGGTTTCGATGTCTTCCCGGGGCCACGTTTCCCACAGCGGCCGATCCGGCAAGGCCTGCCTGCCGGTAAGTACCAGGCGGCGCGCACCTCGCTCGACCATCCATCGGGCTGCGAGCAAACCCAAAGCTCCCAGCCCGCCTGTAATCAGATAAGTGGCGTCCGGCCGCAACGCAGGCTCGCCAGCCGCTTGTGGAAGATCTCGAGGCGTCAGGCGCGGCACAAACCGCTGGCGTTGACGAAAGGCTATTTGATCCTCACCGCCGGATTCCCTGATCTCATTGAGCAGATCGGCGGCTTCCGCGGCGCGCGCCTGTCGATCAAGATCACGATCGCCATCCAGATCGACGAGCCCCCCCAAAATCTCGGGGTGCTCCAGACCTAGAACGCGGCCGAATCCCCAGAGCGGCGCCTGTGCAATAGATACCGGCTGTTTTTGCATTCCCGCAGGCTGTGCTCCTCGAGTTACGAACCATAAGCGGGGAGGTTTTTTTCCTTTCGATCGAAGCGTGAGCTGAGCGAGATGCAGCGCGCTGAGACAGCCTAAGACCTGCGCGGATTTTAACGCGTGCGGATGTCCATCGCCCCGCTGGTCACATTCCAGACTCCACAAGTGAACGATCTCTCGTACTCCATTCGCAAGCGGTTCTTCCCGAAAAAACCTCGCGTAGTCGTCGGGATGGCCTGCCCGAATGGTCCATCGCGCAACTCCCGTCCGCCCATACCGATCGCCTGCGTGAATGAGGACGCAGCTTTCGCCCCGGTCTTTTAGAACTGCCGCCAGTTGAGCGCCGAAGCCATTGTTATCGGCGAAGATCGCGTACGTGGCGGGTCCCGGGTTTCCATCAAGCGGGCTTGGATGTGTCTCGGCGAGCGGCTTGAGCTGCCACTGAACTTCGTAGAGCCAATTTGCGCCAGCACCGCCCGGTTCGGCGCCCTGGTCTGGCGCACGCGCGGGCCGTTGAGATCGCGCGCCGATCCAGAAGCGCTGCCGCTCGAAAGGATAGGTAGGCAGTGAAATCTTGCGATGGGAGCTACCCCGATCGAAGCGGCTCCAGTCGATCTTCACGCCTCGCACGTAAAGACTGCCAAGACTTTCGAGCGTTTGCTCCCAATCTCCACGTCCGGGCCGCAGCGACGGCAGCCACGTGTTCTCTTCGCCGGACAGCCATTGCCTGGCCATTCCAGCGAGCGTCGGAGCTGGGCCGATCTCCAGAAATATCCGAAAACCCTCCTGGTACAGAGTCTCCATCCCCGCCGAGAAACGTACGGTCTCGCGAAGGTGCCGGCTCCAGTACAAGGGCTGGATAAGCTGCCGGTCATTGGCCCGCATCCCGGAAACGTTTGAGATCAGGGGCAGCCGCGATGGACGGTAACGAACTTGCGCCGCCTTCTGCGTGAACGCGTCGAGGATCGGATCCATCAACGGAGAGTGGAAGGCATGGGAAACCGTGAGTCTCGCCGAGCGGACTCCCTCGCGGCCCAATCTCGCGAGAACCAACTCCAGCGCCTCCCCGTTTCCCGATATCACCGTATTGTTGGGCCCGTTGATAGCCGCGATCGACAGGCGATCCTGAAAAGGGGCGATGACTCCGGCCACGTACTCTTCGCTCGCCATGATGGCCGCCATCCCCCCGCCGCCGGGAAGCCCCTGCATCAACCGGCCGCGCGTTGCCACGAGTCCCAGAGCAGCTTCCAAATCGAACACACCGGCTCTGCACGCTGCCACATACTCCCCGATGCTGTGGCCCATTACTGCCGCGGGATCGACGCCCCAGCTACTCCACATCTCGGCCAGTGCGTACTCGATTGCAAACAGAGCCGGCTGGGTATAGGCGGTCTGATTCACCAGTCCGGCGCTAGCACCATCGCGGGGATAGATGACCGACAGCAGGGAATGGTCAAGATGCGCTCGCAGCAGCTCGTCGCAACGAATCAGGGTGTCACGGAAAACCGGCTGAGTGTCGAAGAGCTCACGACCCATCCCAACGTACTGCGAGCCCTGGCCCGTAAACAGGAATGCCACCTTACCCGCGGCCGAATCCTGTACCTTTCCAGTCAGGCACCCGGTGCGGCCACCAGCCGAGAAAGCGCCGAGAATGTCTCGCGCCTGCTCCACCGATTCCGTCACAATCGCGAGGCGGCGTGGAAAATGGGAGCGGCCCGCAGTCGCGGTGTAGCAAACATCGGCGAGCCGTTCCGAGGCGCGCTCCGTGAGATGAGCGGCGAATCGGCCCGCCAGTTTCTCTAACGCGGATTCACTCTTGGCTGAAAGACAAAGCAAGTGAGGCCGATCGCTCTCGGCGGCAACCGGCTCCTTGTCCGGCGCCTCCTCCAGCACGGCGTGCGCGTTTGTACCGCTAAAACCGAATGAACTGACGCCCGCAAAACGACGGCCGTTCGCCGCGGGCCAGGCGGTCCTTACGGTTGGCACGACAGCCGGAATCTCGTCCCAGGCGATGTGCGGGCTGCGCTGCTTCAAGTGGAGCAAGGGAGGGATTTCACCGTGGCGCAACGAAAGGACGGTCTTGATCAGACCCGCGATACCGGCCGCCGCTTCTAAGTGACCTATATTCGTTTTAACCGAGCCAATAGAGAAAGGTCGGTTGGACGGACGTCCCGCGCCGAGAACCGCCGCCAGCGCGCGGATCTCTACCGGATCTCCTAACGAAGTGCCGGTGCCGTGGGTTTCCACGAAAGTCACCTCTGATGGCTCAACATTTCCGTTATG
>Ga0070681_10001821_pt1 | contig 19202 bp, 17 predicted proteins | sample KBSC83BmetaG_FD_65650 | JGI IMG/M metagenome (GOLD analysis project Ga0070681, IMG submission 65650) | Corn rhizosphere microbial communities from Kellogg Biological Station, Michigan, USA - KBS C8-3B metaG | ecosystem: Host-associated > Plants > Roots > Rhizosphere | place: USA: Michigan... | reverse complement strand
TCACCCTCTGGCCCAGTAGCCTTACATCTCGGCCTACATTCCTCTGGCTCGATACGATGCCGCTCTTGGTAGGGAACACCAAGTCGGACTCCCGATGCTGCTGCTTCCAGCGATAAAGCACCTTACGGCATTCAAGTGAGATCGGCACGACTCGGTGCTTTCCGCCTTTGCCCTGGACCTTCAGCACGAGGTTGTCTAGGTCCACCCTGTCCCAAGTCAGGCCCAACGCTTCGGCGAAGCGTAAACCAGTATCCAGCAGAAGGAGCGTCAGTGTGTGGGCACGTTTAAGATTGCGTCCTTTCGGCGAGAACTGAATCAGCCGCTTGACGTGGTCTGGCGTCAATGTTGCCAGGACGTTTTGCTCTTCTTTCAGTCGTGGAATCTTGACAGGCTCAGCACCATGCTCCTGTTGAAGCCAACGGAAGTAGGCATTAATACAGCGGAGGTAGGTGTTGACGGAGATGGCCGAATTGGTTTTCCGCAAGGTTCCGATCCGCTCGATAAGTGCCTGCTTGGTCTCCAGCGCACCTTCAAACGCTTTGAACGACGAGCGATACCACTGGATCGTGGCCTGCGATACTCCCTTTAGGTAGCTACGTTCGGTGATAAACTGATCTGTGTACAAGTAAGTCTCCTTTTGCGAAGGCAAAGGATCTAAACTTGTAATCTGCCGTGTAAGTCATTGGGTTTGCGCCCGTAGCTCAGCCTGGATAGAGCGTTTGCCTCCGGAGCAAAAGGTCAGAGGTTCGAATCCTCTCGGGCGTACCACTCCAAGCTTGGTGTTCCTTCGGTTCCATAGCCCGGCGGCGACTCTCATGGGGCCTTTACGCGCCGACTGATAGCAACTCTTTCGGCGTAGCGGATACAACTTTAAGTCGGCCCCTCCCTGGTACTGGTACCTACACTACGGCGATTTCAGAATTTTCATATTCGTGTGACGGTTTCCCGTGACACTTCAGGTATTGCGAAAGCGTAGAGCTCCTCCATGAAACAAGGATTAGAAAGGAACACTTTGTACACAAGCTTTTGACTTCTTTGATTTTCGTCGCAGCATCGCTCGCGCTGCCGGCGCAACCTTATGGCTATGTTACGAATTACGCGAGCAGTACAGTGTCGGTGGTCAACGCGGCGACGAATGCGATCGTTGGCAGCCCCATTAACGTCGGCCCGAACCCGAGTTTCGTCGCTTTCACGCCGGACGGTAAACATGCCTATGTAACCAACACGAACGCAGCCGCTTCACCGGGCAGCGTTTCAGTCATCGACACCGCGACCAATACTGTTATTGCAACCATTACCGTGGGAGACCAACCCCAAGGAGTTGCTATTACTCCCGATGGCACCAAGGCGTGGGTCATAGACTTCGGGTATCAAAACGGTCCCGGAGTCTCGATCATCGATACTGCGACGAATACCGTAACCAGCACCATTACGAGCGGCCTCGGCGCTCCGTTTGCGGCTGCTTTCAGTCCTGATGGCACGCGGGCCTATGTGACAGATCTTAGCCTGGGTAAAGTTCTTGTTTTTGATACCGCGACAAATACGATCGTCGCTAGCCCTAGCGTCGTATTCGCTACCGGTGTTGCCGTCACACCCGACGGCAAACACCTTTATGTAACGAGCGAAACCAGCAACGGGTTTTTCGTGATCGACGCTTCCACCAACACAGTCACCGCTGGACCGATAAGCACTGGTGCGTCCGCCGACGGCGTGGTTATCACGTCGGATGGGTCTAAAGCATTTGTGGTCAATGATGGCAACGCCACAGTCTCAGTGATCGACACGGCAACGAACACGGTGAGCACGACCATCGGAGTTGGAGTTTGCCCTGCCAACGGCGCTTTCAGCCCGGACGGCTCGAAGCTTTTCGTCACTAACTTCTGCTGGGGTACCGTCAGCGTGATTAACTCTGCCACCAACACTGTTAGTGCGACGATCACGGGTCTTTCCCAACCGCTCGGCGTCGGATTCCAACCGCAGTCGCAGTCGCAGCAATAGACTCCGGCGCAAATGGTGAGCGCTCTGATTACCAAGCTGTCCGATCCGAGCTTAGGGCTAACCGCAGGACAGATCAGCAGTTTCACGGAAAAATTGAACAACGCGCTTGCCTCGATCCAAGCAAGGCTCAACAAACAGGCCGGCAACCAGCTCAATGGCTTCCTAAATTCGGTGCAATCATCTCTGAAGACCGGGAAAATCAGCGCCACTACTGCTGCTACGTTGACTTCGGCAGCAAACCAGATTATTGCGGCACTTTGACACTTGCGCTGGATGGAACCATTTTGTATACGGCGGGTGGTGTAGGTGGAGTTTGAAATGCTCCTCCTGCACCCTCGCCGTCTCCGTATTCCTGTTGTAATTGCATTGGCATTACAGCGCTCGACGAACTGACCGCAATACAGTCAGGGCAGTATGCAGTAGACTCGCAGTCGCCGCGCACTAACCCTGGGAGAGCGCGCCGCTCACTGTGTCAATGAGACACGCCCCTTTTTAAATCCGTCTAAACGCGTCAATAACTTACAGTTTGGACCGGAGAATGCAATTAACATCGCCGTGCAATCCCGCATGTTTTCTCTTTATTCTACTGGCATTTCTATTCTTCGCGGGATTTTCGCCCAGGCGCAGGGAACTGTTGCCGCCATTGCAGGCGGCGGACAATTTCAGTTAAGCGGCACGGAGGCGCCGGCGGTCAGCCGGTTGATGCGGCACCGTTTCCGGTACGGCACTATCGGAATCTGGATCGTGCTGCTGGCTCCGGTGCTCATTGAGATCTCTGGTTTCCGGACCGCCCATCTGTGGTCACAGGAAATCTGGTACTTGCCCCAGAATAAGCACCGCTTCGAAAGCTACATACTCGCATTTGCGGTAATCAGTGGTGGATTTACTCTGTTCCTGCAGCGTTATTTTCTTCCATTTCTCCTGAGCGCGCTGCTGCTATGTTCCGTGGTGGCCGTCGGTCCGCGACCAGTAGGCACGGTGCTGTTCTTTCTTTTCTCGGCCACGATTCTGGGAAAACTGGCGTTTGGCAGCTTGATCGAAGGTCCCCTCGCCTGCATGGGAGGAATCGCAATCTGGATTGTGGCCATGACCTGCGCCGTACGCTTTCCCATCCACTATCCCGCGACGTATTTGGTGGCGCTGGCTGTGCCCGTGGTATTTGCCTATCCGCTCTCGCGCCAATTGGCGAGCCAGTGGATCAACCTATTCCAGCCGAAGTGGAGGCCCTCGACCGCGGAATTCGTTGGCTTTGCGTTATTGGCGCTGGTGCTGGGGGCGGATTGGCTGATGGTGCTGGAGCCGGAGGTCAGTACGGACGGCTTGGCCATGCATATGGCGATTGCCTCGAACATGGCGATCCACCACGCGTTCACCATCGATTTCCGCCAGTTCATCTGGGCGCTGATGCCGATGGGCGCGGATTGGTGTTACAGCGTCGTCTACATGCTGGGCGGGGAGTATGCAGCTCGCTTGTTGAACTTCGCTATGCTCGGCACGATTGGATTGCTGCTGTACAGCGTGGCGCGCCGGTTTGTCTCGAACGCCGTGGCGCTGCTCATGGTCTTCCTTTTTCTGTCGACACCGATGGTTCTGTTCGTGACCGGCTCCCTGTTGGTCGAGAACTTTGTGGCAGCGATGACCTTGGCAGCCGCAGTCGCCTTATGGAAGTTTCACGAGGAGGGTGCGACGCCGGTCCTGATTCTAGCGGCGGTGCTTCTAGGGACCGCGGCCGAGATCAAATTCGGCGCGGTGGCCCTCGTAATCCTGATCTTGCCCTTCTTCTTTGTTGCGATTCGCAGGAATCGGAGGCGGCTTCGCCAGGGAACATGGGTTCACGTTTGTGCGATTATCGTGCTGCTGGCGATCGCGGCTGCTCCGTATGCATACGCATACTGGCGTTCGGGTAATCCGATATTTCCGTTTCAAAATGCCAGATTCCATTCTCCCTACGTCGGAAATGAGATCCAGAACGGAATCTTTCATCCGCCGTTCACTTGGCGAACTCCTGTCCTGCTTACCTTTCGCACTAGCCGCTACTATCAGGGGCAAAACGGATCGTTCGGGCTGCAGTACTTCTTATTCTTGCCCTTGACTCTGGCGTCACTCTTTTGGAAGCAATCGTTTGTGGGCAGCTTCTGCACAGTGATCGGCGTGGGCGGGGCGGTGGTGTTGCTTGCAACCGTACCCGATGCGCGCTATCTCTATCCCGTACTTCCTTTTCTCACCCTAGGGGCGACTATGGCCTTATCGGGTTTGCAGATCGAACGGAGGCGCATTTTCCAAGCAGGCATTGTGGCCGCGGCGGCGGCTGGTCTCTGGAACACCTACTACTTTCCTTCGGCGGATTGGTATCACAGAGACTTCTATTCGTCGCCGCTCTTCTCCGCGGCGGGTCGCCAATCTTATTTAAGCGCGCATGCGCCGGTGCGGGAACTGATTGCTTATGTCAATCGAGTGGCTCCGTCCGAAGCCGTGGCGCTCACAGATAGTTCTTCGATCGCGGGCCTAATTCCTCCTGCTTACACTGATAACTGGCATGACTATCAATTTTGGAAACGAGTTCAGGCCAGCGAAGCTCCGGAATTTTTCTACCAGGAACTTGTCCGTCTGGGTGTTCGCCGCCTGCTTGTCGAAGCGAATTCCTCACGGCCCAAAGCCATTGCGGAACTTCTCACAAGTTGCGGGCAAACCGAGTATTCGGTTTCCGATTCCTCTGTCGTGCAACTGCGCCCCGATTGTTTAGCGGTGCTGCAACGGGTCGATGCCGAGCCGCTACGCAGGGGCAGAATTGATGAAACCGACCCTCGCATGGTCTTCACTGGGTATTGGGTACGGATGAGCAACCAGCCGTCTGCCTATCGAAAGACAGTCGCCGTCTCCGATGATCCAGGCGGGGGTGTCAGGTTCAATCTTGAAGGGCGGGGCTTTCGCTACACCTACACGCGAGCGATGAATCGCGGGAAGGCCGAAATCGTAATTGACGGCGAGCGAAAGGCTACTGTGGATCTGTACAATCCAGCCAATGAGTGGCAGACGCAGAGCACCATTGCCGGTCTCGCGCCGGGTTCCCACCGCGTCGCCATCAACGTACTGCGTCAGAAAGACCCCGCCGCCAACGGGTATTTCATCGACATCGATTCCATCGAACCGCTCCCGTGAATCCTCGCTGGTCTGGACGTATCATTCTGATTCCAGCCTATCGGCCGTACAGATCGATAAAATGCGATTCCGAACAAAAGTGGCGAATTTGTCGATATCACTGTGCCTGGTTCGACGTCATAGTAGAGCGAGATTCTAAACCACAAGGAGACAAACGATGCGTTTCATGATGTTGATGATTCCAAAGGGCTATGACAAGGCTGCACCGGGCACCATGCCGGATGCTAAGGCCGTCGCCGCGATGATGAAGTACAACGAATCCCTGCAGAAAGCCGGGATACTGCTGGCTCTCGATGGCCTCCATCCGCCCTCGATGGGCACGCGCGTCTCGTTTTCAGGAGGGAAGCCCAAGGTTACCGACGGGCCTTTCGCCGAGGCTAAGGAAGTGATTGGCGGCTACTGGATGATTCAGGTGAAATCGAAGGAAGAGGCCATTGAATGGGCTTCGCGCTGTCCTGGGTCGGATAACGAAGTCATCGAAATCCGGCAGGTACAGGAGATGTCAGATTTCCCCGCCGATGTTCAGAAAGCCGCGTCCGGGTTTGAGGAGATGCGTGGCTCGTAAGAAAAAATCTGTCCGGTGTGTCGATTTACGCAGAGCTCGCTCGACGCTACAGTAGAACCGGAAATCCAAATAGCAAACCGGGACATAACAGAGAAGGAGAAGTATCACAATGCGATTCTTAATGATGGTCAAAGCGCCTGAGAATTCTGGTCCTCCACCAAAGGAACTGATGGACGCCATGGGAAAGCTCGCCGATGAGGCCATGAAATCCGGCGAGATGATCGAAACCGGAGGGCTTGCCCCTACCGCGGCCGGCTCGCGCGTCCGCCTGGCGGGAGGAAAGATTACCGTTACCGACGGTCCGTTCACGGAGGCCAAGGAAGTCTTCGGCGGGTACGCGGTGTTTGAGTTGAAGTCCAAGGAAGAAGCCATCGAAAGGACACGGCGCTTCATGGAACTGCATGAGAAATACTGGCCGGGCTGGGAAGGCGAGACCGAGGTCCGCCAGATGTTCTCCATGACGCAGCAGGCTGCCACGCGCTAAAAGCTCGCTGGCGCGGAAGGCCGCGTATGATGGGTAACGGTGACGTCTGCCGATACCCATCGTACGATCGACGCCGTCTGGAGAATCGAGTCCCCCAGAATCATTGCTGGCATCGCGCGGATGGTCCATGACCTCGGGCTAGCCGAAGAGCTGGCGCAGGACGCGCTCGTCGCCGCGCTCGAACAATGGCCCGCATCCGGCATCCCGGATAACCCGGGCGCCTGGCTGACCGCCGCCGCGAAGCACCGTGCCATCGATCATTTCCGCCGCAACAAGCGCTTAGAAAAGAAACACCAGGAACTCAGACACCAGCATGAGGGTCAGCAGAGAGTGCCTGACTACGACAGCGCGCTGGACGATGAAATCGGCGACGATCTTCTCAGGCTGGTGTTCACCGCATGTCATCCGGTTCTTTCATCGGAGGCGCGCGTTGCGCTCACGTTGCGCTTGCTGGGCGGTCTGACAACCGCGGAGATCGCGCGCGCGTACCTGATCCCGGAAGCGACGGTGGCGCAGCGCATTGTTCGCGCCAAACGGACACTAACCGAAAATCGAGTGCCTTTCGAAGTGCCGCGTGGAGAGGAACTTGCCTCCCGTTTATCGCCGGTGCTGGAAGTGATTTACCTGATCTTCAACGAAGGCTACACAGCTACTGCTGGCAGTGACTGGACGCGGCCTGCGCTTTGCGAGGAGGCGTTGCGTCTCGGCCGAATCCTGGCGGAGCTGGTTCCGAAGGAACCGGAGGTCCATGGAATCGTTGCTCTGATGGAGATCCAGGCGTCGCGTTCCAGGGCGCGTGTGAGCGTGTCGGGAGAGCCGATCCTAATCCTCGATCAGAATCGTGCCCTGTGGGATCAACTCCTGATTCAACGCGGCCTCGCGGGGCTCGAACGCGCTCAGAAACTGGGAGGCGTGCACGGCACCTACACCCTGCAGGCCGCGATTGCCGCGTGTCACGCGCGCGCGCTTGCCGCTGAGGAAACGGACTGGGAGCGCATCGCTGCACTGTACGCTGAACTCGCCCACCTCATGCCCTCTCCGATAGTAGATTTGAACCGCGCAGTGGCGATCGCGATGGCGTTTGGTCCGCAGGCCGGGCTCGCACTGGTGGATCAACTGGCACTGGAACCCGCACTGCAGAGCTATCACCTCTTGCCGAGCGTGCGCGGAGATCTTCTGACGAAGCTCGGCCGTTTTGGCGAAGCGCACGGGGAGTTTGAGCGAGCGGCAGCGCTCACGCGCAACGCGCGCGAGCGCCAATTGCTCCTCGAACGTGCGGAACATGCGCACGCCGAACAAAACCGCCGGTGATTGTTCCGCCTGGAAATCGCGACGGGGGTGTATATTAATGAGAAATCCGATGCAGACGGGAGGCTCAAGACTGTGCGCAATTCAGAAGCCCGGAAAACCCCAGCGGCTGCCCCGACCTCCGGCGTAGGGCGGCGGCAGCTCTTGCAATCCGCTTCCGCCCTGGTAGCCGGAGTCGCCGCAGGAAGCGTGAGCGAAGCGCAGGCGCCGCCAGTGAATTTGTTCCCGGAGAATTTCAAATCGTTCCAAGTCGAAACTTCCGGCGCCACTATCAATGGTGTGATCGGCGGCCAAGGCCCGCCGGTATTGCTCATGCATGGTTACCCGCTGTCGCATGTGTCCTGGTCCCTGGTAGCTCCGAAATTGGCGAAAGACTACACCGTGGTGGCAACCGATCTGCGCGGGTACGGCGACAGCAGCAAGCCGGCCGACGGGATCAACCACGCCGGTTATTCGAAGCGAGCCATGGCGCAGGACCAAGTGGAAGTGATGCAACACTTCGGCTTCGATAAGTTTGCGGCCGTCGGGCATGACCGCGGCGGGCGCGTCGCGCATCGCATGGCCCTGGACCATGCCGGCAAAATTACCCGCGCGGCAGTGCTCGATATTATCCCCACCTCGAAGTTCTATCACAACATTACGCAGGAATCCGCGACCGCCTACTACCATTGGTTCTTCCTGATCCAGCGCGCACCCATGCCGGAGAAGTGTATCGAGAGCAATCTCGAACTCTTCGTCGGCCGCGGCGATTCGCCGATGGCCAAAGAGTATTTGCGCACTTTCAGAAATCCGGCAACCATCCACGCGGGTTGCGAAGATTATCGCGCCGGCGCAACCATCGATATGGAGCACGATGTCGCCGATAAAGGCAAGAAGATCGAATGCCCGCTGCTGGTGTTGTGGGCGCAGCAGGGCCCCATGGGCCGCCTCTTCGACGTCCTGGCTACCTGGAAGGAACGGGCTTCCGATGTGCGTGGGAAAGTGCTGCCCGGCGGCCATAACCTGCCGGATGGCTCGCCGGACGAAGTTCTGGCCGAATTACAAGTATTTCTGAAGACTTAGCGCGCTGGAGTTCGATAGAATCCCTAAATATGAAACCTACAAGGTCTAAGTGGAAGCCATTGTTTTCCGTGGCAATCGTTTTCGCGATGTTCGCAACGCTGCCCGTGCGCGCGGAGCTGCTGGAGAAGAGCAAGAAGGTGGCTGGTCTAACAGTTCGTTATAAAGTGGTTCTTCCCAGTGGATATGATGCGGCGAAGGCTTATCCGGCGATCCTGGCCTTCGGCGGGGGGCCAGAGACTATGAACACGGTGGACAATCTTCTCAGCCGCAATTTGCGCCCGGAGGCTGAAAAACGGGGCTACATCGTGGTGGCTCCGGCCGCGCCCGACGATGAGTTGTTCTTCGAGGGCGGGGCTCGCATTTTCCCGGAGTTCCTCAAGCTGATCCTGGCGGAATACAAAATCCAAGACAATAAGTTCCATATCATCGGACCATCGAACGGCGGCATCGCAGCGTTCCATGTGGCGGCTGCGAATCCTCAGTACTTTGCTTCCGTCACGGCCTTCCCCGGATATATGTGGGAGCCCAGCATGGCCAAATTGCAAGCGATTTCGAAGATGTGCGTCTTCATGTACGTCGGCGAGAATGACCCCTACATGTGGCACTCGGAGATGAAGAAGGAAGCGGAGCTGCTGAGCGCTAAAGGGACGGTGGCGCGCTACACCGTCGAGAAGGGCCAGCCGCATCGGATGGAAACGCTGGCAGGCGCCGGTGCCGGGCGCTTGTTCGACGGATTTGAGGAAACTAAAAGGGGTTGCAGTAAGTAGGGGCCGGACGCGGAGTCCGGCCCAACGGACGTAGACGATCGCTTTGGAAACTATTCCTTAGTCTGGCGTGCGGCCGATTTCTGGGCGCCGTCCCAATGCTCGACGATCTTGTTGTTTTTGATGCGGAAGGCGTCGAAGGAATTATAGTGATAGGTCTTCGAGGGATCTGTGGGGTCTTTGGCTTCGTGATCGAAAACAATCATGACGACGTCGCCTTGCGAAATTTCCAGCGCCGGCGGAGGCGTGATGGCCGCGGGGATGTCGATGGCGGGACGACTGCCTAAGAAGTTGCGCAGCGCCGCCAAGCCGTTGGGGGCGTTGGGATTGTGTTGGATCATATTTTCGTCGGCGAACTTGGTCATTTGATCGGCGTGGTGGGCCACCAGGACGGTCCGCCACCATTCTTCCACCAGCTTCAGGTTGGCGGCTTCCTGCTTGGTCATCTTGGCGTTGTTCACTTGGGCCAGCAGCGGCGTGGAAACCATGGTGGCCAGGACTAAAGAACCGGCGATCAATTTCAGTCGTGTCATTTATGTTGTGGATCTCCTTGGAATGTTTTAACGAGAGCAGGCTAGCATGGCGGGCAGGCGGCTCGCAAGGAGTTGACGACGGTTATTGCACGGTTAGGGGGCGGATGCCGTTGCGCACGGCTTGGATGAGCGGTTCCATGCTGAGAGGCTTGGTGACGTAATCATCCATGCCAGCGTCGAGACACCGCTCGCGGCAGCCGGCGATGGCTTCGGCCGTCATGGCGACGACGCGGACGCGCTGGTTGGCGCCTTCCATTTTGCGGATCTGAGCAACGGCTTCGTAGCCGTCCATTTCGGGCATCTGGCAATCCATGAAAACCAGGTCGTAGGGCAGGAGTTTCAGCATCTCGACGGCTTCGCGGCCGTTGCCGGCTACGTCTGCGCGGATGCCGAGCTTCGCCAGCATCATCAGCGCGACTTTTTGGTTCACGGCGTTGTCCTCCACGATGAGCACACGAATTTCGGAGTTGGCGAACAGTTTGAGTGCTTCGAGAGAACCCGGGGACACCGGCGCGGGCGATGCAGACAAAGCCGCCGTGGGATGCTTCTTCGACCACGCCGTGGCGAGTGTGTCCATCAATTTTGAATGGCGGACAGGCTTTAGCAGACAGGCGTCGACGCTGGCGCCTTCGAGGCCGCGGAGTTCTCTCCAATGGCCCACGGATGTGAGCATGATGAAGACCACTCCGTTGATGGCGGGGTCGGCCTTGATGATGGAGGCAAGGGTCGCGCCATCGATTCCGGGCATCTGATAATCGGCGATCACCAGATCGTAGGGATCTCCGGCGGCTTGCGCAGCGTGCAGGGACTCCAGCGCTTCCTCGGCGCTGGCGTAGCTGCCGTTGCGCATGCCCCAACTGGAGATTTGCTCGTGGACTACCCGGCGGTTGACTTCATTGTCGTCGACGATCAAGACCCGCAGTCCTCGCAAACCGGCAGCGGGGGCCGGGGGCACCGGGGCCTGCGCGTCGACCGGCATGCGCAGCGAGAACCAGAACGTGGAACCTTCGTGCGGTTTGCTCTCGACATGGATGGCGCCACCCATGAGCTCGATCAACTTTTTCGAAATTGCCAAGCCCAGGCCGGTGCCGCCGTAGCGCCGCGCGGTGGAGGTGTCAGCCTGGCTGAAATACTGGAACAGCAAATCGATCTTGCCCGGGGGAATGCCGATGCCGGTGTCGGCGACAGAAATCTTCACGTTGGCGCTGGCGGCGTCGCGTTCCAGACACTCGACAGAAATCAGCACATGGCCGATATGCGTGAACTTGATGGCGTTCCCGATCAGGTTGGTGGCCACCTGGCGGATTCTATCGGCGTCGCCTACGAAGTACTGCGGAAGATCGGGCGGGTAGTGAATCATGAGATCCAGTCCCTTCTCTTCCGCGCGCGGGGCGAGCAACTCGGTTACTTCTTCGAGGACCATGCGGAGATCGAAGGCGAAGGCCTCGATATCCATCTTGCCGGCTTCTATTTTCGAAAAATCGAGGATGTCGTTAATGATGGTGAGCAGCGCTTCGCCGGATTTACGGACGGTGTCGGCGTAGTCGCGCTGTTCGGGCGATAGATCGGTATCGAGCAGCAAACCCGTCATGCCGATCACGCCGTTCATGGGAGTGCGGATCTCATGGCTCATATTGGCCAGGAAATCGCTCTTGGCTTGAGCGGCGACTTCGGCTTTCTCGCGGGCCTGCTCGAGCGAGAGCAGCATTTCCTTTTGTTCAGTGATGTCGATGGTGGCGCCGATCAGACGCTTGGGCTTGCCGTCGACAAATTGCACGCGGGCGGCGCTACGGCGCCAGCGAATGACACCCGGCTCGGGCACGATGCGGAAGTCCACACAATAGGGTTCGCCGGTGGCGAAGGCGTGATCAGAACCCGCCGCCAAGAGATGACGGTCTTCGGGGTGGACCACTTCCCGCACCAGGTTCACATCGAGTCCGGCAGTGCCGTCGGGACAACGCTCCAAAGCCGCCCAGGCTTCTGATCCGGTGACGATGCCGGCTTCGAGATCCATTTCCCAGACGCCAAAGGACGCGGCTTCTTCCGCCAATTTCATGCGCAGGGCGTTTTCGCGCAACTTCTGTTCGGCGCTGAGGCGCTCTATGATGTTCCCGGCCAGGTGCGCGCCGGCTTCGACCATGTGAAGTTGCTTGGGACGCGGCGAGGCGGCTTGCGGATGATACATCGCGAAAGTGCCGAGCACTTTGTTCTTCGAATCGTGAATGGGCACGCTCCAGCAGGCGCGTAGTCCGAAAGCTAGCGGTAATTCTTTGGTATCGGCCCAACGGTAATCAGTAGCGATATCGGTCGCGATGACGGTCTGGTTGAGATAAGCGGCGGAACCACAGGAACCAATGTCTGGTCCGATGGCGAGGCCGTACACTTTCTTGATAAATTCCGCAGGCAAACCGCCGCCGGAGCCCTCGCGCAAGTGTCCGCTCGCGTCCAGCAAAAGGATGGAGCAGTAGCAACCGGGAACCATGCGTTCGATGCCGGCGGTGAGGGCATCCAGAACTTCTTTGAGATCCGCGCCTTCGGTGATCAGACGGAGCACGCGGCGCTCCTCTAACAAGAATCGCGCAGAGGTTCCTGACTCTCCTTGCTCTTGCCTGCAATCAGCTAAGAGCTGACGCGTGCGCTGCCAGCCGATCGCACACGCGGCGGTGGCAGCGACAAAGATGCCGGTAAGGATGATCCACACTCACTGGATCTATCGTTAAAAGCAAGTCTTTTGTTAAGGCTGCGTGAGCGGTTTGTGGAATAAATGAGCGTGTATCCGCTATTTCCTAAGGTGTCTCCCTTAGAGCGCCGGCGCGGGTTCGAAACGGCAGACGGATTCGCAGAACGCGTTCGCGATGGCGTTCTTCGGTCAGGTTGCGCGTTCGCGCTCGTAACAGGTCCTCGAGCGAAACCAGGCCGACGAGTCTACGGCCTGTGGCTGAATCGACTACGGGTAATCGCGTGAAGCCGGTTTCGGCCATTTTATAAACCACCGCGCGCAAAGATTCGTCGGGATAGGCCACGGCGGGTTGGCGCCTGGCCAGCTCTCCTAAGCGGGCGCTAGTTTTCGGATCCTCCGCGAGCAGGCGACGCACGTCTTTGCGGGTCATGACACCGATGACGCCGGCATCGTCTCCAATGATGGGATACAAATGCTGACCGCGCGGCGAATGGTCGGGGTGGAACGACGCGGCCAGTTCGCCTAGAGTTTGCGAGTCGGGGAAAGCGACCAGGCTGGTGCGCATGACTTCGCGAACAAACAGGATCTCGAGCGGGTCCACTGAATATTCGCGGCTGAGATGGAATCCGCGGCGCGCTATTTTCTCCGTCAGGATGGAGCGCTTCAGAAGCAGCGCCGTAAACCCATAGGCGATAACGTTGGCCACCAGGAGCGGCAAGAGGCCGTTCATATCGTGCGTCAATTCCATGGCGAACACGATGCCTGTAAATGGACAGCGCATGGTTCCGCCTAAGATGGCTCCCATGCTGATCAGCGGCCAGAATCCGGTGCCTTCGTTGGGGAGGAACATGGCTTCGACGCCGCCGACTGCTCCGCCGATCATGAGGAGAGGAGCGAGGACGCCTCCCGAGGTTCCCGATCCTAGAGAGACGGCCCAGATGATGGCTTTCACGATTAGAATTCCGGCGATGGTCACGCCCGCGACATCGTGCTGCAGCAACGAACCGATGGTGTCATAGCCGACTCCGAGCGCTTGCGGGAAGACGAGACCGCCCAGGCCCACCACCAGCCCGCCGATCGCCGGCCACCAGGCCCAGTGAATCGGTAAGCGCTGAAACAGATCCTCGGATGCATAGACGGCTCGCGTTAACATCGCGGATGCGGCTCCGGCTAGAATGCCGACTAGGATACAGCCCAACAGGCCTTGCGGACCAATGAATAGGGAGTGCGCAGGGACCGGAAACAGCGGGCCGATGCCCAGTACGTAGCGGCGCGCGGCACCGGCCGTAGCGCTGGCGAGGGCGACGGGGATCAGACTGCGCGGCTTCCATTCGAACAACAGGAGTTCGACAGCCAGCAGCACGGCGGAGAGTGGCGCGGCAAAGGTGGCCGACATGCCGGCGGCGGCTCCGGCAACCAGCAAGGTCTTACGTTCGGTGCTGCTGAGATGGAGGGCTTGCGCAATGATCGACCCCAGGGCGCCGCCGGTCATAATGATGGGTCCTTCGGCGCCGAAGGGTCCGCCGGAGCCGATCGAGATCGCCGACGACAGCGGCTTTAGAATCGCAAGTCTGGGTTGTATGCGGCTGCCATTGAGCAGGATTGACTCGATCGCTTCCGGAATGCCGTGGCCGCGGATTCGTTCGGAGCCGTAGCGCGCCATCAATCCGATGATCAGGCTTCCGATCACGGGAATGACCACCGCGAACAGGCCGAGATGGTTGCCCGCCGGCGAGACCATGACGGTGCTCCAGCGCTGGAAGTAGAACAGGTTCGTGAACAGCCCGATGAGTTTCAGCAGCGTCAACGCGACGAATGTAGCGGCGATTCCGATGAATATGGCGGCGAGCGAGATGGGAATGAGCCGGGTAGTGACGGTGAAATCGCCGAGCTCGTCGGCGGGTGTAAAGGCGTGCTGATGATCTGTCATGTGTTATTACGGCTGATGGCGCGAAGCGTGGCGACTAGTTTGGGTCCGGTTTCTTCTAATTCCTTGTGGTGGGTCAGCGAGAGACGGTGCAGGATGCGCTCGCCTTTGGCGGTGAGACGCAGCAGGACTTGCCGGGCATCGTCGGGACTTGGTTCCCGGGTCAGGAGGCCCAGGGTTTGCAGACGGTCTACCAGTCCCACGGCGCTGTGATGCTTCAGCAGTAAGCGATCCGCAAGATGACCTATGGTTGGTACATAACCCTGCGGCATCCCCTTCAAGGCCAGCAGAGCCTGATGCTGTTGCGGCTCAATTCCTGAATCGCGGGCCGCGGCTTCGCTGAAGCTGAGAAAGCGCCGAATTTGAAAACGGAACTCTTCTAATTTGCGGTATTCGGAGGAATGCAGGTCCAATACAGTTATATCGTATCACGATATAATTCCCTTTACCAGCAACACCCCTCCGATGGCGATGAGGCATGCATGAATCCAGGAAATGAAACGCCGGCCGGAGAGTCTTCGATTGATCGCTCGTCCCAGGAAGATGGCGATCAGGACGCCGGGCAGCGAGTCCAAATAGAAGCGATTTACGGAGGGCGTCCACAGGCCGGCAATCCAATAGCCGGCCATGCCCGCCAAACTGGCAGGAAGAAAATACGCCTGCAGCGTGGCGCGGAAGTGTTCGGGCGACCAACGCCGAAGGGAGCCGTAGATGGCTAAGGGCGGACCATTCATACCGTAGGCGCCTCCGAGCACGCCTGCGGTAAATCCAAAAACGCCTGCCAGGCGATCGTCCTTTAATTCACGATTGTGGCGGCTTGCCAGGGAGTACACGGAGAAAGCTGCCACGATCACTCCAAGAACGATGTCGACGATGGATTCTGGCAGTTTCTTTAGCAACAGAAGGCCCAACGGGATTCCCAGGAATGTTGACGCCACCAACCAGCCCGCGCTACGCAGGTGGACTCGTCGCCAGTCCTGGAGAACGATGATGAACGCGACGGTGATCGAGACCAGCACGGCTGTCGGCGCGGCTACTTCGATGGGCATGACTAGGGCAAGCAGAGGCACCGCGATCAAGGCTTCTCCAAATCCCAGGGCCGAGCGAACCAGAGTGGCGGCGAAAAGGACCAAAATGACGGGGATGGTGATCGAATGAAGCGTCATGCGTCCTTGCAAAGACGTTCCACCATCCACGCCCTCACGTCCAGAGATTTCGCGAAATGCAGAGTTACGGGTTGCTGGGCCATTTCGATTCCCAATGCGTCCCCTAACGTATTTATAGGCACGATGGCCTCGGCCCTTTGCAGCGGCCAAGGTGGATGATCGATTTCACCACGGTAAGTGTTGCCGGCTCGATCGGCCGAGTAGAGACAATAGCGATCGGTCAGCCAAGCGTCTAGACTGCCGGAAGTCGATTCGTAGACTGGGCCTGTAGGCCAATACTCCGCGCTGAACTTCGCCGCGGGCGCGTGGCGGTGAGTTCTTACCGACGCGTATGCCACCTGGCCGCCTGTCAAATCGATCTCAAACTTCGCGTCGAAATAAGGGAGGTGGAAAATCCGCCGTGCGGCTCTGACGGCTAATTTCTGGCCGGCGTCCAGGCTGAAGAACCAGACTCCCGGCTTGCCGCCGGCAGTTACGTAAGTTCTCAGGTTCAACTCTGGGAATGCGTGCAGCCCGGGCAGTGGAGGCACGAATCGCGGAGTCACGTTTTCCATCAGGAAAGGAACGGCGCCGACGTAACAGCGGCTCTCGAATAGATCCAATTGCAACGCAGCGGGAATGAGAGTTCTGACTGTAGCCGCGTCGACCACCCAATGTGCGAACAGCAGTTCGCGCCAGCGCATACGCATGACCCAGGGCCCCGCTGGGACGGACCACTGTCGATGTGCGTTCACGTTTCTAATGTATACTCTGGCGGGAGGAATACATGCGTTTCGTGCTCTTTTTCTTGTGCGCTTCCGTGGGTTTTGCACAAAACGGAGGCACTATCACCGGCAGCGTTTCGAATCTGCCGGGCGAGGCGGTGGCGAACGCTCCCGTCCAGGCGATCAACGCGGCGACGAACGCGATTTACAAGGCTGCTAGTTCGGCCAACGGAGCTTACACGCTGGCACAGCTGCCCTCCGGTACTTACGAAGTTTCCGTCGCGGCTCCGGGATTCAATCCTTACGTGCAGAAGAACGTGACCGTCGCGGGGGCTCAGACCGTGCGGCTAGATATCCATCTGACGGATTACCAACTGGACACGTTGGGAGACGGGCGCGAGTTCCGGGTCGATCTCATCAGTCCGCATGCGACACCAATCGGTCCCACGCCGCGCGCAGCGGATGGCAAACCGGATCTCTCTGGAGTCTGGTATGCGCAGAGGCCCGTCGATCCCGGCCAGCCTGAACCCTTGCCGTGGGTGGACGCGCTACTGCGCGAGCGCGCGGCCAACAATTCGAAAGACGCGCCGGGAGCGCATTGCCTGACGCGTGGCGTGACGGCGGCCGGAGCGCTGTTCCCTTATAAGGTGGTGCAAACTCCGACGCTGCTGGTCATGCTCTTCGAAGACGACATTCCCAGTCACCGCCAAGTCTTTCTGGACGGACGCGGCCATCCGAAGGACCCGAACCCTTCCTGGATGGGACACTCGATCGGCCGTTGGGAGGGCGACGTCCTAGTGATTGACACGATGGGATTCAACGATCGCTCGTGGCTCGACCCGCAGGGCCATCCGCATACCGAAAAAATGCGTGTCACCGAACGTATCCGCCGGCCGGAGTTAGGCCACCTCGAAATCGAATTCACGATTGACGATCCCGGTGCCTATAAAAAGCCTTGGACCATCAAGCGCATTGCCGATCTCGACCTGGGTGATGAAATAGGCGAATATGTTTGCGAAAACAATAAAGATCCGGAACATATGGTGGGCAAGTAACTAAAAAAGCCCGCGCGACGCCAAGTTATTTATGAAGGATCGCGTGAAAACCATAGTAGTCGTAGCGGCATTATCTATCTTGTTGATTCCTATTCTGGCCCAGGAAAAGGGACGCGGTGGTGGTGTGAGGGGCGTAGGCGGAGGACACATTCCTGCACACGGTCCCGCGTCCACCCGGGTTAAGGAACCGCCTCGAGCCGCGGCGCCTGCCAATCGCAGCTTTGCGGACAAGGGCGGGCACCCCGAAGCGCCCCACGTGCATACCAACAACAAGTGGATCGGGCATGATTACGCGCGCAACGATCCCCGCTTTCATCTGGATCGGCCTTTTGAGCATGGACGATTTACCGGCGGCATCGGGCGAGATCACGTTTTCCGTCTGGCGGGCGGCGGTCCCGCGCGCTTTGGATTCGGTGGATTCTTCTTCAGCGTTGGCGCGTTCGACTACGCCTACTGCAATGACTGGCTGTGGGACAGCGATCAGATCGTCATTTATGACGACCCCGATCACGACGGCTGGTATCTGGCCTACAACGTGAGATTGGGTACCTACGTTCATGTCCAATACCTGGGAAATTAATTCGCACGCTAACCTGATATCATCGCAGTGCGCCGATGCCCTGTTTTCTGCTGTTCATCGTCCTGCTGTTTCCGCGCGTGACGCTGCTGCTGCTGTGGCTTTTCTCCACCTACCTGCAGCGCGCTTTCGGCGGCGGGTTGCTGGTGCCGGTATTGGGTTTCTTTTTCCTGCCGCTCACCACACTTGTCTATGCCTGGGAATTCAATAACGGGATGCCGACCACAGGGATCAATTTAATCTGGCTGCTGATTGCGGTGGTAATCGATCTCGGCGGATTGGGCGGCGGCGCGCACCGCCAATCGCGGCGTTAAGGCGATAGACTCTGAAAGAGGAGGTAGCAAATGATTGACGAAAAGAATAATGATGCGCTGCAAAGCGACGTAGCCCGGCGCGATTTCGTAGCTCTCTCGGTGGCCGCGGGCGTGGCCGCCGCCACTGCTACGGCGTCGGCGGCAGGATTGCCGGTGGTCGAGACAAACGTGGAAGTCAAGACGCCCGACGGTGTCTGCGACGCGGCGTTCATTCACCCCATGAGCGGTTCTCATCCGGGCGTGCTGCTGTGGCCGGATGCTTTCGGCTTGCGGCCCTCAATGCGTGAAATGGCCAAGCGCCTGGCCGCGGAAGGCTATTCGGTGCTAGTGCCGAATCCGTTTTATCGCATTTCGAAGGCGCCTTTCACGGATGCTTCCACCTTTAATTTCGGCAATCCGGCTGATATGGCGAAGCTGGGGCCGCTGATGGGATCAGTGAACGCGCCCGGCAACGCGGAGAAAGACGCGGTCGCTTACGTGGCCTTCCTGGATGCGCAAAAGGAAGTGAACAAGAACAAGAAGATCGGCACCCAGGGCTATTGCATGGGAGGTCCGCTGGTGGTAAAGACCGCCGCCGCGCTGCCCAATCGCATTGGCGCGGGTGGCTCGTTCCACGGCGGCGGGCTGGTTACCGACAAACCGGATAGTCCACATTTGCTGGCATCGAAGATCAAGGCGCATATGTATTTCGGGATCGCGTCGAACGACGACATGCGGCAGCCGGACGCGAAGGACAAGCTGAAAGAGTCATTCGCCGCCGCGAAAGTTCCGACCGAAATCGAAGTGTATAGTGCGTCGCTGCACGGCTGGTGCGTGCCGGATATGCCCGTGCAGAACGGCATGCCGATCTACAACAAGCCGGACGCCGAGCGCGCGTGGGCCAAACTCCTGGCGCTGTATAAAGCG
>Ga0070681_10001820_pt1 | contig 19207 bp, 8 predicted proteins | sample KBSC83BmetaG_FD_65650 | JGI IMG/M metagenome (GOLD analysis project Ga0070681, IMG submission 65650) | Corn rhizosphere microbial communities from Kellogg Biological Station, Michigan, USA - KBS C8-3B metaG | ecosystem: Host-associated > Plants > Roots > Rhizosphere | place: USA: Michigan... | reverse complement strand
CACGGTCAGCTCCTGATACTCGCGCGTCCCGATCGCCTTCCACTCGAGCTCCTCGGCCCGGAGCTCGCGCACCACACGCGCCGGCACCCCGGTGACCAGCGTACGGCGCGGCACGATGAAGCCGGCGCGCACGAAACTCGCCGCGCCGACGAACGCCTCCTCCTCGACGATGACGTCGTCCATCACGATCGCGCCGATGCCGATCAGCGCGCCGCGCCGGATGGTGCAGCCGTGCAGCACCGCGCCGTGGCCGATGTGAGCGTCCTCCTCCAGCACCGCGTCCTTGGACGGAAAGGCGTGCATGATGCAGCCGTCCTGCACATTTGAGCCGGCACCGACGAGGATGCGGCCGAAGTCACCGCGCAGTGACGCTCCCGGGCCCACATAGCAGCGCGCGCCGACGATCACGTCGCCGATCAGGACCGCCTGCGGGTGCACGAAGGCGCTGGGATCGACCACCGGGGTGAAGCCCTCGAGGCGGTAGGCCGGCATGGCCGTCAGGTGCCGCGGCCGCGCGCGAGGAAGGCGCTGATCGCCGTGCGCAGCTCCTGCGACTGCAGCTGCGCACCGAAGATGCGGGCCTCCTCCTCGATGCGCTCGAGGAGCTGCGCCGGATCACCGCGCAGCAGGCGGCGCGTCGCGGCGAGTGCGGTGGCCGGCTGCTGTGCCAGCGAGCGCGCCAGCTGCCGCGCCTCCTCGAGCAGCATCGTTCCGTCCACCACGCGATTCACCAGCCCGAGGCTGTGGGCGCGCTCGGCATCGAACGGCCGGCCGAGCAGCAGGAGCTCGGCGGCACGCTGCGCACCCACCAGCCGCGGCAGCAGCAGCGAGCTGGCCGCCTCCGGCACCAGTCCGAGGGCCACGAACGGCATGCTGAACTGCGCGCCGGCAGCGGCGACCACGAGGTCGCAGTGCAGCAGCATGGTCACGCCGATGCCCACGCTCTGGCCGTGAACGGCGGCGACCAGCGGTTTGGGAAAGGTGGCGAGCGTGCGCAGGAATGCCATGACCGGGTGGTCGCTGGTGAACTGCGGCGCCTGCAGAAAATCGTGCAGATCGTTGCCGGCGGAAAATCCGGCGCCCGCGCCGCTCAGCAGCACCGCGCGCACCTGCGCGTCGGCCTGCGCTTCGGTGAGCGCGCGCGCCAGCGCCTCGTACATGGCAAACGTCAGGGCATTGCGCTTCTCGGGACGGTTGAGGCGCAGCTCGCACACCGCGTCCGCGCGCGACACGAGGATCTGTTCGCTCATGGGGCGAGCTTGCGGGAGCGATCGCTCAGCCGCAATGCCCGCCCGCCGCTACGGCCCAAGCGCCACGCCGCAGGTAACGAACTCGCCGTGCACCCGGAAGCATCCGCCGAGCACGGCACCGGTGTGGGCGGCCAGGCGCAGCGCCCGCCGCGGCCGCACCCGGAATCCGCCCCGCGGCAGGTGCCAGTCCTGCGACTCGATGGCGATGTCCTCGAACTCGAGCCACTCGCCCGTCAGCGGATACTGACTCTTATAGAAGGCCTCCTTGGCCGCAAAGGCCAGCGCCGCGGCGCCGCGGCGCCGCGGCGCGGGGAGCTCTGCGAGCCGCGCGAGTTCCTCCGCTCCCAGCACCCGCGGCCACAGTTCCGCATGCACGGCGGCGATCGTTTCGGCGTCCACCCCGAGTCCCTGCAACGACCCCCTGCGGGCCACCACCGCAGCCGAGTAGCCGGCCGTATGGGTAATGCTGCCGACCACGGCCGTCGGCCACGCCGGCTGGCGATCGCTCGCCGGCAGTAGCGAGAAGCCCACGACGCCGAGCGCGCCGAGGGCGCGCCGGGCGCACAGCCTGCCGGCGGTGAAGTCCCGGATTCTCTTTTCCGAGCAATGGCTTATCGAATTAAGTTCGGGCTCGGTCAGAAGACCGGGGGCCGCCTCGCCGGCAAGTTCGGCGGCAAACACCCCTGGGGGAAACAATGCGGCCAGCTCCGCCGACAGGCGGGCAGGATTCAAGCCCTCGGGTTCGGGTGCTAAAGTCCCAGCCACCACCGGATCCTAGCGGCACCGGCGGTGACAGGCGAAGGACAGGCCCAAAAATGCGCTCGTATGGCAGATGCCGCCCGGCAGCCCCGGGACTGTGACGCGATCCCTAATTTGACAGCCCGCGTGCCTCTGCCGGGCCGCCAGCGCGTTAACCCGAGGGGCCGCGCGCGGTCGTTCCCGGTCCGCGGCCACCGCGCTCTCTTGCACCGGGGGCAACCCCGATCCCGACGTCCCCCACTCACCGACCATGGCTGCTAATTCCATCCCCGAAGCCTTCGCCGCCGCACTCGCGATCGGCACCGAGAGGATCGCCCTCGACGGCGACGGTCCGGCGCTGACCTACGGGCAGCTCGCGGCCCGCTCCGACGCCATTGCTGCGGGACTGGCGGCCCGCGGCATCGGCCGCGGCGCGCGCGTCGGGCTGTATGCCAACCGCTCGGCCGAGGCGGTCGCGGCCATGCTCGGTGTGCTCAAGGCCGGCGCCGCCTACGTCCCGTTCGACACGGCTTATCCGGCGAACCTGCTGCGCTACCTCTACGAAGACAGCGCGCCGGCTCTCATGCTGGTGCAGGAGCGTCTGCTGCAGGACCAGGCGGGCGCGCGCTTCTGGCGCGGCGAGGCACTCGGGATCGGGGCCGCGCCGGGTGCGGAGGTGGCCGCGCGCGCCGAGCCGGCGGCGGCCGAGGACCCCGCCTATGTCATGTATACCTCCGGCTCCACCGGGCGGCCGAAGGGCGTAGTCGTGCCGCATCGCGCGGTGCTGCGCTTGGTACTCGGCAACGACTTCGCCGCGCTCGGCCCCGACCAGGTCATCCTGCAGCTCGCGCCGCTGTCCTTCGACGCCTCGACGTTCGAGGTGTGGGGAGCGCTGCTCAACGGCGCGCGCCTCGCGGTGCTCGCCGACCCCTATCCTTCCTGTGAGGACATCGGGGAGCATATCGCACGCCACGGCGCCAGCACGCTGTGGCTCACGGCGGGGCTGTTCCACCTCATGGTGGACCACAACTTGGCGGCACTCGCGCCGCTGCAGCAGCTGCTGGCCGGTGGCGACGTGCTCTCGCCGGCGCACGTGCTGCGCGCGCTGCGCGCCCTGCCGAATTGCCGACTCATCAACGGCTACGGTCCGACCGAGAACACCACGTTCAGCTGCTGTTACACCATCCCGCGCGACTATGCCGGTGATGCGCCGGTGCCGATCGGGCGCGCCATAAGCCAGACCGAGGCGCTGGTGCTCGATGAGGCGCTGCGGCCGGTCATCGCCGGTGAGCCCGGCGAGCTGTGCCTGGCGGGCGCGGGGCTGGCGCTCGGCTACTGGAACCGCCCCGAGCTCACCGCGCAGGCGTTCGTGAGGCAGCCCGCATCGGGTGCGCGGCTGTACCGCACGGGCGACCGGGTGCGGTGCCGCGCCGACGGCAATCTCGAGTTTCTCGGCCGCGTCGACCGACAGGTGAAGGTCAACGGCAAGCGCGTCGAGCTCGATGAGGTCGAAGCGCGGTTGCGCGCCACGGGCCTGGTGCAGGACGCGGCGGTGGTGTGCGCGCCGGCGAGCGCGGGTGCGCAGCGCCACATCGCCGCATTCGTCACGGCCGCCGCGCCGCTCGAGCTCGGTGCGCTGCGCCGTTCGCTGCGCGAGGAGTTGCCCGACTACATGATGCCGGCCTCGATCACGCAACTGCCCGCACTGCCGCTGTCGCCGAGCGGCAAGATCGACCGCGCGCAGCTGCCTCTAGCGGCACCGGGGGAGGCTGTCAAGGGACGCGCCGCCACCAATGACACGGAAGCGGCGCTGCTCGAGATCTGGCGGCGCGTGTTGGGCACGAGCGCGGTGGGCGTGGACGACAACTTCTTCGATCTGGGCGGTACGTCGCTCGGCCTGATGGAGGTGCACGCTAACATGCGTCGCACCCTTGCGAGCGACGTCACGATAGTCGAGATGTTCCAGTACCCGAGAATCAGCGCGCTCGCCGCACGCCTGACCCGGGGCGCGCCGCCGCCGCGCGCCGCCCTGCTCGAGCCGTCGGAACGCGCGCGCCGCGCCCAGGCGGCGCTCGCACGGCGCCGCCCCGGTGGCAAGAGCCCGTCATGAGCGCCGCGCCGTCGTCCGCCAACGCGGTCGCCATCGTGGGCCTCGCCGGACGCTTCCCCGGCGCGCGTGATCCCGAGGAGTTCTGGCGCAACCTCGTCGCCGGCGTCGAATCAATCAGCCGCTTCAGCGAAGCCGAGCTCGAGGACGCTTTCGATGAGACGGTGCGGCGCGCGCCGAATTTCGTACGCGCCCGGCCGATCCTGGCCGACGTCGAGCAGTTCGACGCCGACTTCTTCGGCATGTATGCGCGCGATGCCGAGCTCACCGACCCGCAGCAGCGCGTGTTCCTCGAGTGCGCCTGGGAAGCGCTCGAGAACGCCGGCTGCGACCCGCGCCGCTACCGCGGCGCGATCGGCGTGTTCGCCGGGTGCAGCATCAACACCTACTTCCTGCATTACGTGTGCACCGACCGCCGCACGCTGGAGGAATTCACCAGCAGCTATCAGGTCGGCTGTTACCCGCTGCTGCTCGGCGCCGGCCTCGACTTCCTCGCGACCCGCGTCTCCTACAAGCTCGACCTCCGCGGCCCGAGCGTCGACCTGCAGGCCGCCTGCTCCACCTCGCTGCTGGCGGTGGCGCAGGCCTGCCAGAGCCTGCTGCTGTACCAGTCGGACATGGCGCTCGCCGGCGGCGTCTCCATCAGCTTCCCGCAGAAGCGCGGCTATCTGCACCAGGAAGGTGCCATGGTGTCCGCCGACGGCCATTGCCGCCCGTTCGATGCACGCGCCACCGGCACCGTGTTCGGCAGCGGTGCCGGCGTGGTCGCACTCAAGCGCCTCGAGGATGCGCTCGCCGACGGCGACCACGTCTATGCGGTGATCCGCGGCTGCGGTGTCAACAACGACGGCGCCGCCAAGGTCGGCTTCACCGCGCCGAGTGTTGAGGGGCAGGCGGCGGCCATCGAGGTGGCGCTCGCCAACGCCGGCGTCGAGGCGAGCTCGGTCAGCTACGTCGAATGCCACGGTACCGCGACGCCGCTGGGCGATCCGATCGAGGTGGCCGCGCTCAGCAAGGTATTCGCCGCGGCGCGCGCAACGCCAGGCTCGTGCGCGCTCGGCTCGGTGAAGTCCAACGTCGGGCACCTGGACGCCGCCGCCGGCGTGGTCGGCCTCATCAAGACCGCGCTGGCGCTCGAGCGCGGCGTGCTGCCCGCCTCGCTGCACTACGAGAGTCCCAATCCGCAGATCGACTTCGCGGCCACTCCCTTCTACGTCAACGCCAGCCGCCAGGACTGGCCGCGCGGCGCGACGCCGCGCCGCGCCGGCGTCAGCGCCTTCGGCATCGGCGGCACCAACGTGCACGTGGTGCTCGAGGAAGCCCCGCGGCAGGGGCCGCGCGCGCCCGCGACGCCCGCCGCGCAGCTGCTGGTGGTCTCGGCGCGCAGCGCGACCGCGCTCGCGGCGGCGCGCACCAACCTCGCTGCCCGCCTGGCCGGCGCCCCCGACCCGGGGCTCGCCGACGTCGCCGGCTCGCTGCAGCTCGGCCGGCGCGCCTTCGCCCAGCGCGCCTTCGTCATCGCCACCGATGCCGCCGACGCCGCCCGCCAGCTGGCCGCACCGGGACCCGCCGCGCAGCGCGGCAGCCCGCGCAGCGCCGACGCCGGCGTCGCCTTCATGTTCCCCGGCCAGGGCGCGCAGTACCCGGACATGGCGCGCGACCTGTACGCGGGGCATGGGGTATTCCGCCGCCACTTCGACCGCTGCGCCGAACTGTGCGCCACGCCGCTCGGCGCGGACCTGCGCATCCTGGTCTACCCCGGCACCAATTCTCCGGAGGCGGCGCGGCGGCTCACCGCGACCGCGGTCGCCCAGCCGGCCATTTTCGCCGTGGAATACGCGCTGGCGCAGCTGTGGATGAGCCTCGGCGTCGAGCCGCGCGCCATGATCGGGCACAGCATCGGCGAATTCGTCGCCGCGGTGCTGGCGGGCGTCATGTGCCTCGAAGACGCGCTGCCGCTGGTGGTGCTGCGCGGCCGCCTGATGCAGGAGCTGCCGGGGGGCGCCATGCTGGCGGTACGGTTGCCTGAGCAGGAACTGCGCGCGCTGCTGCCGCCCGAGCTGTCCATCGCCGCGATCAATGCGCCGGCACTCAGCGTCGCCTCGGGGCCGGAAGCCGCGATCGCGGCGCTCGAGGGGCTCCTCAAGGCGCGCGGCTTCATGAGCCGGCGTCTGCAGACCTCGCACGCCTTCCATTCGGCGATGGTCGATCCCATCGTCGCACCGCTGGAGCGTCACCTGGCGCAGATCGCGCTCGCCCCGCCGCAGCGGCCGTACGTATCGTGCGTGACCGGCACCTGGATCACCGATCAGGAGGCGACCTCGCCCGCCTACTGGGCGCGCCACGCGCGCGAGACGGTGCGCTTCGCCCCGGCGCTCGCCACGCTGAGCGAGCGAGCGCCGATCCTGCTCGAGGTGGGACCCGGCAACGTGCTGTCGACGCTCGCGCTGCAGGGACTGCAGGGGCGCGACATCCCGGTGCTGACCTCGCTGCAGGATGCCGCGCGCGGGAGCTCCGACCACGAGCGCCTCCTCGAGGCGCTCGGTCGGCTGTGGCTGCAGGGGGTTGAGCCCGAGTGGTCCGCGCTGCACGCCGCGTCGCCGCGGCGGGTGCCCCTGCCCGGCTATCCGTTCGAGCGCAAGCGATTCTGGATCGAGGCACCGGCGAGCACGCGCAGCGCACCCGCACAGCCACCGGCCGCGCCCGTCGCGGTGACGCCGCCCGCGGTCGCCGCGACCCCGTCCCCCGCCGCAGCCACCGCCGGCGAGGGCCGCATCGCAGAAGCGAGCGGCGCCATTGCGGCCATACTCGAGCAGCTCTCCGGCAATGAGCCGGCGTCGACCACCAGCGAGACCACCTTCCTCGAGATGGGCTACGACTCGCTGTTCCTGACGCAGGTGGCGCAGAAAATCCAGAGCCAGATGAAGGTCAAGCTGACCTTCCGGCAGCTGCTCGGCGACTACCCGACCATCCCCGCGCTGGCCGCCTTCCTCGCACACAAGCTGGCAGGCACGGCAGCGCCGGCCGCGGCCGCGCCGGCGAGTGCACCGGAGCCGTCACGTTTTGCCGTGTTCGCCCCCGCGCAGCCGCCGGCGGGCCCGCCGCTCGCCCCCGAGCACCGGCGCCACATCGACGAGCTGGCGGCACGCTACACCAGCCGAACCGCCGGTTCCAAGCGCCTGACGCAGCTGCACCGCCCGGTGCTGGCGGACCCGCGTGCGGCCGCCGGCTTCCGCAGCGAGTGGAAGGAGCTCGTCTACCCGATCGTGGTCGAGCGCAGCTCCGGCTCGAAGCTCTGGGACGTGGATGGCAACGAGTATGTCGACCTCGTCAACGGCTTCGGCGGCACGGCCTTCGGGCACGGACCCGAGTTCGTGGTGGACGCCGTGCGCGCCCAGCTGGAACGGGGCTTCCCGATCGGGCCGCAGGCGGACCTCGCAGGCGAAGTCGCGCAGCTGATCACCGAACTGACCGGCAACGAGCGCGCCACCTTCTGCAATACCGGCTCGGAAGCGGTCATGGCGGCAATACGCATCGCGCGCACCGTGACCGGGCGCGAGAAGATCGTCATCTTCAACGGCGACTACCACGGCCAGTTCGACGAGGTGCTGGTGAAGGGCGTGCAGCACGCCGGCGCCGCGCCGCGCTCGGTGCCGGTGGCGCCGGGCATCCCGCCCGCCTCGGTGCAGAACATGATCGTGCTCGACTACGCCACCCCCGCGACCCTGCAGTGGCTGCGCGAGCACGTCGAGGAACTGGCGGCGGTCGTGGTCGAACCGGTGCAGAGCCGGCACCCGAGCCTGCAGCCGTTCGACTTCCTGCGCGAGGTGCGCCGCATCACCGCCGCCGCCGGCAGCGCTTTCGTGCTCGATGAGGTGGTCACGGGGTTCCGATCCCATCCGGGCGGCATCCAGGCCCTCGCCGGGGTGCGCGCCGACCTGGTGACCTACGGCAAGGTTGTCGGTGGCGGGCTGCCCATCGGCATCCTCGCCGGCAGCGCCCGGTATATGGACGCGCTCGACGGCGGACGCTGGAGCTTCGGCGATGCGTCGGTGCCGGAGGTCGGCGTCACCTTCTTCGCCGGCACGTTCGTGCGGCACCCGCTGGTGCTGGCCGCGGCGCGTGCGGTGCTGCTGCACCTGAAGCACGCCGGTCCGCAGCTGCAGGAGCAGCTGGGCGCACGCACCGCGGCACTGGCCGCGGAACTGAACGCGCTGTTCACCGCCCACGGCATCGCCACGCGCATCGAGAGCTATTCGAGCTGGTTCTACTTCAATATCCACAACGAACACTCGCTCGCGCCGCTGCTGTACTACCACCTGCGCCTGCGCGGCATTCACATCCAGGACGGCTTCCCGTGCTTCCTCACCACGGCGCACTCGGATGCGGACCTGCGCAGCATCTACCAGGCGTTCCGCGACAGCGTGGCCGAACTCAGTGCCGTCGGCATCCTCGGCCACCCGGCGACGGCGCGGCCGGCCGCAGCCGTAGCGGCCGGAGTGGCCCCGCCGGCTGGCGCCGAGGGCACGATCCCGCTGACCGAGAGCCAGACCGAGATCTGGCTCGCCGCGCAGATGGCCGATGAGGCCTCGTGCGCCTTCAACGAGTCGGTGAGCCTCACCCTGCGCGGTGCTCTCGATGCGGCGGCGCTGCGTGACTCGCTGTCGCTGCTGTTCGCGCGCCACGACGCCCTGCGCGCCCGTTTCACGGCCACCGGCGAGTCCATGCACTTCGAGGCGCCGGGCCCGGTCGACCTGCCGTTCACCGATCTCGGCAGCCACCGCGACCGCAACACGGCGCTCGCCGAGCTGGTCGAGGCGGACGGGCGCACGCCGTTCGATCTCGTGACCGGTCCGGTGGCACGAGCCCGGCTGGTGCGCCTCGCGGCCGATCACCACGTGCTCATCTTCACCGCGCACCACATCGTCTGCGACGGCTGGTCGATCAACATCATTGTCGGCGAGCTCGGCACGGCCTACTCGGCCCTGTGCCGCGGCGCGGCCCCGGAGCTGGCCCCGGCGCTGCAGTTCAGCACCTACGCACGCGCCCAGGCGCAGCGCGATCCGGCGCAGCTGGCGGCGACCGAGAGCTACTGGCTGCGCCTGTTCCGGGAGCCGGTGCGGGCGCTGCAGTTGCCCACCGACCGGCCGCGGCCCGCACTGCGTTCCTACAGCGGCGCGAGCCGTTGCCGCCGCATCGATGCCGCGCTGTATCGCGCCATCAAGCAGGACGGCGCGCGCTCGGGGATCACGCTGTTCGTGACGCTGCTCGGCGCCTTCCAGGCGCTCATCGGGCGGCTGTGCGACCAGAGCGAGGTCGTGGTCGGGGTACCGACCGCCGGCCAGTCGCTGCTGGACGAGGACATCCTGGTCGGGCACTGCGTCAATTTCCTGCCGATCCGCGCGCACTGGCACGACACCACTGCAATCGGCGAGCACCTGCGCGCGGTGGCCCGCCAGGTGCTGGATGCCTCGGAGCACTCGAGTTACACGCTCGGCACCCTGGTGCGCAAGCTGGCCCTGGTGCGCGAGTCCCAGCGCATGCCGCTCACCGAGATCCAGTTCAACCTGGAACGCCTGGCGGGGCGCCTCGAGCTGCCGGGACTTACGGCCGAGGTCACGCCCAACAGCAAGGCGCACGTGGTCTTCGACCTGTTCCTCAACATCATCGAGTCCGACCAGGGCTTGCGCCTCGACTGCGACTTCAACACCGACCTGTTCGACGCCGCCACCATCGATCTGTGGCTCGAGTGCTATCAGGCGCTGCTCGAGCAGCTGTTCAGCGATGCGGCTCGTCCGGTGTCGCGGCTCGAGTATTTGCCGCCGCCGGAGCGCGCGCGGGTACTGACCGAGTTCAACCGCACCGCCGCGGACTTCCCGCGCGAGCGCTGCGTGCACGAGCTGGTCTCGGCACGCGCCGCGGCGCAGCCGCAGGCGCTCGCGGTGCAGTGCGGCGGTGAAGCCCTCAGCTATGCCGACCTCGAGCGACGCGCCAATCAGCTGGCCGCGCTGCTGCTCGCCCGTCTCGGCGCGCCGGCCGCCGCCGGGCGCCGCGTCGCGGTCGGCATCGAGCGCTCGGCCGACATGCTGGTGGCGCTGCTGGCGGTGCTCAAGGCCGGCTGCGCCTATGTACCGCTCGAGCCGTCCCATCCGGCCGCGCGGCTGCGCCACATCGTGAGCGATGCCGGCATCGTCGCGCTCATCACCGACGGCGCCGTCGACCCGGGCCTTGTTCCCGAGGGCCTGTCGGTCGTCGATCTGCGCACCGAGGCCGGTGCGCTCGCCGCCGCCAGCGCCACGCCTGCGGGCGTCGCGGTCGGTTCCGGCGACCTCGCCTACCTCATGTACACCTCGGGATCGACCGGGCAGCCCAAGGGCGTCGAGGTCACGCACCGCGCCGTCGTGAACCTCCTCACCTCCATGGCGCGCGAGCCGGGCATGACGGCCAGCGACGTGTTGCTGGCGGTCACCACCGTCTCCTTCGATATCGCGGGGCTCGAGCTGTTCCTGCCGCTGAGCGTCGGCGCCCGCGTCGTCATCGCGACGCGCGACGAGGCGAGCGACGGCTTCGCGCTGCGCGCCCATCTCGAGCGCGCCGGCGCGACGCTCATGCAGGCGACGCCGGCCACGTGGCGGCTGCTGCTCGAAGCGGGCTTCCGCGCGCCGCCGGGCTTTCGCATGCTGTGCGGCGGCGAGGCGCTGCCGCGCGAGCTCGCCGAGCGGCTGCTCGAGGGCGCCGGTGAGCTGTGGAACATGTACGGGCCGACCGAGACCACCATCTGGTCAACGTGCGGCCGCCTCACGCCTGACTCAGCCATCGCGGTGGGCAGCCCCATCGCCAACACGCTGTGCTACGTGCTCGACCGTCACGACCAGCCGCTGCCCCGCGGCGTTCCCGGCCAGCTGCACATCGGCGGCGAGGGTGTGGCGCGCGGCTATCACGATCAGCCGGCGCTCAGCGCCGAAAAGTTCCCGGCCAACCCGTTCGCCCCGGGCCGCATGTATCGCAGCGGCGATCTGGCCCGCTGGCTGCCCGACGGCCGGCTGCAGGTGCTGGGGCGCATCGACCAGCAGGTCAAGCTGCGCGGCTTCCGCATCGAGCTGGGCGAGATCGAGCACGCCCTGCAGCGCGTGCCGGGAATTGCCGCGGCTGCGGTTGCACTGCGCACCGACGCGCCGGGCGCGGCGCGCCTGGTCGGCTACTACGTGCAGGCTCCCGGCCACGCGCACGCCCCGCCGGCGCTGCGCGCTGCGCTCGAGGCACAGATTCCCGAGTACATGATTCCAACGGCGTGGGTAGCCCTCGAGCAGCTGCCGCTGTCGCCGCACGGCAAGCTTGACCGCGCGGCGCTGCCGCCGCCCGACATAAGCGGCACCGCGGACGAGGAATTCGTGGCGCCGCGCACGGCGACGGAAATATGTCTTGCCGGCATCTGGGCCGAGGTATTGCAACTGCCCCGGGTCGGGGCAAATATGGACCTGCTCAGACTCGGAGCAGACTCCATCCAGCTGTTTCAGATCATCGCGCGCTCGACCCGGGAAGGCTTTCGCTTGACGGCCAGGCAACTTCTGCAGCAGCGCACCCTGCAGGCGGTGGCCGCCCTGGTTGATGAGGCGGCCGCCGGCGCGGTGCCCGGCGGCGAGACGCGCGCGGCGCTGCCGACGCTGGGTCAGTTTGAGCGCAGCCGCCGTTCCGCCACGACTGCCAAGCGTTAATGGCCACGGCAGGCGAAACCGCCTACGGCACCGAGACGCTCCCCGACCTGCGTCAGGAGGCGCAGCGGCGCGCGACTGAGCTGGCCACGGCGGCGCCGGCCGTGCCGGAGTCGGAGTACACCGATTTCCCGTGCTCGGTGGCGCAGGAGCGCTTCTGGCTTCTCGACCGGCTCGAGCCGGGCAATCCGGCCTACAACGTCGCCGTTCGCTGGCGCCTGGAAGGCCAGGTCTCGACGCCGCTGCTCGAGCGTGCCTGGCACGAAATCCTGGTGCGCCACGAGATCCTGCGCACGCGCTTCCTCGAGGTGGACGGCAACCCGGTACAACGCGTCGCTGCGCATGCCGCGCTCAAGATTTCCGAGATCGAGCTCGACGGGCTGGCGGCGGAGGCGCGCGCGGCCGAGGGCGACCGCATCGGGCTCATCGAAGCACGTGCGCCTTTCGATCTGAGCACCGGCCCCCTGATCCGCGTCGTGCTGCTGCGCGATTCGCCGCAGCTGGCGACCATACTCGTCACGACCCACCAGATGGTCTCCGACGGCTGGTCGATCGGCGTCATGGCGCGCGAGATGGGCAGCATCTACGAGGCGCTGCGCGCCGGGCGCGACCCGGCGCTCCCCGAGCTGCGCATCCAGTACGGCGACTACGCCCGCTGGCAGCTCGAGTGGCTGCGGCAGCGCGGCACGGACGCGGAGACGCACTACTGGAGCCGGCAGCTTGAGGGCGTGAAGGCCTTCGAGGTGGTCCCGGACCGGCTGCGCCCGGCAGTACCCACCACCAGCGGCACGATCGCCTCCCTGGTGCTGCCACGCGAGCTGACCGACCGCATGCACGCCGTGAGCGCCGCCCGGGGCGTGACGCTGTTCGCTACCGCGGTGTCGGCCCTGTGCGCGATGCTGGCGCGCTATACCGGCAAGAGCGAGGTGGTGATCGGCACGCAGGTCTCCGAGCGCGACCAGGTCGAGCTCGAGCCGATGATCGGCCAGTTCGTCAACTCGCTCATCCTGCGCAATGATCTGCGCGGCGATCCGCGCTTCGCCGATCTGATGCAGCGTGCCAGCGCCACGATCACCGAGGCGCTCGAGCAGCGCCACATCCCGATCGAGCAACTGCTCGGCATGGTCAAGGCCGGACGTGGCGGCAGCAGCAGCCCGCCCATCTCGGTGAACTTCATCTTCCAGCGCACCTTCATCGAGAACCGCAGCTACGGCGACTTCACACTCGTCGACATGCCCTCGCTGCCGGCCGGCGCCATCTACGATCTGAACTTCTTCATGGTGGAGCGCCAGGACGGCTGGCGCTTCTCCTGCCAGTACAACACCGACCAGTTCGAGGCGCGCACCGCCGAGCGGCTGCTGCACTATTTCCAGTCCGTCCTGCGCAGCGCAGTGGACAGCCCCGAGCGGCGCCTGTCGGACCTGCGCCTCGCCGACCCGGCCGAGGTGCAGCGCCTCGCCGCGCGCCTCACCGGTCCCACCGTCGCCCACCCGCAGACCCAGACCGTGGCGGCACAGTTCGCCGCGCGCGCCGCGCTGATCCCGGATTCGATCGCCATCGTCTGCGGCGAGCGGCGCTTCACCTTCTGGCAGCTCGAGGCGCAGGCGCAGATGCTCGCGCAGCGGCTGCAGGCCGCGGGCGTCGGCCCGGGCAGCCGCGTCGCGGTCGCGCTCGAGCGCTCGCCGGAACTAGTCGTCGCGATCCTCGCAGTCTGGAAAGCCGGTGCCGCCTACGTGGCGCTGGAGCCGGGAGGCGCCGAGCCCCTGCAGGGGCTGATCGACGCCAGCGGCGCAAGCGTGGTGCTCACCGGTGCGTCCCTCGCGAACACCGTGCAGGCTCCCGGCGGCGTGATCACAGACCTCGGAGCCGCCACCCAGGCTGGCGGTTCGTTGCCCGCGTTGACCGCCGCCAGCCCGGCGGCGGTGTGGTTCGCGCGCCATGAGCACGGCGGCCAGGCCGCCGTCGAGGTGGCGCACCTCGGCCTCCTGAACATGCTGACCGGCGTCCAGATGCGCGTCGGTCTGAACTCGGCCGACACCGTCATCGCGCTCGGGGCGTCCGCGCCCGAGTCCGCCGTGGTGGAACTGCTGCTGCCGCTGCTGCACGGCGCCCGGGTCGCCATCGCCACCGCAGAGGAGGCGGGCGAGCCGCATCGGCTGGCACAACTGTTCCGCCGCGCGCGCGTGCGTGTCGTGCACGCTGCGCCGGAGGTCTGGCCGGCGCTGCTGGCGGCGCTGCCGCGCCGCCGGCGCTTTGCCAAGGTGCTGTTCAAGGGCGGCACGCTCGACCCCGGGCTGGCGGCGCACCTGCTGGCGCGTGGCGCCGAGCTGTGGTCGCTGCAGAGCTACGCCGAGACCAGCGGCTGCGTGGCAGTACGCCCCATCCGCGAGCCTCGCGACGTGCGCATCCTCGGCCGACCGTTCGCCAACACCCATTTCCGCGTGCTCGACGAGCGCCTGCAGCCGCCGCCGGTCGGCGCGGCCGGACGCCTGTACGTCGGCGGCGACGGCGTCGCCGCCGGTTACCTCGATGGCCATGACGCCGCCGGGCGTTTCCTCGCCGCTCCGGTAGGCGGCACGCGCCTGTTTCGCACCGGCGACTGGGCGCGCGTCGGCGCTGACGGCTTCGTGGAAATCATCGACGCCGAGGCCGGCCAGCCACGCCCCGCGGCAGTCGCGGCCGTCAACCGCGATGCGCAGAAGGCCGACGCCGAGCTCGAGCGCCAGCTGCTGGCACTCTGGACCGAGCTGCTGGGGCACGACTCGATCGACCCGACGGCCAATTTCTTCGAGCTCGGCGGGCATTCGCTGCTCGCGGCGCGCATGCTGGCGCGCGTCGAAGCGCAGTACGGGCGCCGCGTCACCCTGACGGCGCTGTTCCGCGCGCCGAGCGTACGCGGCCTGGCGCGGCTGTTGCGCAGCGAGCCACGCGAGTTCGACTTCCGGCAGATGGTGCGCCTGCAGGCCGATGGCTCAAAGCCGCCGCTGATCGCCATCAACAACACCGGCGTCTACTACACGCTCGCCAAGCGTCTGGGGCCCGATCAGCCGCTCACCTCGCTCCAGGTCTTCGACCCGTCGGCACGGCGTACGGCGCTACCGGGCACGCTCGAGGAGATCGCCGCCGAGTACGTGCAGCTGATCCGCCGCGTCCATCCGCACGGTCCGTACCTGCTCGCCGGCTGGTGCGTGGCGGGCGCGCTCGCCTTCGAGATCGCGCGCCAGCTGGTCGAGTCCGGCCAACGGGTGTCACGCCTGTTCCTCATCGACTCGTGGCTGCCGCGCTACTTCGCGCGCCTGCCGCGCTGGCGTCGCGTGCTCGGCTACCAGACGATGCGCTGGCAGATGACGCGCCACGAGTGGCGCAAGTTCATGAGCGGGCAACAGACCCTCGGCGGCTTCTTCAACCGGCTGATGACGGTGCGCCGCATCCGCTGGTACATGGCGCGCCTGGCAGGGACGGCGGCCGTGGGCGGCGAGACGCAGCTGCCGGCCATCGCACCGCAGGAATATGACCAGTGGCTGCTGCAGTACCTGCGCTCGAAGACCGACAGCTTCGAGCCGCAGCTGTACCGTGGCCACATCACCCTGTTCCGCAGCAGGCACGAGCCGACCGGCTGGCTGTTCGATCCGCTCGCCGGCTGGGGCCGCTACGCCTCCGAGGGCGTGGAGCTGGTCATGATCGAGGGCAACCACTTCACCATGTTCCAGGAGCCCGGCGCGACGCACATGGCAGGCTGCATGGCGGACATGATCACGCAGGACGGGTTGCGCTGACTCTAGCCGGCGCCGGGCGCTCCCAGCGCGCGGCTGAAGAACCCGACCAGATGCTGCGCGAAGGCGCGCGGTGCAACCCCCGCAAAGCCGGCATGTCCCGCGCCCGGCACGATCCACAGCTCCTTGGGCTCGCGCGCCGCGGCGAACAGCTGTTGGCAGGTGCGCGGCGGCACCATGGCGTCGCGCTCGCCCCCGAGCACCAGCACCGCCCGCGGCGCCAGCTGGTGCACGGCCTCGGCAGGGGAGATGTCTGCGACCTCGCCCCGATAGCGGTGCAGCGCCCACAGTGCCGGCAGCTCGCTCAGCGGTCCCCATTGCCGGTTGGCCAGGCGGGTCTCGGCGTCCAGGTCGAAGGGCGTCGAGGCGAGCACCAGCGCGCGCAGCCGCAGGTCGCGCGCCGCAGCCTCCAACAGCACGAAGCCCCCGAAGGACAGGCCGTAGCCACCGATGCGCTCGCGATCGACCTCGGCGCGGCCGGCAAGCCAGGTCACCGCGGCGCTCACGGCGAGCTCCTCCCCCTCGCCCCAGCGCGTCTTGCCCCCGCTCGCACCCTGTCCCGGCAGGTCGAGTGCCAGCACCCCGAAGCCGGCCTGCGCCAGGATGCGCGCCTCTGCCACGAGCGAGGAGCGCTCGGCGTTGGTCCCGTGAACGAGCACGACGGCAGCGCGGTTCCGGGACGGGACGTACCAGGCGGCGAGCGCCTGGCCAGCGGCACCGGCGAAGGTGACCTCCTGCAGCCCCGGGATGCCGGGCTGGCGGCCCAGCGCCGGCGTCGCAGTGCGCGCGAAGTCGTCGCGCTCGGTCTGGTAGCTCTGCCAGCCGATGCGTGCCGCCCATAGCAGGCCAGCCGCCACCAGCGCGACTACGACCAGGAGCGCCGCCCTCACGTGCGGGTCGCTCTAGCAGGCCCAGCCGGGCTGCAGGCCAGCTGGCGGCGCGCCGGGCGCGTGGTTATGATGTTGGCAATCACCGGCTTTCGAGACTAACAGAGCTAAAAGCAACTCGACGGCGCCTCCTGAAGGCCCCCATGCAGTCCCTGTCGGCACCACGCGAGTCTGGAACCGACGCGGGCGCTGTCCCGCCAGTCTTCGGATCGGTGTCGCGCGCGCTCTTTACAGATCGTTACAACCGCGCCAGTTTCCTCTTCCGGCACGAGCTCGACCATCAGCCGCTGTTCACGCTGCCGAGCCTCCTGGAGCTCGCGCGCCGGCACCCACCCGATTCCCGCCACGCCTACTGGTCGAACGGACCAGTCGCGGTCGGCTATCGCTGGGACGCGAAGGTAGCGCCGCGCCGCTCGCTCGAGGACACGATCGCGCACATTGCCGACGACGACTCGCTGGCGATGCTCAAGCACGTCGAGACCGATGCCGTCTTCGGACCGGTCATCCGCGAGATCTGCGCCACGGTAATCGAGCTCGCCGGTGCGCGCATGCGCGGCGACGTGCTCGAGGGTCGCGGCACGATCCTCATCGCATCGCCCGGACGTCTCACCTCGTACCACATCGACTCGGACACCAACTACCTGTTTCAGATCGCCGGCGACAAGTCCCTGAGCGTCTTCGACCAGCTCGACCGCAGCCTCACCACGCACGAGGAACTCGAGCGCTACTACGACGGCGACCCGAATGGCGCGGTCTTCAAGGAGAACCGCCAGCCGGAGGCGCGTGTCTACGAGCTGTCCCCCGGCTGGGGGGTGCACATCCCGAGCATGGCGGCGCACTGGGCCGCAAATCACGCCCAGCCCTCGGTGGCGCTCAGCATCAACTTCGACCTGCGCTCGGTGAAGCGCCTGGGCCGCATCTACCACTTCAACTGCAAGCTGCGCCGCCACGGCTTCAGGCCCCGGCCGCCCGGCTCCTCGCCGCTCCGCGACGTGCTGAAGCTCGCAGCGCTGCGCGGACTCGGGGCCGCACAACGGCTTACCCACCACGCCGCGCACAACGGCGAGAGTCAGAACGGCTGAGCGTCGCCGCGCGCGGCGGTCGGCAACTACGGCTTGCGCACCGCCCCGTAGCGCGTGTCCTTGTACCTGAGCAGCAGCGCGCCGACCGGCCGCTTGACCGCATCCAGCAGCGGCGAGCGCCACGGCGGTGTCGGGCGGATGCCGAGTTTGCGGCGCAGGTAGTAGTTGGCGCAGTACAGGTGCGCGTAATCGCGGTCCCAGCTGTGATAGTTGATGCTGACCGACACCGAGATGTTGTCGTCGTTCTGCACCCAGTGCGGGCAGTTGACCGGGATGTGCACCCCGTTGCCCGGCACCAGGCGGATGACTTCGGCGCGGTGCTGCAGCTGCGGCTTGTAGACGGCGGCGTTGCGGTCCGCGACCCAGAAACGCTCGATCTCCTCCTCCGGCAGCACCTCGCGGTCGTACTTATTGAAGATGCTGATGTCCTTCTCGCCCCGCACCTGCAGCAGGAAGTTGGTTTCGCTGTCGATGTGATAGGTGGAGATGCGGCGCGGCGAGGTGATGAAGATGATCGCTTCCTTGCGGCGCATCCTCTTCTCCAGCTCGCGGCCCGACACTTCCAGCAGGTCGGACATGCAGCGCTCGAGCAGGTCGCGATAGGCCGGATCGGTGTCCGCGCGCTTGAGGATGATGAAGGCACCGGCGCTCTCGATGCGATGGAGTGTCTCGTCGATGGGGAAGCGGCACGGCGATTTGCCCCAGCGCTCGTTCACGTCCGTGACGCCCGCGTCGTAATAGAGGTCGTCGCGGCGCTGCGCGGCGGTATCGCGCGCCAGCTCGATAAGCCGCGGCAGCTCGAACAGCGGGTGCGCGGCGAGCGCGTGGCGCAGCACGAAGCAGCGCTTGTTGAAGCGCTCCCGGAAGGTCTCGGGATCCAGCTCGATCATGGGGTCCGCGCCGCGCAAATATGTCATTCCAGGGCGCCCGCGAGCCGCCGGGCGCTCGAGTAATATAGGGATTCAGCACCAGCCGTTCAAATCGACCGCCGGCGCACGCGGCGGCCCCGGCGGCCGTGAAACGCCACGCGGTTTAACAGTGCCGTGTCAGTATAATCGACGCGGTTGGCGAACATCTCCTCCAGGGGGCATTTAAGTGGCATCCAAGACTGCGCTCATCAGCGGCGTTACCGGCCAGGACGGCAGCTATCTATCAGAGCTGCTGCTGAGCAAGGGCTACAGCGTGCACGGCATCGCACGACGCGCCAGCATGCCGACCTCGGCCCGCGTCGATCACCTGCTGAACGACGCCAAGCTCAAGGAGCGCTTCGCCCTGCACTACGGCGACCTTGCCGACGCCAACTCCTTGCGACGCCTGATCGACCAGGTGCAGCCGGAGGAGGTCTATAACCTCGGCGCGCAGAGTCACGTCAAGGTGAGCTTCGACCAGCCGGAGTACACCATCGACGTCACGGGCACCGGCACCCTGCGCTTCCTCGAGGCGATCCGCACGGCCATGCAGCACGGCTCCAAGCCGATCCGCTTCTATCAGGCGGGCTCGAGCGAGATGTTCGGCTCGGCCAAGCCGCCGCAGAGCGAGAGCACGCGCTTCGAGCCGCGCAGCCCGTACGCCTGCGCCAAGGTCTATGCGCACTACCAAGTGGTCAACTACCGCGAGAGCTACGGGCTGTTCGCCTGCAACGGCATCCTCTTCAACCA
>Ga0070681_10001818_pt1 | contig 19212 bp, 14 predicted proteins | sample KBSC83BmetaG_FD_65650 | JGI IMG/M metagenome (GOLD analysis project Ga0070681, IMG submission 65650) | Corn rhizosphere microbial communities from Kellogg Biological Station, Michigan, USA - KBS C8-3B metaG | ecosystem: Host-associated > Plants > Roots > Rhizosphere | place: USA: Michigan... | reverse complement strand
GCGCGAGATCGACATTGCTCTGCACGTTTCCCGTGAGAGGCCCGGCGCCGCCTACGAGCACCTGGATCGAGCTCGCTTTTTCAACCCGCTGTCGGACCAAGCCGACGTGCTCGGCGCGGTGATCGCAGCGCAGCGAGGCGATGTCGACCGGCAGCGTGCGTTTCTCGAGCGTGCTCTCGAGACGAATCGATTCAACTGGTACCCGTACCTCGAGTTGGGGTTGATCGAGGCGCGGGCGGGCGATCGAGCCGCAGGCCTCGCGTGGATCGGCAGGGCTCGGGCGCTGAATCCGCGCGACGGCACCATCCGGTTCGTCGCCCGCAGAGTCGCGAACGGCAATCCACCGACGCAGGCGGAGGTCGACGAGCGATTTCTGCGCAGCGCCGACGAGCTCACTGGCGTCGTGCAGGAATGACGAGGTCGAGCCTGGACAACAGCCGCACGTCAGGCTACGCTTGGCACGGGTGGATCGTCCGAGTGGGGGAGGTTGGATTGTGCGTGCGCTGCTTCTGATTGTGGTCTGTCTTACGATGCTCGTCGGCGTGAGCTCTGCTCTCGCAGATTCGTCGACGATCCTCAGTGGCTACGGGTCGACAGGCTCGAACGCCGTGGTGGAGGTGAAGGGCGCGCAGGCCGCGGCCCCGCCGAAGGCTGTTGCGGCGTCTGACGGAACCCTCCCGTTCACTGGTTCGGAGCTCGGGGTGGTCGCGGGCGGTGCGATCCTGCTCCTGGGCATGGGCCTCGTGCTGCGGCGCATCGGACGAGACAACCTGTAGCCGAGTAACAGGAGGTTCCGGCGACGGCACCAACTGTGGCGATGCCCGGACCGACGAGGCACGTCGGCGATCCTGAGCCCGAACGATGGGTCGAGCAGCGCGAGGCTGTCCGTCTCGCGCTCGCTCGATGATCGACACCCACTGTCATCTCCTGCCGGGGATCGACGACGGCCCGCCAACCGTCGACGAGGCCGTGGCGCTGGCGTGGGAGATGACGTCCCAGGGCGTGGAGGTCGCGGTCTGCACGCCGCACTGGTCTCGCGAGTTCCCGACGTCGCACGCACAATCTGCAGCGGCCGAAGCGGTCCTCTCCGACGCGCTACGGCGGGCGAACATTCGCCTCGCTCTCGTCGTCTCCGCGGAGCTGACCGCCGTCGTGGCTGCGACGGAAGCGCTCGACGACATCCGCGAGCGCAGCCTCGGGGGCCGCGTCGTGCTTGTCGAGTTGGTCAGCGACTCGCTTCCCGTGCACGTCTCGGCGGTGACGCGCCGGCTCGCGGCAGCAGGAATGTCGACGGTGCTCGCGCATCCCGAGCGGTGCGAAGCCGTTCAGAGCGATCCGTGGCTCCTCGACGATCTCCGCGACGAGGGCGCCTACGTCCAGGTCGTGGCGCCGAGCCTCACCGGCCATCGCGCGACACGCGAGGGCGATGCTGCGTGGGATCTCCTGGACAGGGGACGCGTCGATTTGATCGGCAGCGACGCACACGGCTCACGCCGAAGGCCGTGTCAGCTAGAGGCGGCGGAAGTGCTGGTCACGGCGCGCTTCGGCCCGGCCGCGTGGCGGGAGCTGACCGGTGAGGCGCCGCGCCGCCTGCTCGAGAGCGTCGGTGCCACCGTGGACGGGATCGTCCGCGCTGGGCCGTGGGGCTCATGAGCTGACCCGTCTCTCCGACACACTTCGATTGCGACGGGCCGGCCCACGATGCATCTCGGTCGCCCGCTCGAGCAAGGCTTCCATCCTGGAGAGATTCCGGGTGAGGTTCCCTTCGCGCAGCACGAGCGCCCGGTTGCGCAACGCTGCCGACGCGCGGAGATCCGCGTCGAGGGCCGCCCGGCGGAGCGCTTCCGCGAGGCCACGAGTGTCGCCCGGCTCGAACAGCAGGCCGGTTGCCCCGTCTTCGATCCAGGCGAGGTTCGCGGGGATCGCGCTGACGACCGGGAACAGCCCGCAGGCCATCGCCTCCAGCAATGACGAGCTGGCGCCGTCGCTCGTCGACGCCGAGACGTACACGCTCGCTGTCTGGAGCGCACGCCTGACGAGCTCGGGTGGTTGATGCCCGGGCAGGTCGACGACGTCCTCGAGCCCGAGCTCGCGGATCTGCGCCCGCCTCTCCTCGAGCAGCGCGCCGCCGCCGAGGAGCGTCGCGCGGACGTCGAGCGCGTCGGCGCGCAGGAGCGCGAGCGCCTCGACGATCGTCTCGTTCGCGTAGACCGACTCCTGATGGCGAGTGCACACCACGCGCGGCGGAAGATCGGCCCGACGGCCTTCGGCAGGTGGCACGTACCAGTCCGCGTCGACCCCGATGGGGAAGCAATGAATCGGATCGGCAGGCACACGCAGTCGACCGAGCGCGTCGACGAGATGCTGGGAGACAGCGTGCACGACGTCGGCTCGCCGACACGTGAAACGGATCATCCTCGCGCTCGCCCATCGCGCGCCTGGACCGGCGAGCACGTCACTGCCATGGGCAGAGACGACCAACGGGCCGGAGTGGCACAGAGCGGTTAGCAGCCCGTTCGACGAGAGGTACGTGGCGAACGCGACGTCGGGCGCGAACGCCCGGAGTCGTGAGCGGAGCGCCGGAACGCCTGCGAAGTAATGAAGCGCCTTGCGACGAGACGGCGTCCCGCTCCCGATGTAATCGACGGGAACACCCTCCAGCGGCTCTTGGCTGAACGAGATCACCCGGACGTCGTGCCCCTGGGCGAGGAAGTACCGCGCGTAAAGGCCGGTCCAGTAGAAGTGTGTATGCGAGATCAGCGCAATGCGCATGCGAGACAGCCCTCGCGTCCGCAATAACGGGGCTCGGGTCGAAGCCTAGCCGGGGCGTTGGACGGTGGATCTCGGCGCCCGGGCCAACAAGGCGTCTCGACCCCTCTGCCGACGCGCTACATCACGCCGTAATACGGTCTCGGGCTTCGGCCGCCGATCAGGACGAACCCAGCAGGCGTGATCCCCTGCTGAACGAGGAGCTCCGCCAGTTCCTCGAGCGCCTTGAGTCGCGTGTTTCCGATCCGCACGACAACGATCACGTCGTCGACCTGCTTCGCGAGCGGCAATGCGTCCGGGACGAGCGCCAGCGGCGGCGCGTCGACGACGACCCAGTTTGCGAGCTGATGCGCCTGCTGGATGAGCGACGCGGCGCTCAGCGGCGTGATGAGACGAGATAGTGGGGCGTCGCCGTTGCCCTGGGCGAGCAGTTGGAGCCCGGCCGTCTGCCGTCCGGTCGTCATCCGTGAGCCACTCACGTCGATGAGCGCGTCGCTGAGCTGGCACCGATCCAGCAGGACGTCGGCGAGCCCCCGCGTCCCGTTCACGCCGAGGGCGCGCCCGAGCGACGGTCGCCGGGTGTCGCCCTCGACGAGAACGACCCGCCCGGTCGTAGACAGATCGTTCGCGAGATTGAGCGCGGAGGTGGTCTTGCCGTCGCCCGAGTCCGACCCGGTGATGAGCACGGAGCGTCGTACGCGCTCCTCAGGCTGATCGACCGAGAGCGTCGCCCCAAGCAGCAAATACGAATCATGCGCAGATGGGGAGAGCTCGGTGGGCAGCAGCGGTGACTTGCGCTTCGACCCACGCGTCTCGAAGGGGATCCTCGCGAGGATGGGAACGCGGAAGCGACGAAGCTGCTCCTCCCGACGCAGCCGCGGGTCGAAGAACTCGAGCGCGAACACCGCGGCTCCGCCGATGAGGAGCCCGGCGACCAGCGCCGCCGCGACGCTCAGCATCGGGCGAGGGGCGATCGCGGACGTTGGCGGGTCGGCCGGGGTTTCCAGCCGGATGGTCGGGTCCTTGAGCGCCCGCAGCGTCTGGAGGTCGCGCAGGCTCGCGACGAGCCCTTCGCGCGCGACTGCGTTGTTCGGGCCGAGAGCGGCAACCTGACGCTTTAGCTGCGGGATCACGATGTCGAGTTGGGCGTGCATCTGCGCCGTACGCTGGTCCACGCTCGCCTGCGCGAAGGTGTTGGCGATCCGGGCCGCCAGGTCAGGCTTGTTGGCCCGGGCCGTGATGCTGACGACGTTGCTCGACGCGACGGGAGTCGCGTCGACCTTCTGCAGGAGTGCCTGTGGCGTGAGGTTCAGGCCGAGCTGCCTGATGGCGCGGCGCGCGACCACCTGGGTGTCGATGAGACGCGCTATCGTCTCGACGTCCCGGAGCGGATCCGAGGATTCATGGGGGAGGCCCAGCCCGATGAGGCTGTTGTCGTCGGGAGGGACCGGGGTGACCAGGAGATCCGCTCCCGCCTGGTACACCTTCTCCGCCTGCGAGAGGTACACGAAAGCTGCGGCCACGCACACGGCCGTCGTGATTGCGATGAACCAGAGCTTCGATCGCAGGACCGCGAGGTAGAAGGGCATGCCCTGGCTGTCCGCGCCCGTGGCGAACCAGACGGGGCGAGCAGTGTCCAATGGACGTGGCGGCGGCTCCGACGGCGCGCTGCTAAACCGGCTCAGAGGTGCCTCCGCTCCCGATCGGCCTGGATACGGTCGCAGGGCATGGGTCGCTCGCTTCTACGCGCATCTCGGCTCATGGTAATCGAGCATCTGGCGAAAGCGAGACTGGAAATCGGCATTCGCGAACGTGGCCGAATGTGTCGGGCGCGGATCTCGATAAGCTACGGCGCGCTTCCGCGTGAGGGGGAAACAGAGTGGGCGAAGGGTACACGCCGATCGACGCTGCAGTGCTCGACTTGCTTCCTCGAGCGGGCAGGGTCGGACGCGAGCTTGCAGTCAGGGTCGATCTGGCGCGCTCCCTCGGGCTGCGGAACACGCTCGCGCGGGCGACCGCGGACGCCCGTCTCAGGGCGATACCGGCGGGCGACAGCCGTCTGGGCTACGAGGAGATCTGGCGCGACGCTGCGGCGGAGGTCGGTGCCGATGTGCGCCGCATCGACGGCGGCTTCCTCGAGCTCACCAAGGGCGAGTCGCGCGCGCGCGTCTGGAACCATGTTGTCCCGTTGGACAATTCGGTCGCACACAAGCTGTCCCTGGACAAGACGCTCGTCCACCGACTTCTCGAAGACGTCGGGCTTCCCGTGCCTGCGCATCTCGAGTTCGACTCCGGGAGGCTGAAGGCCGCGCGCGACTTCATGGCGGACGGCCCGAGCCTTGCCCATGTCGTCAAGCCGGTGACGAGCGAGGCCGGCTCGGGCGTCACCACCTCTGTCCGCACGCCCCGACAACTGCGGCGGGCGGTTCTGCGCGCGAGCCGTCTCGATCGCCGGCTCGTGATCGAGCGGCAGGCGGAGGGTCACGTTCACCGGGTACTGATGCTGGACGGCGAGATGCTCGACATCGTGCGCCGGCTGCCCCCATCGGTCGTGGGTGACGGCCATTCCTCGGTGACGCAGCTGATCGCCGAGGAGAACGATCGCCGGATCCGACGCGCCGAGGGGCGCGGCCGCCCGCAGTTGCTCCTGGTCGATCTCGACTGCCTGTTCACGCTCGAAGCAGCGGGGTTGACCGTGCGATCGGTGCTCCCGGCCGGTGTCGAGGCGCAGGTGAAGACGTCGGTCAGTCAGAATGGGCCCGAACAAAACGAGAGCGTCGTTGGTAACGGCGCGCCGGGCGCGGGCCTTGTCGAGGAGGCTCGCAGGGCCGTCGAGGTTCTGGGCTTGCGGCTCGCGGTCGTCGAGATCGTCACGCCGGACGTATCGAGGGCCCTCCGCGACGCAGGCGGCGTGATCGTCGAGGTCAACGCGCCCCCAGGGCTGTCGTACCACTACGACGTCCGTGAGCCGGATCACGCCGTGCGAGTGGCGGTGCCGATTCTGCGTCGAATGCTGGCGATCGGCTAGGTCGCGCGGCGAGCGCCCCACGCGGAGCGGACTGTTCCACCGAGGCGGACGAACGCCGGGAGGGGGTCGTCGAGGCACAGCAACGGAAGGTGCTGCCGGTGAGCCAGTGTCCTCAGCCAGCCGCGGATCGTGAGGGCGCCGGCGGCCCGGAGTGCCAGCATCGCTTTCGTGTCGGAGATCGGATCCCACATCCAAACCTCGCTGACGTCCGCTGCGATCGGAGCGCGCGGTCTTCCGAGCGCGCGGTCGTAGGTGAGGCGCGCGAGGTTGATGCCTGCGCGGCGCACCAACTCGTTGGCCGCCGTGAACCGGTGGTTGCACTCGATCAGCTTGAGCCCGTCGTCGCGCGTGTCCCGCTTGAACTGCACGTTGACGAGTCCCCGCACGCCGGCGTGTTGGAAGAAACGCAGACCGGTCTCGATGAGCTGCGGGTCCCAGCACGAGCGCTGGTAGGTGCTGAGACCGAACGTTGGCGGGTTGGCGCGGACCTGCTGCTTGCAGAAATGCAGCAACGGCTCTCCGCGCTCGTCGATGTACGTGTAGTACGAGACGAGCTGGTCGTCGCCGCCCGGGATGATTTCCACGGCGATGACCTCGATGTGGTGTGCGCGGAGAAAAGCCATCCGTTCCGCTAGCTCGGGACGGGTCTCGACGACGACGAGCTTCCCGAGCCGGAGCGCCTTCCGCGCCATCACGTGCGAGTGCCGTGGCTTGAGCGCGAGGGGAAAACCGAGATCCGCGACAGCCTCCTCGACGGACGCGTCGTCGCCGATCTCGTGCGTCCGCGGTAGAGCGATACCCGCCGCTCGCGCGACCTCGGCGGTCTGGCCCTTGTCGAGCATCGCGAGCAACGCCTGATCATCGGCCTCGAACGGGCAATAGCCGAGCCCGACGAGCTCGGTGCGCTTCTTCGCGATGAGCTCAAGGGCGTCGTCCTCGGCGGGCAGTAGCACCGAGCCTCGAAGGTCGAACGCATTCTCGGTCAGCCACTCGAGCCAGGCAACCTGGAGCTTCGTCCCCCGATCGAAGCCGACATACCGGTCGCAATGGCGTGAACGGCGCACGAAGTCGACTCCGCCCGTGCCGAGTGCGATCACCTCGATGCCGTCGGGGGCGAGGCTACGGCAGATCGACACCGCATTGAACGAGCCGCCGAGGACAATCGCCGCTGGAGTGTTCATGAGGCGAGAGAAGTGAGGCGGGAGGTCGGTAGTCGAGCGTCGGCTGTAGTCGCTCGAACGCCCCTATCCAAACGCGGATGCCCGAATAGAGTAGTTGAGGTACGAAACCTCGACTGGCACGATGTCGGACCGAGGTGGACCATGAGAGCATAGGGGGAGGGCGCGTGAAGATCTTCTCGTTCGATCCGAGGGAGTATCGCGAGCAGTACGAAGCGCAGGGATGGGTGCACATCCGGAACGGCATGACCGCCGAGTTTCTCGGCGAGTTGCAGGAGTTCACGGCGCGGTCCCTCGCCGAGACGAAGCTCGATCAGTTTGCGATCAAGGGGAAGAAGGAGCAATCGCTGTACGACTTTCCCGAGAGCACCGATTTTCCCGGCGAGATCTTCGACATCGTCTCGGAAGTTTGTGGCCTGAATCGCTCGACGATGACGCTGTCCGAGCGCCATATCCAGGCGTATGACCCCGACGCGAATCCCGAGCCCCATGCACACAAGGATCGCTATCCGTCCCAGGTCTCGCTCGGGTTCTCGATCTCGATCCCGGCCGAGTCCCGCCTCGTGCTCTATCCACATGACCACCGCTCGCTGAATCCGTTCAACTCGGCCGCAACATTCCAGCGCAGCCTGCAGCCGCACGAGTTGCCCGAGGTGGCTCTCGAGGACGCGCGCGAGGTCGTGCTCGACGATCACGACGGCGACGTCGTGATGTTCCCCGGCTCGACCACCTGGCACCTGCGGCGCAGGTCGGCGAACGCGGTAAACCTCTACGTCAAGATGAACGACTTCGATTGCGATCCACTGGGTGAGGACCCTTCGACCGAGCGGCGTCGCACGCAGACGCTCGCAATCCTCGAGGAGTCGGGCACCGATGGGCTCGGTTCGCGGATCCCGCTCGTCTCCAGGCGTCTGGACTTCGTCAGCCGCCAGATCGGACGGCAGGGTGCCGAGACGCTGCACGTCTGTCTCTACGGGAGCGAGCAGATGGGGCTGACGCAGCCCCAGTTCGACATGATCCGCCTGATCGACGGCGTGCGAACGCTTCAGAGCGTGGTGGACACCGTCGCCCAGGAGGGTCATCCACGGGAGGCCGTCGAGAGCGATGCTCGTGTCCTGATCGATCGCGGGGTGGTCGATCTCGTCGGGTGATCAACGGAGTCCATCGAGCGCGTCGAGCACCTCGACGAGGCTCCCGGGACGCTCGTTCGCGAAACGACTACGCAGGTCGAGTCGACCCATGCGACGAAGGCGGGCTGCGCCCGCCTTCGTCATGACGGGATCCACATCGCCAGCCAAGAGGATCTCCGCGCAGATGTCGAGCTCCGCGGCGCGTCGATCCGCGTACAACGCCAGCGAGCCGAGCACGCGGTTGGCGAGCTCGGGGAAGGTGACCCTCTCGCCCTTGCCGGCGAAGCTCTCCAGCACTACCGACTCGAGGTCGTAGCGTCGCGCCGCCAAGAGCATCTCCAGGATGAGCGCGTCCCTCCCCTTCGTGAAGACGCTGCGGATGAGCTTGACCAGTGAGGAGCGGCCGGCCGGACCGTCGATCACCGAGACGACGAATCCCAAGGGCTCGACGGTCTGCGCGAACCGCACAGCTCCGGGCCCCGAGAGGAGCAGAGGCACGCGAAACCCCTCCGTCTCGACCGTACCCAGTACCGCTGCATCGACGTACTCGGCCCCGGCCTCGGCGAACCGGACCGCCAGCCGTCCCTTCGTCCCGGGATCGAGCGGAGCCGGGTCGACGTACACGGTCCCTGCCGCGAGCGCTTGAAGGCATTCGTGCGCGACTTCCTCCGCGGCCGTGGCTGGTACGCCGGCCACGACCACGTCGACGTCGCCGACGGCGTCCGAAATCGACGCGCAGGCCACGACGCCTGCGGCTTCGAGGCGGCTGATCACGGTTTTTCGGTCTGCCCGCGGTCGCACGTACGCCTTGATCGGGGGCCTGCCGGGCGTGTTGAAGCCGATCGCGAAAGAGGAGGCGAGTGCCCCGAAGCCGACGAACGCGACGCGAGGCGCCGCGGGGGTCATGTGGCGTCGGACGCGACCGGCTGACCATCCGATCGCTCGACGAACGCACCGCTCGACTCGATGAGGGTATCGACCCAGGCGTTGGAGAACTCGCCCCGGCGCACGGCTGCGAGATAGTCCGCCTCGGCCTCGGATTGGGCCACCAGCCGCGCGACCAGCTCGGCGGCGAGCTCCTTCCGAACGACGACGATCCCGTTCTGGTCACCCACGATGACGTCCCCGGGGAAGACCACGATCCCTCCGACCGAGACAGGATGGTTGATCTCACCAGGCCCGCGATGCATCGGCCCGAGCGGTGTGACGCCCCTGGCGAACACAGGGAAGTCCCCGAGCTCCCGGATCCCGGGAAGGTCCCGGATCATGCCGTCGACGACGAACCCAGCGATCCCTCGGTGCTTCGCCTTCGTGCTCACGAGGTCGCCGAGAGCGGCCGTCTCGCCGGACAGCCCGGTGTCCACGACGATCACGTCTCCCGGCTGGGCGATGTCGAGGCTCTTGTGCACCATCAGGTTGTCGCCCGGATACACCTTCACGGTGCAGGCGGGGCCGGCGATGTGTTCCGACGGAGACGTGAGTGCACGGATTTCGGCGGACATCGTGTACAGGCGATTCATGAGGTCGGAGATCGACGGAGTGTCGAACTCTCCCAACGCGCGCACGAGCTCCGGATCCGGTCGCTCGATGTCGTGCCTGATCCGAAAACCGGGTCCCGGATGCATCTCGGCGGACTTTGGTTTGCCTACTGCCACGGATGACCCCCCACTCGAATGTCTATCGGCCCGTGCGCCCTCATGGTGGTCAATCCCCGTCCTTGCGTCAACTTGCGACCCCAAGCGCGTTCCGGGCGGCTCCGCGGCTAGGTGACGTGCTTCGACGACCGGGTTGCGAACGGCTGTGTGGGTCAGAAAGGACACCTAGGCGCGCAGGCACGCGTCGAGCGCCGTGAGCATCAGGATGCGCGTGTCGAGGGTCTCGCGTGACACGCTCGGCAGAGCGTCTCGGTTGGCGAACGCGGTGACCCAGGGCTCGTAGACGGACCTCTGGAAGTGATTCGCGATCGGTGCCCTCGCGTCGAGCAGCGCCTCACGCGCCGCGGCCCGGAAGCCGTCGTCGACCCAACTGTCGATCGGGGCGGCGAAGCCGTGCTTGGGTCGGGAGGCGATGTCTTCGGGCACGTAGCGTCGGGCCACCTCTCGCAGCACCGGCTTTCCGGAGTGGCCGTTCACGCGAAGCCGGTGGGGCAGCGAGAGGCCGAACTCAGCGAGATCCTCGTCGAGGAGCGGAACGCGGAGCTCGAGGCTCTCGCGCATGCTCGCCATGTCCGACTTGAACAGGAACTTGCTCGCGAGGAGCAGCCGAACCTGGACCTCGACCGTGTGCGACGAGAGCCTCTCCAACCGGCTCCCCTCCAGCCCGGTGGGCTGCCATCGCCGCTCGAATAGCCGCCGGAGGGGCTCGACGGCGTCGGGGTCGACGAGGAGCGCCCTATGCTCCTTGTCCGTGAGCGCGGCGGACAGGGCCTGGACGAGGGTCGTGTCGTCCGCGCCCGCCAACGCGGACACCTGCCGCGGGACTGTCGACCCGATTGCGCCGGCGGCCGCGACCGGGCGGAGAGCCTGGCCGGCGGCCGCGAGCGCCGGCGAAGGTATACGAAGCAGTCGGGCCAGGACGCCGACTTTCCAGTAGATGCGGTAGCCACCGAAGAACTCGTCTCCGCCGTCGCCCGAGAGCGCGACTGTGACGTGCTGCCGCATGGCATGACTTACGGACCCGACCGCGAAGAGCGCGGGGTCGGCCAGCGGCTGCCCGAGCCCGGCCAAGGTCGAGCTGATCGAGTCCCAGTCGGCCGAACGCTGCACCACCTCCACCGTCTTGTGGCGCGTGTGCAGGTAGTCGGCAACCGCCGAGGCGTATGCCGTCTCGTCTCTCGTCAGATCCGAGGGGCGGACGTTGAACGTCAGGAGGCCACCCGGCGTGCCCCGTTGCGCCGCTGCGGTTACGAGCGACGAGTCGATTCCGCCGCTCAGCATCGCGCCGAGCGGCACGTCGCTCTCGAGCTGTCGAGCCACGCTGGCGGCAATCAGCGTGTCGGCGGTCTCGAGGGCTTTGTCCAGCGTCAGGTCGGGATCGATCTCGGGTGCCCAACGATGGAAGCGGTGGCGCACGACCTCGAGCTCCGATCCGACGATCCGTGCCTGGATTGCGCAACCAGGTTCCAGTGCCTCGATCCCCGTGAAGATCGTCTGCGGCGCGGGCACGTAGTGGAGGGCCGCGTAGTCTGCGATCGCTTGGCCGTTCGGCGTCGTGTCGATGCCTGGGAACCTCTTCAGCGCCGGAATCTCGCTCGAGAAGGCGGCGAAGTCCAGGCCGCAGGCGACGTACAGCGGCTTGATTCCAAAGCGGTCTCGCGCCAACACGAGAGTGTCGGTCTTCGTGTCGAGAATCGCGACAGCGAACATGCCTTTGAGCAACTTGAACAGCTCGACGCCGTGCTCCTCGTAGAGGTGGGGCAGGACCTCGGTGTCGGACGTCCCCCTGAACCGATGCCCCCGGCGTTCCAGATCCCTCCGAAGCTCGTGGTGGTTGTAGATCTCCCCGTTGAAGACGGTCCATACGGTGCCGTCCTCGTTCGCCATCGGCTGGTCGCCGGTCGGAGAGAGGTCGATGATCCTGAGGCGCGTGTGGACGAGGCCGGCGCGCCCGAAGCGCCGCGATCCCGTTCCGTCGGGCCCGCGATGGCGGAGCGACGCCAGCACCGCGTCGACCGTCTCGTCGTGGACGGTCGCTTCGCCCAGCCAGCCTGCCACCCCGCACATGGCTTCCGTTCCCTCCCCCGACTCCGGACACGAGCTTTCTCCGGCGGTCTGCTCGGACCACCGAGAGTCCCGCCGGCTCGGCGGGACTCTCGCATTCTACGCCCAATCGGAGCGCGTTACTTGATCAGGGAGAGACAGGGGCTCGTCGAGAGGAGGGTGTAGTCCGCGTCCGACCGATTCTCGAACAGCGGATTGGCGACGACGTTGCCTGTCGCGACGAAGCCCTTCTCCGGGGCGATGTTACCGTCGCCCCCACCGTAGACGCAGTTGTAGCGGGCGATGTTGCCGCTCCCTACGGGCCCGCCCCACCACGACTCGACGTTAAACGTGGTGGCGTACGCGATCACGTTGTACTCGACGACGTTGCCGCTCGAGGCGTTGTTCGAGTCCCCGCCGAAGATGACGCCGCCCCGCGCCGACGGAGAACCGCCGTCGATCGTGTTGTGTGAGACGGTCATCCCCTGTGCGTCGGGGTAGAGGTGGACCGTGTAGCCGGCCGTGTCCCAGAACGTGTTGTTGCTGATCCGACCGTTCACCACGTGGGCGGCGTAGATCGCATGATCCTGATTCCCGTTCGAGAGGCTGCCGCACTCGTGGAATCGATTGTTCCGGATCACCGGGCGGTCCGCCGTGCCGGCCGAGCCGTCACCGAGCATCATGCAGCTGCGGCCCCGCCAGCTGTTCGTGATGTCCGAGCCCTCGAGCACGAAGTCGTCCCCGTAGATCTGGATCGTGTTCGAGCCTCCGGGACCGTCGATCGAGAGATTCGCCAGGCGCACGCCGTTCGCGCCGTTGCGAACGATCACGAGCCCGCGCAGCACGGGGTTTTCTCCTGGGTATGCAGTGAGCGTCACGTTCGACTTCGAGACGTCGAGGACATTGGACGAGCTCGCGGTGTAGACGCCACCGTGGAGGCACCCGACCTGACCGGACGAGAGCGCGCCGAGCAACGCGTTTGCCGTTCCCTGGCCCGGTGAGGCCACACGGTCGCAGGACGTCGGCACGGACGGCGGCGGCGGCGTGGAGGTGGGGCACGCCTGCGTCGAAGTGGTCAGCTCCGCCCGCGCCGAGCGGTTCCCTGCCGCGTCGAACGCGTCGACGCCGAGCGTAACGCTCGTCCCGCACGCCAGCGCGCCGAAGTAGGCGGTCGTACTGCCGGACGACGAGACGCGGTTCCCGCCGATGTACAGGCCGTAGCCCTGCACCCCGACGTTGTCCGTCGACCGATTCCACGACAGCGTCACCGAGGTCGGAGTCGAGTCCGTGCGGGCCACCCCGGTGGGCGTCGAGGGCGCCTGGGTGTCCGTCGTCGGAGAGGGGGGCGTCGGCGTCGTGGTCGGGGGCGGAGGCGACGACGACGAGCACGCGTCGGTGGACACGCTCCGCTCGTTCTGGCCCGAGCGATTGCCCGCGGCATCGTATGCGTCGACGGCAATCGTGTAGGCCGTGCCGCACCCGAGCGAGGCGTAGACGTACCCCAAGCTCGTGGCGCTGCCCACAAGCGCCCCGTTGAGGTAGAGACCGTAACCCGCCACTGCGACGTTGTCGCTCGATGCGTGCCACGACACCGTCAACGAGTTGGCGGTGTTGCGCTTCAGTGTGAACCAGGTCGGGATGGTCGGTGCGGCCGTATCACCGCTCTGCGTCTGCGGCGGCGCAGCGGCGGTCGTGGGCGCGGTGGTGGTCGTGGGCGGCGCAGTGCTGGTCGGAGGTGCAGTGGTGGTCGTGCAGGGATCGGTCGCAACGGTCCGCTCGTTCTTCTGCGAGCGGTTGCCGGCGGCATCGAACGCATCCACGGCGATCGAGTAGCTCGACCCGCAGGCCAGCGACCCGACCACATAGTCCGTGCTCGTGGTCGTCGCGACGCGGTTGCCGTTCACGTACAGGCCGTAGCCCGCGACCGCGAGGTTGTCCGTCGACGCCGACCACGACATCGTCAGCGACGTCTCCGTCGCGTCTCGCACGGTCAGCCACCCCGGCAGAGTCGGTGCCTGGGTATCCGCGGCCGCGGCCGGGGCCGCGGGGAGCGACGGGGCCGCGGTGGTGCCCGACGACTGCGTGGCGGCTGTGGCGCAGGGGCTGGTCGAGGCGATGATCGTCGCCTGGTCGGCGGGCGGTGCGTTGTCGTAGGTCGCGACGGCGAACGTGTATGCGGTGCCGCACGTGAGCCGGTCCACGGTGACCCGTGGCTGGGGCGTCTTGAGCAGCGGCTTGCCGTTGACGTTGAGCAGGTACTTGGTGTCGTTCGCCACGTCGTCCCATCCGAGCGACACGCTGGATGGCGAGGTTCCGAGAACGACCAGGCCGGTCGGAACGACATGCTCGTCTCCCCCAGACGACTTGTCGCCTGCTGCGACGGTCGGCGCCAGCGATCCCAGGACGACGGCAAGGATCGCAAGCGTGCGGTAACTGCTTTGACGGCGGGCACGGCTGGGAACGAGCCTGTTGATAGCCATGCGTTCTCCTATCGGGAGGCCGCATTGCATTCCCGTACCCCTATTGGGGGAACACGGGCCGAATTCCCTCGAAGCAGGGTGTGGGCGCTTCGCGGCGCCCGCCGACGGGCTTCAGGTCGTCCGGCGCCGGAGCCAGAGCCCGACGACGCGCCGCGCCCGACCGACGTCGGTCAGCGCGATCTCGCGTGTCGCCACGAGCACGGCCGCGTAGACGAGCAGGCCCGCGGCGAGCCCGAGCGCCGCCGTGCCGATGGAAAACTCGACAACACGCACGGTCAACGCGAGCACGCCGGCCATCGCCGCCGCGGCTGTGAGGGCCCGGAAAGCGCTCGTCGCCAGTGGACGCAGCGAAAACCCGAGGGCCCGTCGGCAGATATAGAGGTGTGCGGGCACGTACACGCAGAACGCAGCGCTCATGCCGATCGCGGCGGCGTCCTCGCCGATCCTCGGGAGGAGCGCGACGTCGATGCCGACATTGACCGCCAGGGCGGCCAGGGCAATCGGAACCCGCCTGCCGGCATAGCCGAGGAAGTTCACCGTCGTCGACACGAGGGGGCTGATCCCGTTGAGGAAGACAAACGGGGTCAACAGCCGCAAGACGCTTGCCGACTCCGCGTAATCCGCACCGAAGAGGAGCTCGACGATCTGGCCCGCCCATACGATCAGCGGCGCGAGGAGTGCGGCGTAGACGAGGACCAGCCAGCGCAGCGCTCTCGTGAAGGCCTGGACCGACCTGCCCGCCGACGAGGTCGCCTGGCGCGGTGCCACGCTGTTTGCGACGGCGAGGGCGAGGCTCTCGAGCATCGGCATCAGTCGGCGCGGCGCGCCGTACAGGCCCACGCTCGTCGTGTTGAGGAACGCTCCGATGAGCAGCAGGTCAAGGCGCGACAGGAGGCCGTAGATCGTGTCGAGTGCGAAGAGCGGCGCCGCATAGCGGAGGATCGCCCTCCTCCGCCGGGGATACGAGCCTCCTCGTGCAACGAGTGACACGCGCCCGAAGAGTGTCAGGGCGATGCCCACCGCCACCGCGACGCCAACCGTGTAGCCAATGGCGCGTCCGAACGCCGCTCCCGCGGCGCCCGTTCCTGCCGCGACAAGCGCAATGGAGGCCGTCGCTTCTGCGGCGCTCTCCAGGAAGACGACGCGCAGGTTGACCGCGATCCGCGCAAGGGCGATGAACAGGCTGAGGTAGAGCGCGAGCACGCTCTCGGCGAACAACGAGATCGCGATCCCCCGGATCGGCCAGGCGAGCCCGGGATCGGAGTAGGCCCTCGCGATCGGCTCGGCCGCGAGGAAGAGCGCACTCGATGCCAGGGCGGCGGTGACGATGATCAGCCCGAGGGCGTCGCGCAGGAGAGCTGCACTCCCGACCGGATCGTCTCTGTTCTCGGCCACGAACCGCGAGACCGATGTGGGAATACCGCACCGCGCAACGAGCCCCGCGATCCCGCTGATTCCGAGGGCGAGCGCGAAGGTTCCGAAACTCTCAGTGCCGAGCCTCCGGATCAGGAACAGCGTGGTCGCGGCGGTGAAGACCGTCGTCGTCGCCTGGACGAGAAGCGAGAACACGGTGTTTCGCGAGATGCTCTGCGCCGGGTAGAGCTCACGCCGCTGCATCATCTCGGCCGACCCGTCGAGCACGCGGGCGCGCCGTCATGGGTTTTTCTCGAGCAGCGCGACACGGTCGGCTCGCGGGCCGGACAGCTACGCGGTTGACGCACGCCTCGGACTGGCCATGGCGAGAAGCGCCGGACCCATCGCGAGCAGCAGGTAGAGCTGCTTGCTGTAGAGCGCAGACGAGAAGAAATCCGCGACCAGCAGCGCCACGAGCGCGATGAAGAGCCCGCGTGAGAGCAACTCCATCGTTGCTGCCCCCTGCCGCCTGAACGTCCGGGCTGCGCGCAGCACGCATGCAAGGCACGTGCCGATCAACGCCAGGAACAGAGCGAGGCCGATCACCCCGAGTTCCGCGAGCACCTGCAGGTAGATGTTGTGTGTCACCTTCGGGTGGTCGACGATGAACTCGTCACGGGCGATCGCCCCTGGTTGGAGCAGGTAGTGGACAGACGACACGGGGAAGTTTCCGGCGCCGACCCCCGTGATCGGCTCGTCCTTGACCATGCGCAGACCGACCGTCCACAGATCCACCCGGCCGGATCCGCTCGACGTCGGCTGCGTGAGTCGTTCGCGTGTCTGGGCGGGCGCCGCCGTGGTCACCCAGACGGCGACGGAGAGGGCGGCGGCGAGCGCAACCGCGACCGCGGCGGCACGCCGACCGCGTCCCGCCGCGAAGGGCGTGACGAGCACCGCGGCCGTGAGACCCAGCATCGCTCCGCGAGACTCGGTCATGATCACGAGCAGCGTGCTGAGCAATGCCGCCGCGAGCGCGATCAGGCGTGCGCCGGCGCTCGAGGAGCGGCTCACTGCAAGGCAGGTCGCCAGCACGGCGGCCACGGCGAGCAAGGCGCCGAGCTCGTTCGGGTTCAGCCCTGCGCCGCTGAGGCGCTCGTCGGGGATATCGCTCGACTGGACCGTCTGGAGCCCGACGAAGCCGCCGAGGAGACCGCCGGCGATGAAAACGGTGTAGAGCCAGGAGACGTGACGTGGCTCGCGGATTGCGGCGAACACGATCGGGAAGAGCACGAGGTTCAGGGCGTAGCGAAAGAACGTCTGCCGCGCGACACCCACGTCCTCGGCCCAGAGGAGGCTGACGAGGACCCAGGTGAGAAACAGCGCGAGCACCCAGACCAGCGCCGGAAATCGAGCGGCGAAGTCGAGGCTCGACCCGTCCGAGCGGCTGAACGCCACCGCGCCGGCCCAGCCGAGGACGAGGAACAACCCGACGATCTTGGCGATCGAAGGCGCCCCCGAGACGCTGGGCAGGGACTCCAGGAACGCGACGACGGTGAAGACCATCAGCCCTGCCGTGAGGTTCGTCAGCAGGAGTGCCAGCACCCCCAACCCGACGATCAGGCCGAGCGCGAGGATCGGGTCGAGACCCGCGATCAGCCCGAAGAACGCCGCAACCGCGACTACCGCAGACGCGCGTACAAGCCCGTCTCGACCAAGCCTCGGAAGAGATCTCTTTCGCCCGACGTCGAGCGAGAGCGACCCTACCGTCGGCGGCGCCACGCGAGCCTTCCAGGGGGGCCGACCGGGCGCATCCTCAACAGACTTTAGCCGGGTCTGTGTTAGATGCGAGCCACCGAGAGGACCCCTTCGACAGTGGTGGCTACTCTCGTCGCGTGCCGAAGCACGACGTCGCCGTCTACTCGCCCCCCACGGGCAATCTCTACCGACGCAGCCGTGGGCGGACCGGCGGCGCCGAGCGGCAGATGGCGCTGCTCGCGTCGGAGCTGGCACGACGCGGCCGCAGGGTGGCGGTCGTCGTCTACCCCGTGCCCGATCCCGGGCCGGAGGTCGACGGTCGGCTCACGCTCGTCGAGCGAAGGGCGCATGCGGGTGAGGGCGCGAAGGGTGCGCTCGTCGAGGCGGTACGCGTCATCCGCGCGCTCGTTCGCGCGAACGCCCGCGTCGTCGTCGTGCGTGGGGGAAAGTCGGTCGTCGGCGTCGTCGCGGTGTACTGCGTGATCTGGCGGAGAAAGCTCGTGTTCTCGAGCGCGAACGACTTCGACTTCCTCGGCCGAGCCGAGCTGACCGGCCGGCGGCTGCGGCTCTACAGGTTCGGCGTGCGGCGTGCCGATGCAGTGGTGGTGCAGTCGACACGGCAGCTCGAGCTCGCGCGCCAGGCATTCCCGACGGTGTCAGCCTCGCGGCTCGTTCGGATTCCCAGCTTCGCTGGCGAGCTGCCTTCTCCCGTCGACGGGACGCCCACGGATTTCTTCTGGATCGGCCGCCTCATCGACTACAAACGACCGCTTGTGTATGCCGACCTGGCCGCCGCCATGCCGGACGCGCGGTTCGTGCTGATCCCGCTGCTCCCACCGGACCTGACGGAGGAACAGTCGGACCTCCTCGCGCAACTCGAGGCTGCGGCCGCGCGGACGCCGAACCTCGCGGTGGAATCGTCGCTGTCGCACGGTGCTCTGATGGGCAGGCTCGGGCGTGCGGTGGCCGTCGTGAACACCTCCCTGTTCGAGGGAATGCCGAACACGTTCATCGAGGCGTGGAGCCTCGGAGTCCCCGTCCTGACGTTGTCGTTCGATCCGGACGACGTCGTCCGCACGAATGCCCTCGGCGTTGCTGCCGGCGGCTCCTGGGAGCGATTCGTCGGCGGCGCCCGCGAGCTCTGGGAGGGTCGTCTCGAGCGCGACGGGCTCTCGAGTCGACTGCTCGCGTACGTCCGGGAGACGCATGCCACTGAAGCAGTCGGCCACCAGTGGGACGCGCTGCTCGAGCGTCTGGGAGCCATCCCGCGACGCGATGCGCCGCCTCCACCCGGCGATCGGCCGCTCGCTCGAGACCCTGCCTGAGGTCGGTCGAGCGTGCCCCGCCGCCCTGCGGTTCTGTTCTACCACGGTGTCTCCGAGGTCTGGGAAGACCCGCTTGCGGTGACGCATGCCGCCCTCGAGCACCAGATCCGGACGATGCTTCGCCGCGGCTACGCGCCGATCCCCGCGCACGAGGTGGCGACGACGCACGGCAAGGCATTCCATGTGACGTTCGACGACGCATTCGCAAACATCCGAGGCGCGCTCGAACGAACCGTCTCCCTCGGAGTCCCCGTGTCGGTCTACGCGTGTACGGGTTACGCGGACGACGGGCGTCCGCTCAACGTCGAGCGGCTGACGTCGGCGCCCGACGAACACCACCGGAGGACGATGACGTGGGACGAGTTGCGCGCGATCGCGGCCATTGGCGTCGAGGTCGGCTCGCATACGGTCAGCCACCCACGACTGACGGAGCTCTCCGATACGGAGCTTCGCGACGAGCTGCGCGATTCGAAGCAAGAGCTAGAGGACGAATTGC
>Ga0070681_10001817_pt1 | contig 19214 bp, 15 predicted proteins | sample KBSC83BmetaG_FD_65650 | JGI IMG/M metagenome (GOLD analysis project Ga0070681, IMG submission 65650) | Corn rhizosphere microbial communities from Kellogg Biological Station, Michigan, USA - KBS C8-3B metaG | ecosystem: Host-associated > Plants > Roots > Rhizosphere | place: USA: Michigan... | reverse complement strand
TGTTTTCTCGCGGCGTGCCGGCAGGCACCAGCATTCCGTACCAGTTTGTCATGTCAAAGCCGGGCAATCCGGCTTCCGCGATCGCCGGCAAATCCGGTGCAATAGGCGAGCGTTGGGGGCTCGTCACGCCGAGTGCCCGCAGCTTGCCTGCTTTGACCAGTGGCAGCGATTGCAGGATGTTCATGAAATACGCCGAGATCTGCCCGCTCATCAGGTCGATGATCGCAGTGCTCGGCCCTTTGTAAGGGACGTGAACCATCTTGATTCCCGCCATGTTGTTGAACAATTCAGCGCTCAGGTGCGGCAACGCCCCCGCACCGGGCGTGCCGTAATTGATCGTCCCCGGCCGCGCCCTGGCGAGCGCGATGAATTCCTTCAGTGACCTTGCAGGCAGCGATGGATGTACGACGAACACGAGTGGACCCGATGCCAGCAGCGACACGGGCGTCAGATCCCGTGCCTGATCGTACGGAAGGCTCGCGTACAAAGCGGGATTCGAAGCATATCCTGCGGGGACGATGAGAATTGTATGCCCGTCAGCAGGCGCCTTTGCGACGAATGCCGTGCCGATCGTGCCGTTCGCGCCCGCGCGATTCTCCACCACAACCGGCTGTCGAAACGACTCGGTGAGTTTCTGCCCGATGGCACGGCCAAGGATGTCGGTACCGCCGCCCGGTGGATAGGGCGAGATGATGCGCATCGGTCCCGACGGATAATTCTGAGCAAGGGCGATAGGCGCGACTGCTGCGAACGCGACCGCCGCGGCGAGCCCATAGAGTCCTGTCGGTCTGAATCTAATCATCCAGATGCTCTTGTGAATCCGATCTCATGAACTCGCTTAGTCAATCCGGTCTCACGTTGGCGCTTTTGACGAGATCGGCCGACGCCTTGAGCTCGGTTTGGATGTAGCTCGCAAACTCCGCAGGCGTACTACCCACGATTTCGCCACCTTCGCTGTTCAACTTCTGGCGCATGTCCGCTTGCTGCGTGATTTTCACGATCTCCGAATTAAGCTTCGACACGATGTCGTTCGGCGTTCCCGCCGGTGCCAGAACACCATACCAGGTGACATATTCGTAACCGGGCAGACCCGATTCGGCGACGGTCGGCAGGTTGGGCGCGGCGCTGAGACGCTTCGAGCTGGTGACCGCGAGCGCACGCAACTGGCCGGCCTGGACGTGCGGCATGAGCGCCACGAGATTGCCGAATCCAAATGTAACTTCGCCGCTCAAAATCGCAACCGTCGCCGGGCCAGTGCCTCGGTAGGGAATGTGAATCAATTTGACGTGGCCGAGTGCCGCAAATTGTTCGCCGGAAAGGTGTCCCGACCCGCCATTACCCGACGATGAGAAAGTGAGCTCATTAGGCCTAGCCCTCGCCAACGTCAGCAGTTCCTTGACTGACTTCACGGGCAGTGATGGATGTACCGCCAGTACAGCCGGCACCATCGCCACCAGTGAAATCGGAGAAAAATCCCGTTGTGTATCGTAAGGCAGCTTCTTGTACAACGCCGGATTGACGGTGAGCGGTCCCTTCGACCCCAGCAGTATGGTGTAGCCATCGGGAGCCGATTTGGCCGCGGCCTCGGTCCCCACGATACCGCCACCGCCCGGACGATTGTCGACTATGAACTGGTGGTTCAGACTCTCGGATAGTTTTTGAGCGAGTGCGCGCGCCATGATGTCGGTGCCGCCACCCGGCGCATAGGGAGATATGAATCGTACCGGCCGAACGGGATACGGCTGAGCATTCGAGAAGCTCGCGTAAGAGCACAGCATGATCAGCACAGATATGAGTTGCTTCATTTCATCTTCCTCGCCATTCCTTTAATCGATCCGAGCAGCCGCAGCGCGGACCACTTGCGCCCATTGGGTCTTTTCTTTTTTGATATGACCAGCAGGAAACAGTACCCCGCAAACGTGTCGAAACAAATCATCCCGTTGATCAGTTCGTCCGCACGCCTGATGCTCTGATCACTTTTTCCCATTTTGGAATTTCAGCTTGAATGTAATGTGCGAACGCTTCGGGCGTGCTGCCAACGACATCCGCGCCTTCGTTCGCGAGCCGCGCGTGCAATTGGGGCGTGTTGAGGCTTTTCACGATCTCGGCATGCAGTCGTGCGATTATCGGCGCGGGCGTGTTGGCGGGCGCGAGGACGCCATACCAATTGATCACTTCATATCCCGTGACACCCGATTCGGACACGGTTGGAAGGTCCGGCGCTGCGGGCAGGCGCGTTGGGCCGGTCACCGCAATGGCTTTCACTTTGCCGGCTTTTGCCTGAGGCAATGTTGAAGGAATACTGCTCAGCAGCATGGCAACATCTCCCGACATCAATGCAAGAAGTGCAGGTCCGCCGCCTTTGTACGGCACCTGCACAACATTAATGCCCGTCATATGCTTGAATAACTCGAACCCGAGATGGGGTCCGCCGCCGTCGCCTCCGGAAGCATAGTTCAACTCACCGGGCCTGGATTTAGCCAGGGCGATCAGCTCCTTCACCGAATTCGCAGCGACCGCAGGATGAACACTCAGCACGTAAGACTGCGACGTCGCCTGCGTCACGGGCGAAAAATCCTTGACCGGATCAAATGGCAGTTTTTTGAAAAAGCCGGGGATGGTGGTAAAGGCGCTCGAGGTAAAGAGCAGCGTATGACCATCCGGCGATGCCTTGGCGACCATGTCGGTGGCCGCGATGCCGCTGCTCCCGCTGCGGTTGTCAATTATTACCGCCTGTCCGAATGCTTCGTTCAGCTTTTGCCCGACGGCCCGCGCAAGAAGATCTGTGCCTCCACCAGGCGAAAAGGGCACGATCAGCCGGATAGGTTTCGTGGGGTAAGCGTCCCTGCCCGCCCCCGAGGTTTGCGGCAATGCTTCCGCAGCCACCATGGATAGGATCGCGCCCGTCAGCAGCGAATAAACGAGCCGCGTCTGATATTGCCCATTTGCTGCGCGGCCAGTGCTGCGCCGGTGCTTCACTGCGTCCATCATGAGGCGCTCAATAGCGCCCGCAGTGAGCGCACGTTTTTCACCTTTTCAAGATTCCAGACGGCATCGATCAGCGACAGCGTTCGGCGCTTGCCAAGAATCGGTGCCATCAGGTCGAGGGATTTATCAGCGAGCTCCGCACGGGTCATCGGATTCGCCACGGTTCCTTTGACCGACACCGTGTGATGCTTCAACTGCCGTCCGTCGCGCGTTGTGATCTCGATCGTGCACTGTCGGGGCGGCCGCGCAGCGGTCAGTTCATCGCTGCCCACGAGCTCGATGCGCCGTTTCAGTTCCACGACTTTTCGGCTCGTCATCCGGGGAATGTCGTGCGAGGATTCGAAGGTCAGCTTTCCATCCAGCAGCGCGATCGTCAGCAAATGCTGCATATTGATGTCCGGTATCTTGCTGTCGTTCACGATCTGGCGTTCGTCTTCGGGAGTACGGACGACCAGTTTCTCTATGTCAGCGGCAGTTAACTTATGCTGCTCCACCAGGATAAATAGAGACTCGAGAGCTGCCTGCATCGGTGAGCCGACTGACCACTTCTTGATATTCGTGTTCATGATCTCGTACGTAGCGCCGAGCCCATGCAGCATCTCCTCGGGGTTTGGGTTCGGCGAATAGGCGGAGAAGAAATTGCGGTTGCGTCCGCCTGTGAACTCGTCTTCCACGCCGGTAAAGCCGCACGCCACCATGATTGCCGTAGCGACTCCGTTTCGCGCCGTCATCCCGCCAAAAGCAAATGCTTTCAACATATGCTCGCTGTCACGCTCGAAGGTCCTTATTCCGGAAGCCTGCTGCGAGGTATAGGAGAGCAGATGACGCACTTGCGTCGCGTTGAATCCAGCCAGGGCTGCCGACGCGGCTGACGCGCCGAACAGATTACCGAAACTATGATTGCTGTGACCCGCCGCCCGAAACGCTGCGGGATGCAACGACTTCGTGATGCGGCAGCCTATGTCGTACGCGAGCACGACGGCGCGCAGCATCGACACGCCGTCCCGCCCTTCACGTTCCGCCATCGCCAACGCTGCGGGCACCATCGCGCAGCCTGGATGCATATTCGAAGGATGATGCGAATCGTCGGTTTCGTCCGCATGGGCAAACATGCCATTCGCAAAGGCGGCGCTCGACGCCGTTGTGACGAGCCGCGTCGCGACCACGCAAGCTTCCTTTGCGCCTCCGAGTGTCCGCACGTAGGCAATGGCCTTTTCGCCCGGCGGCAAGCGGGAGCCGGAAACCATAGCCGCAAGCGTGTCGAGCACGTGGTGCTTGCCTTTCTCCGCGACCTCTTTCGGCAAGGCTCTTTTGAGCGCCCCCGCGATATACGTGCTCACGCGCGTCATCAGCGGAGATACCTCGGTCACCGATTTTTTCATCGCATTGACTTTGTGATCAGGCTGCCCGCGACTGTGCTATGCATGCGCCGCGACGCGCTTGGGGGTGATGCTTTGGGATTTGACTGAGTCGGCCAGCATGCTCGTAAGGACCCGGATGTCGTCTATCTGTTCCAGTGACTGAATGAGCCCGTACACGCCGTCTATCGTTTGCACCGCCAGAGCTTTCGCGGCGCAGTCTCTGAACTTCGCTTCAAGGCGGTCTGGCGGCGCTGAATTCTGCGGGCCACGCAGCGGCTGATCCACCCGCGCCGAGTAGCGCTTTCCATCCTGGGTCGTCACGATGACTTCGCCCTGAAAATGCTCGAACATGCCCTTCGGCGCGTAGGCGTGCGGCCGGGCCTCGATCTTCGACAGGAGCGCTTGTACGTTGGTATCGCGATAAGCATCTCCCTCGAAATGCTCGAACGTGACGTCACCGTGCATGAGGGCCCGCGCCACGCAATACTGCACGCTGAACTTCGCATCCAGCGTACTGCGCGGGAATGGCCGATCCGTATGGGCCAGCGCTCGATCGTGTGTGATCGATTCGATCTTTACGACATCGTTCGGCGTTATGCCATGCCGCTCACGCAGTGAAATCATCGCATCAATAGCTGAGTGAGTGCTGCCGCAGCAAGGATATTGTTTCAGGCCAACGCCCGGCTTGAGAATATCCAGCGGATCGGCCCATGACGCGAGGAGCTTTGCAGCATCGTAATTTCCAGCACCGTTGAATACTTCGAAAAATCCGTGCTTGTGCTCGAACGCTTCGGGACAGGCGGTGAACCCTTCACGCGCCAACAGTGCGGCATACAAGCCGTTCCTCGAGCATTGACCCGCATGCAATGGTTTCGTCATCGTTCCGAAATTGGCCTTTACGCCTGATGACAGTGAAACGGCGATGGCCAACGCAGTGGCGGTCTGGTCGACGCTGAGCTTCAGCAGGCGGGATGCGGCAGCCGCCGCTCCGAAAATGCCGATCGTTGCGGTCGGATGCCAGCCTTTTTCATAGTGATGCAGGTGTACGGCGTGCGCCACTTTCGCCTGGGTCTCGAAGCCGGTGATATACGCCAGAATGACGTCGCGTCCCGATGCGTGCACGTCCTCAGCCAATGCGATCGTTGCCGGCAGCACTGCGGCGGAAGGATGGCCGGCGAGCGAATTGTTGCAGTCGTCATAATCCAGTGCATGGGCCGCGGTACCATTGACCGCGGCTGCATCGAGCGGCATCGCCCGCCCGCGCGTTCCCCATATGAGGCTAGGCCCGGCGCTGCCGCCGCCCGTGAGCACTTTATTGGCGATCTGAGGCCCTTGTTCGTCGACGGCCGCAAGCGCGCATCCGATCGTATCGACAAATGAAATTTTGGCCCATCTCACGGCCTCCGAAGGTAAATCTTCGTACTGCATAGCCGTGATGCGGCGCGCGAGTTCGAGTGCGATGGTCATGGGATTCCTTTGCTTATCTTGTGAGTAACGATGGTGGATGCAGTCGCGAACGACTTCATCAGTAGATCACCTCTTGTTCAACCAGTGCGTCGATTTCTGTTCGGTTCAATCCCAGCAGCTCCCCGAACACGTATTCGTTATGCTGCCCGAGCTTGGGTGTCCACGTATCGAGTGCGCCAGGAGTACGCGAGAATCTCCACGGAACGCCGACCACTTTGCGGGATTCGCCTTCCCAACTGGATAAATCCACGATCGCTCCACGGCTTTGCATGTGTGGATCGTCGACGATGTCCTGAGCATTGTAGGATGGGAATGCGGCCACGCCATGGCTCTGCAAAAGCTGCGTGACCTGCTCGCGCGTGCGTGTGCGGGTCCACGCCGCAATCTCACGATCGAGTTCATGGCGGTGCTGCCAGCGGCTCACCGCATCCGCGAAGCGCGGCGTCGATAGCCACTCCGGCCGCCCCAGGGCTTTCACAAGTCCGGTCCATTCCGGCTCTTGCGCTACCGCAATCGACACCCATGCATCGCGCCCCTCACAAGGATATACGTTATGCGGCGCCATCGCCGGCGCATCGTTACCCTGGCGGCCCGGCGACTTTCCGGTCGCGGCAAACTGCAACAGCGCATCGCCGATGAATGATGTGGCGACTTCACGCGCGGCAAGGTCAACATGCTGACCCTTGCCGGTGCGCTTTTTCCGGAAACACGCGGCGAGCGTTGCCGCCGTCGCGGTGAGTCCCGTGCCGTGGTCCATCACATGGCGCATCTCGACCGGCGGTCCGTCTTCAAATCCGGTCAAAGTTCCCAGCCCGCCCGTCGCGCCAAACAGCGGCGCATATCCGGAATAATTCCGCTCCGGACCGGTTTGTCCGCAAGCGGAGATCGACACCATCACGATGTCTTCCTTTACCGCTTTTAATGCGTCATAGCCCAGCCCCAGGCGCTCCATGACGCCGGGACGAAACGATTCGCACATAATGTCGCTTTTTGCGATCAACTGCTTTGCGAGCTCAATACCACGCGGATGCTTCAAATTCAGCTGGACCGAAAGCTTGTTGGCCGCCACCTGCGCAAAGCTCGCAGCTTCCATGCGGCCGTAAACCGGGTGCGGCTTTCTGAACACATCCAGGCGTTTGGCGCTTTCGACCTTGATGCACTCGGCGCCCAGCAGCGCCAGCATATGCGTACAAAAAGGCCCCGCAGCATGAACCGTGAAGTCAGCAATGCGCATGCCCTGCAGCGGCTTCTTGATTGCAAGGGACCCTTTATCCATGGTTACACGACCTGTTCGCTAGTCCAGCGTTCCAGTTCAGGCCTCGAGTGCCCGAGCCAGTCACAGATGATCTTGGAGTTGTCGGCGCCGGGTTGCGCGGGGTAGCTCGAAACTTTCGACGGCAGGGTAAACTGGAAAGGAGCAGTCAACATCTGAATAGGCCCCAGGCCAGGCATATCGAGTTCGATAAACATGTTACGTACACGCGACTGTTCCGACGCCAAGATGTCGGCAGGCTCCGCATACTTGGCGAGCGGGACGCTGAGCGCTTGACCGCGCCGCACCAGGTCTTCGACCGCTTGCGTCCTGGCCCAGGCTCGCAGATGCTTGTTGATTTCCGCGCCGCGGCGGCCGCGGTCGAGAGAATCGCGGAAACAGGGCTGCATTGCCCATAGCGGATCTCCCATCAGCTTCACGAGCCCCTCCCACTGATGCTGCTCGAGCGTCAGAATCTGCACGTAGCCGTCGCTGCATTCGAGCACACCTCCATACTGGAAGGAACGGGCGTGACGGTTTTCGAGAACGCCCTCGCCCAGCCGCTGGATGTTGAAGCAGCTCAAAGCGACGTTGGCATCCTGCACCGAGACATCGAGAAACTGCCCACTCACCTCGGCATGCACGAGCAGTGCGGCCAGCGTTGCGCACACGGCGGACGTACCGCCGACGAACTGCGCGAAGTGTCCGTAGACCTTCACTGGCGGGCGCTCAGGAAATAGTTCGATGGCAAGACCGTTGGGCAGAAGGTAACCCTCGCCGCCCGAATGAAAGACGTTCAGCTCATACGCGCGATAATCGCTGTGCGCTCCCGCGGCGCCGAACGGCAATACCGAGCAATAGATGAGTCGCGAATGGCGCTCACAAACATCCGCCGGCGCAATGGCCCAACTGCTGCGATCAGCGGGATGGGTATCGTCGAGAAAAACAGTCGCACGGTCCAGCAGTTCATCGAGCAAATCGAGCCCGGCCTTGCGGGATACGTCGAGGGTCACGCTCGTCTTGTTGAGGTTCAGATAACTGAAGAGCGCACCGCTGTCGCGGGATTTTCCAAGCAGCGGCGGCTCATACCGTAACGGATCTCCGACGCCCGGGGCCTCCAGCTTGATCACGGTTGCGCCCATCAGCGCCAGTATCCTTCCCGCATAAGAGGCGGCGACCCCTTTGCCGTGTTCGACGACGATCACGCCGGCCAGCGGCGCGTCGTTCGAAGTCTCGAACATTGCTGCGTCCACTTGAATAACCAGAAGATGACGCGCGCCGCTACCGGATCAAAGGCAGACCGAGCTCGAATCCCGCTCCGTTGACAACCGGACGGTGCGAGAGATCCTTCGACGGCAACATGACCGTAGCCAATCCGGGCGCGGTCACTTCACCGCGCTGGTTTTCCGCCCAGATCTCCAAATCGACGAGAGCGTAGTGGTCCTTGATGTACTTGCGGGCAACCTTGCCCTTGCACCAGGTCGTATCACCCACAATGTTGAATTTGCGCATCTCCCCGCGCAGTCGTTTCAGGAACGCAGCGTCGCCCATCCAGTTCGACACGAGCGTGGTCAACCAGCTGGTACGCCCCGGTCCGTAATCGTACGCCGACGGAACACCGACCTGCTGGGCCGTGGAAGCCCGCTGATGACCGATCCCCGTGTATTCGATTCCCCCACCCGCTTCCGGATTTCGAAAGTAATGGCCTGGATGACGTTGTGCATTCATCAGAACCAGCCCGTGGGTCAAGCCCCGCCCAACGCCGACGTTGAACCCTTTCAGATCCATCGCGGTGAGCGGTCCGCGCGCGATCGGATCCATTTCCTCGCCTTCGGCAACGTCCTGCCAATACCGGATCTTGCCGCCGCGGATACGGTTGACCTCGTCGAGCTCGAGCGATTCGATTTTTTCGAGCTCGTCGGCGGAATACTGGTAAGTCTTCACGCCCTCGTGCTTGCCGGATTCGCGCGATGCACGCCGCTCATGGCGGGTGCACCAACCAAGCACGCGCGCCATCAATTCGTCGTTCTGGTTGAGAAATAGCGCCTCGGTGTACTGAATGACCAGGCGCCCGGAAAACTTGCTCTTTTTATCTTCGACTCCGACCACGCGCTCAAGGCAGTTCATACGGTCGCCCACGCGCCAGTTCTGGAAGAATTCCCAATCATTGCCCGCGAAAAATCCGTGCACTCCGGGGAAGCCCCAGCGGGTGCGTCCGATGTAACCATAGGCCATCGGCATCGTCGGATGCGCGATTATCGAAGCATGGCGGCTGCGGCGGCCATACTCGGCATCCCGAAACAGCGGATTGAGATCGCCGATGCCATTGCAGTATGTCCGAATGGTATCCACGGTGACGTCCTGGATAAACGGACCTTCAGGGCGCAGATAAGTCCCAATCATCTCTCTTGCCGCCGCGAGCGACTCGTCCGTTATCCGGCCTTCGGGCGGACGAGTATCCATTGCGGGCTGCTTTTCTGTGGTCGTCATCACAACCCTCCATCTGCGGTCGAAAACGAATTCATTCAAACAGCTCCGGCACGCGATCTCGCACGTCGCTGCTCAAGGCTGATTGAAATATCAGTCGGATTTTTGCAACTGGCGTCAGCACCGGGCGCGCGCTGCGGGAATGCCCGGTCGGACGTAGAGTGTAGTAAGTGGCCTATATATAAACAAGTAATTAGTTTGTATAATTCCTATACATTTTTTGTATGACAATAACCAATGACGCTGCGGCAGCTTCAATGCATTTGCGAAGTCATAAACTCGGGATTTAATCTTTCGGTCGCCGCTCGCGTGCTGCACATTTCGCAACCCGGCATCAGCCGCTACATCAAATTGCTGGAAGAAGAACTGGAAGTTCCTCTGTTTGTCCGGCGCAAGAACCGCTTCGAAAGACTTACGCCCGCCGGACATGCGGTTGCTGCCGTTGCCAGTCGAGCGCTGCGCGACGTGCAAAGTATTCCGTCAGTTACGAAGGATTACCGGGATGGCACGGCTGGCCAACTCGTGATTGCGACGAATCCGGGACATGCCCGGTATTCATTGCCGCCCGTGATGCAACGCTTTATCAAACGTCACCCCCACGTGAAGGTCCGGATACGTCAGGGAAATTCCTCGCAAGTTTCAGATTGGGTCCTTCACGGCGAGGCCGAAGTATTCATCGCGACCGGGCCCAGCAAGCCGAACCGGGAGCTGGTGCTTTTTCCCTGCCACTCGATTCATTCCATGATCCTCATGCTGCCATCCCATCCGCTCGCGAAAAAACGTCGAGTGACCCTGAATGACCTGTGCGAACACCCGATCATTACTTACGACTCGGAATTCGCGTTCCATGCGAACATGATGCAAACCTTTCATGGCAAAGGACTTGCCCCCGATATTCTCCTGAGTGCGTCGGATGCAGACATCATGAAAATGTACGTTCGGGCCGGCTTGGGTATCGCAATCATCGCTAACAGCGCTTATGACGCGCGCAACGACAGGGGCTTGCGGGCTATCGACGCCCGCCATCTATTCAATTCAACCGTTTTGCATATCGGCTTGCGGCGGAACGTGTATCTGACAAAGCATCTCGTCGCGTTTATCGAATTGTTTGCGCCGCATGTCGCAATCGATGAGGTACGTAAGGCGATCGCTTGATCGGTGCGGTTCGCATCGTGATGAGTGGTTCGCACTCAACTTAGGGTTTGCACCTTCATACAGACGCGCGTCGCGAAATAGCTGCGCACGCGTCTGTGGAGCGCCGTGACGATTTCCAGATGTGCTCAGGACTTGCGCGCGCGCTTGGCGCTGCGAGCCGGCTTTGCCTTTTCAACCGTTTCCTGTTCGACGCGGTAATACTCTTCGAGACCGATGATGTCTTCGACACCTTTGCGCGCGGCAACGAATTGCGGCTCTTTGAGCCCCGTGTAATCGCCGGTCTTCTTGAGCTCCATCATCGCCTGGCTCATAAAGTGCTGCGTGATGCAGATCGATATCGTCGCATCTATGGATCCGGCGTATCCCATGTCCTTGAGCTGCCCAAAGCTGTAGAGCGGTCTCCCGTCGCGAGTTCCTCGGCTTTGCACATAGACCATCGGCAGCTTCGCGCGTTTGGGCGTCTCGACGGCTTCGGCGTGCGTGCGCGGAAAAACGAGACCCATGTCGGCGCCAACGTCTGCTGCGGCATTGACGCGGTCTATGGCTTCCCTAAGGCCTTGCACGCGCGCCGCGTCGGAGCGCGCGATGATCACGAAGTCGCGGTCGAGCTCATCGCGCTGCCGACACGCGAGCTTGATCTTGTCCACGAACTCGTCGCGCGGGATGTTGTGCACGACGTAGGTGTGATAGTGCGCGCGCTTCGGAAAAAGCTGATCCTCGATATGTATGCCCGCGATGCCGGCCCAGATGCATTCACGCACCGTGCGCATGGTGTGCAGCGGCTCCCCCCACCCTGCGCCGCCGTCCATCACCAGCGGCACGTCTACTGATTTCGCAATCTCAGCCCCGACGCCGATCTGGTCGCTCATGGTGAGCAGCGGCTCGCTTATGCAGCTTTTGCCGCCGGTGACAAAGCCGCCGTTATATATCGTCTTGAATCCAGCTTTCTCGGCAATACGCGCCGTGATCGGATCGTACACTGCCGGTAACTCGAGAAACTGCCCGCGCTTGACCATTGCGCGCAATCGGGTCGTCATACCTGCCATCGCAGCGTCCTCCCGTGAAAAAAATAAATTTTGGTTTGGTGTTAATGGGCGGCCCGCAGCCGCGTAGTCTCTGCCTCATCGATGACGCCGTCGGCCGACACGGCGACGCAGTAGACGGCGCGCGCGCGATCCACGGAAATCTTGCCGTCGCGAACATCGCGCGCAACCAGAGCGGGAACGCGCTCTGCGGGCGCGCCATGGCCTCCGGCGCCGGGCGTGACATGCAGATATACGGTGTCGCCTGGCACGTGCATCGTCTCGACACCTTGCATGCGTCGCTCGTTTGGCGTGCCCGGATTGAGAACGTTCTGGCACGTCGTGCCAGGCCGCCCGCCGGCCGCTCCCCACGGCGCCTGTTTGGCACGGCCGGAGCGGATCTGCAGGATTCCGCCTTCCGGCGCCAGGATGCGAACCCGGCGCCGCACGCCGAGACCGCCGCGGCGCGCGCCCGCTCCTTCTGAATCGGGCTCGTAGCCGTACTCCTCGACCATTACCGGATAAGTGCTTTCCACCATCTCCACGGGCGAATTCGCCATGTTTGCCGCGATGTTCGCTACGCCGTCGATACCGTCAAGAACCGCATGGCCGCCCCAGGCGCCGACCAGTGCTTCGCTCAATATGCTCGGCTTGCCGTTGACGGTGCTGCCGAACGTGTAACGCGTAGTCCCGCCTTCGCCGGCCGCGCGCACCGCGTGCGGCGCCGCTTTCGCGAGCGCGCCGAAAATGCAATCCGCCAGACGATAGCCGCTGATCCCCATTGCGCCGACCGCGCCTGGAAAACGCGGGTTGATGATCGTACCCTCGGGCGCAATCATGTGCAGTGGTCTGAAGAATCCTGCCGTGTTGGGAATTTCCTGGGACATGATCGAGCGCACGCTCAGGTAGAAAGCCGAGCGTGAGTAAGCAAGGGGGGAGTTGATCGCGGTGGGAACCTGCGGCGCCGTGCCGGTGAAATCCGCCGTCAGCTCGTCGCCTTCGATGCGGAGCTTCACGAACAATCGCTGCGGCGGGCCGTCCATGCCGTCGTTATCGAGAAAATCTTCGAACGTATATTCGCCGTCAGGCAGCGCGGCGATTTCGGCCCGCGCCATTTTTTCGCTGCGGTCGAGCAGCCCCTCCATCGCGGCGAGCACCACGCGGGCGCCGTAGCGCTGTGCGAGCGTCTGCAGACGTTTTTCGGCCACGCGGCACGCGCTCACCTGAGAATCGAGGTCGCCGAAGAAATCACGCGGCACGCGAACGTTGCGCTCGATTAAAGCGAGCAACGTCTCGTTGCGTACGCCGTCGCGCTCGAAAAGCATCGGCGGTATGCGCAGCCCTTCCGCGAAAATGTCGCGGCTGTTGACCGGCACGCTTCCCGGCACGTGACCGCCCATGTCGGTATGGTGTGCCATCGTCACCGCATAGCCGAGCAGCTCGCCATCGGCAAAATTGGGCGTAAGCAGAATAACGTTCGGCAGATGCATGCCGCCTTCGTACGCGTCATTCATGATCACGCAATCGCCCGGGCGCATGTCGTTGCCGAAGCGCTGCAGTATGGTGTCGACCGCCGCGGGCAGAGCGCCGAGATGGATTGCCATGCCCACACCCTGCACCACCATCTCGCCGCGCGGATTGCAAAGTGCAACGGTGAAGTCGAACAGATCGCGAACGAGCGGCGAATACGCGGTCGCGACGACGACGTTCGCCATCTCGTCGGTGACGCTGCCCAGACCGTGCTCTACGACGGAACTCGTGATCGGATCAAGGCGCGCGTCTTCTGAGCGCGCAGAGCGTGCAATCAATGGCGTTGGCATGAGACGGGTGCTAATGGTGGCAACGGCGGCGACGGCGGCAGATCATGTATCATATACTAAATATTCTTTCTGACCCAAAGAAGGCGTTATCGCAGGACTGCCAGCGCGGCCCAGGCGTTCTTCCTTCTGGACCGCAACCAGCCATGACACGCACGCAAAACCGCCCTTTTGCCCTGGGCATCGACATCGGCGGTACTTTCACGGATGCCGTGATCATCGAGTCCGATGGCACGGTTCACGTCGGCAAAGGCATCTCCACCCCCGCGGCATTCGAGCAAGGTATTTTCGGGATCCTCGACTCCATGCTCGCAGAGCTGGGGCTTGCGCCCGGGCACTGCCAGGCGCTCGTGCACGGCACGACTGTCGCGACCAACGCGATCATCGAGCGCAAAGGCGCGGTGACGGGCCTCATCACCACGCGGGGATTTCGCGATGTCCTCGAGCTGCGCCGCATACGCATACCGCGTCTGTACGATCTGACGTGGCAGAAGCCGGAGCCGCTGGTCGCGCGTTATTTGCGCGAAGAAGTCACCGAGCGCATCACGCACGACGGCTACATTCACACACCGCTGGATGCGGATTCGGTTAAGCAGGCGCTTGCGCGACTGCACTCACGCAAGGTGACTTCGGTGGCCGTCTGTCTCATCAACTCCTACGCGAATTCCGCTCACGAAGAGGAGGTGCGTCAGATCATCCGGCATGAAGCGCCTGATATCGATGTCAGCATATCATCGGATCTGCTGCGCGAAATGCGCGAGTACGAACGCACCAGCACGACGGTCATCAATGCCTACATCACGCCTGTCGTGCGGCGCTATGTGGCATCGCTCATGGATGGATTGGCGTCGCGCGGTTATCATTCTCCGCTCATGATCATGCAATCGAACGGCGGAGCGATGAGCGCCGAAGTGGCCTGCGACAAACCGATCCACATCATCGAATCCGGGCCGGCCGCAGGCGCCATCGCCGCTCAACGCCTTGCCCGCCGCATCGGCGAGACCAACGTGGTCGCGCTCGATATCGGCGGCACCACCGCGAAAGCGAGCCTTATCGAAGACAGCCAGGTCGGGTATTCGAGCGAGTACGAGCTCGGCGGTGAATTCTCGCGCTCGGGGCGTCTCTCCAAAGGCGGCGGTTACGTGCTGCGCGCTCCGACGCTCGACATTTCCGAAATCGGCGCCGGCGGCGGCAGCATCGTCTGGCTCGACAGCGGAGGGGCGCTCCAAGTCGGCCCGCGCAGTGCCGGCGCGCAGCCCGGGCCTGCATGTTACGGCCTCGGCGGCACCGAGCCGACGCTGACCGATGCCTGCCTCACGCTCGGTTATCTCGGACCGCCCGGGCTCGCCGGCGGCGCGATTGCGCTTGATGCGGCGCGCGCGAAGACGGCGCTCCAGGAGAAAGTTGCAGGTCCGCTGGGAATGGACCTGACGGATCTGAGCCACGGCGTCTACAGGATTGCAGTCTCGAACATGACGCGCGCGATCCGGTCGGTATCCACAGAACGCGGAAAAGATCCGCGCGATTTCGATCTCATCGCGTTCGGCGGCAATGGCGGTCTGTTTGCCGGCGCGATCGCCCACGAGCTCGAGCTTCCGCGCGTGATCGTGCCCCCGGCGTCGGGGATCTTTTCAGCTTTCGGCGCGCTTTATGCGGACGTCGAGCATCATCTTACGCAGACAGTACTCGGCCGCACGGACGCGGTCGATCCCGCAGCGCTGGAAGCCAGCTGGCACACGCTCGAGACGCAGGCGCTCAACACACTGCAACGTGAAGGTTATGGCGGCGGGCACTGCAGCCTCGAGCGCATGGGAGAGCTGCGCTACTACAGCCAGACACACGAGCTCGCCGTGTCCTGGCCTGCGGGACCCACCACGCGCGACTCGGTGCAACAGCTTGCGGTCGCATTCGAAGATGCACACGAGCGCACGTACGGATATCGCGCACGCGACAGTATGGTCGAGCTCGTGAACCTGCATCTGGTTGCGCGCGGCGTGCCCGATAAGCCGCGGATTCCCGCAGCGTTACACTTCGCCGAGGAGCATACTGTCGCATCCGGAGAGCGCAGCGCCTACTTCGGAAAGGATCATGGCTGGCTCAACACATCCGTATGCGCGCGCGGCAGTCTCGACGACAAGCCGCGGCGGGGTCCCGTTATCATTCAGGAATTCGACGCGACGATACTGGTGCCGCCGGAGTTCTCCGCCGTTCTCGATGATCATTCGAATATTGTTATGACGCCGCAGGATTAACGCGTGTTCGACGCCCCCGTCACAGCCATCGCGCAGCATACCGGGCTTACCGCGCACACGCTCGCGCGCGATCGCTGCGCCACGACCGCGGCGGCCGGCCGCTGAGGTCTCATGTCCGTCGAGCACAAGCAGAACGGGCCGAACCGCTACCGCGAATCGTGCGGCCGTTATTTCGAGGACTTCAAGATCGGCGACGTATACGAGCACCGGCCGGGACGCACGATCAACGAGACCGACAACACCTGGTTCACGCTGCTCACCATGAACACCCACCCGCTGCACATCGACGCCGCCTATAGCGCGAGGAGCGAGTTCGGGCGGCCGCTCGTGAACAGCTGCCTCACGCTGTCGATCGTCGTCGGCATGAGTGTGCGCGACCTGAGCCAGAACGCGACCGCCAACCTGGGATGGGACAACGTCCGGCTTACGGCCCCCGTGTTCGCAGGCGATACAATCTACGCCGAGTCCGAGGTGCTGAACGTGCGCGAGTCGAAGTCGCGCCCGACGCAGGGAATCGTCTCGGTACGCACCACCGGCAGCAAAGCTGACGGCACCGTATTTATGACCTACGAGCGGTCGTTCCTCGTACCCAGGCGTGGTCACGCGGTTGACGACGCCGCGGACCACTAGCCATCTTTTGAACAGGCATGAACGAGAATCTGCAGCCAGGCGCCGACGGGCAGGAGACGCTCATTCTCCAGAGCGTCGACCGTTTCCTCGAACGTGACGTGCGCCCCGTCGCGCACGCACTGGAAGCCGCTGACACTTACCCTGCCGAGATCGTCGAGAAACTGAAGACGCTCGGCCTCTTCGGCGCCACCATCGCGGCCGAGCACGGCGGACTTGGACTTCCGGTGTCGACCTACGCGAAAATCGTCGAGCGCGTCTCTGCGGTGTGGATGTCAGTCGCGGGACTTTTCAATTCGCATCTCATCATGGCGGCGGCGGTGCAGCGTTTCGGGACCGAAGAGCAAAAGCGCCGCTATCTTCCACGCTTCGCGAGCGGCGAGCTGCGCGGCGGCATCGCGCTCACCGAGCCCGATTGCGGCACAGACCTGCAGGCGATTCGCACGCACGCGCGCCGCGAAGGCGATCACTACGTCGTCAATGGTGCGAAAGCATGGATCACCAACAGCGCCGAGGGGCAGATCCTGGCGGTACTGGTGAAAACAGATTCGCGCGCGCAGCCGCCGCACAAGGGCATGAGCCTGCTGCTGGTCGAGAAAGGGCCAGGTTTCAAGGTCGTGCGCAAGCACGAGAAGCTGGGCTACCGCGGTATCGATACGGCCGAACTCACGTTCGAGGATTGCCGCGTGCCGGTCGCGAACCTGATCGGGACCTCAGAAGGCCGCGGGTTGCAGCAGGTGCTGAACGGCCTTGAGCTCGGGCGCATCAATGTCGCGGCGCGCGGAGCGGGCCTCGCCCGGGCCTGCCTCGAAGAATCGCTGTGTTACGCGCAAACGCGTAAATCTTTCGGCAAGCCGATTGCCGAACACCAGGCGATCCAGTTGAAGCTCGCCGATATGGCGACGCGGGTCGAGGCCGCGCGTCTGCTGGTCGAGTCGGCCGCGCGCGCCTATGACGCTGGCGGGCGCTGCGATCTCGAAGCGGGTATGGCGAAGCTCTTCGCGACCGAGGCCGCGCTCGAGAACAGCCTCGAAGCGATGCGCATCCACGGCGCCTACGGCTATTCAAAGGAGTTCAATATCGAACGCTACTATCGCGACGCCCCACTGCTCGCGATCGGCGAAGGCACGAACGAGCTGCAACGCATCATCATCGCGCGTGAGCTCGTGAAGCGAAACCCCGCGTGAACGATGGGCGTCATTGCGAGAACGACGTGACACGATTACTCCACTGGGCCCGCAGGACGTTGTATCGCGATCGCTTAAACAGTTTTGCGGTGCCTCTGCCATGCTGCCGTTAAATGGAGTGCGCGTCCTCGCCGTCGAGCAATACGGGGCGGGTCCGTTCGGCACGATGTTCCTCGCCGACCAGGGCGCCGAAGTGATCAAGATCGAAAACCCAAATGACGGCGGCGACATGTCGCGTGCGGTGGGCCCGTATTTCTTCGCGCCCGGCGACAGTGAGTTCTTCCACAGCTTCAACCGCAACAAGAAAAGCCTCACGCTCGACTTGAGCCGTCCGGAGGGACAAGCGGTGCTGCACGATCTCGTGCGCAGTGCCGACGCGCTCGTATCGAACCTGCGCGGGGACGTGCCAGCGAAGCTCGGTCTCGTGTACGACAACCTCAAGGCATACAACCCGAAGATTGTGTGCGCGCACCTGAGCGCCTACGGACGCAGCGGTCCGCGCGCCGACTGGCCGGGATTCGATTACCTGATGCAGGCGGAGGCCGGCTACTTCTCGCTGACGGGCGAGCCTGGCGCGCCACCCGCGCGTTTCGGACTCTCGATCGTCGACCTGATGACAGGGCTCGGGCTCGCGTACGCCGTGCTCGCGGCGCTCACTTCGGCGCGCGCGAGCGGCGTCGGACGCGACATCGATGTGAGCCTCTTCGACATGGCGCTCTTCAACACGTCCTACCTTGCAACGTGGTACCTCAACGAGGGCGTGGTCACGGGGCGCCTGCCGCGCTCGGCGCACCCTGCGTTGACACCGTGCCAGCTCTATCGCACGCGCGACGGCTGGATTTATCTCATGTGCAACAAAGAAAAGTTCTGGCCGGCACTGTGCGACAAGCTCGGTCGTCGCGAGTGGAGCGAGGATGCGCGCTTTCGCCTGTTCGCGGACCGGCTGAAGCACCGCGACCTGCTCACCGAGCTGCTCGACCGCGAGCTCGAACAGCGCACGACGAGCGAGTGGCTCGCGCATTTCGCCGGCGCAGTGCCGGCGGCGCCGATCAACGATCTCGCGCAGGCGCTCGAGAACCCGTTCGTGACGGAGCACGGCCGGTTGCAGACGCTGCCGCACCCAGCGAAGGGCTCGTATCGCATGGTCGCTCCACCGGTGCAATGCGAGGGCGAGCAAGCGCCTGCGCACCCTGCGCCTGCGCTCGGCGAGCATACCGAGGCGCTGCTGCGCGAGCTCGGCTACGACGGCGCGCACATCAACGCACTGAAGAATTCAAAATTAATTTAGAGTGCGTAACAAAAATGCCGCGCTCGCGCCCTAACCCGGCTTCCCGCCTGCTACAGGCGTAGTTCGGCATGCGAGCAGAGCGACGATTATGCCGACCCCGATGAACAATGAACTGTGTTTTCTTACCATCGCTGAAGCCGCGCGCCTCATCCGATCCCGCGCAATCTCACCAGTCGAGCTGACGCGAGCGCTGCTCGATCGCATCGCGGCGACCGACTCGCAAATTAATGCCTACATTACGGTTACCGGCGATTTGGCAATAGCGCAGGCGCGTGAGGCAGAAGCAGAGGTCATGCGCGGAAACTACAAGG
>Ga0070681_10001815_pt1 | contig 19224 bp, 11 predicted proteins | sample KBSC83BmetaG_FD_65650 | JGI IMG/M metagenome (GOLD analysis project Ga0070681, IMG submission 65650) | Corn rhizosphere microbial communities from Kellogg Biological Station, Michigan, USA - KBS C8-3B metaG | ecosystem: Host-associated > Plants > Roots > Rhizosphere | place: USA: Michigan... | reverse complement strand
GTGCTCGCGCTCGATACCAAAGGCGGCCGCATCGTCATCAAGGGCTGGCAGGAAGCCACAAGCTTCACCGCCGAAGAAGTGATCAGCCAACTGGAACCTTATTGCTCGGGATTCCTCTGCACCTACGTCGATAAAGAAGGCATGATGCAGGGTACGGATCTCGAGTGGTTTCGTCGCCTGCGTTCCGCGACCAATTTGGAGATCACTGCGGCAGGCGGCATTACGACGCTTGAGGAAGTGCGCGAGCTGACTGCCATGCGTGTGCACGCCGCCGTCGGCATGGCCGTATACACCGGCCGCCTGAATCTCGAGGACCTGGCAGCCATTGTGTAACCTGCGGCCTTTCGCCCGTGTGCTAGATTAAGCGCAGTAATATGCGCGCTCCTCTTTTACTTCTTTTGATGTCTGCGATCTCTGTTCTTGCCGACGATTCTAAATTCGACGGCCGCTGGGATATCACTGTCCCGCAGGACTCGCGTGCCCGCGCCTGGTGGCTCGAAATTACCGGCGCCGGTACACCATCGATGAAGGGGCGCTTTGTTGGCTTCCCTGGCGGCGATATGAACGATATCCCGCAGCTTTCTATCAAAAATGGCGAACTGCGCTTTTCCTTCGATAATCAAGATCACCGAACCAATAAGGCCGTGCACCGCGACTACACTGCACGCTATTCGCCTGGTGACAAGCTCCTCGGAGTCATGCGCTCATCCGAGGGTGAAGTTTTGAAATGGACCGGTGTTCGCGCGCCGGTGATCACTGACAAAGATGATGGCTCCTGGCGCGACGGCACGTCCGTCGAGCTGTTCAACGGCAAAGACGTCTCAGGCTGGCACGGACTGGTTCCGAACTTGGCGCTCGGATGGGCGCTAAAGAATGGCGCAATTGCCAATACGGCCGGCGCGAACAATCTGGTGTCGGACGGGACCTTCTGGAATTTCAAGCTCCACGTTGAGTATCGTGTTGGAAAAGACAGCAACAGCGGGATTGGCCTGCGCGGCCGTTATGAAGTGCAGATTCTGGAAGATTACGGCAAGCCGCCGAACAAGCACAGCAACGGCGCGCTCTACAGCCGAATCGCTCCCGCAGTCAATGCCAGCAAGCCGGCGGGCGAATGGCAGACCTACGATATTCGGCTGGTTGGCCGGCAGGTGAGTGTAGTTCTCAACGACCAGAAAGTCATCGATAAGCAGGAGATTGAAGGGTTGACGGCGATTGCCGGCAACGCCGATGAGGGCAAGCCGGGACCGATCATTTTGCAAGGCGACCACGGGCCGGTCGAGTTTCGAAAAATCATTCTAACTCCGCTGGTGAAATAACCAACCCGCGTCTATGAACCCCGATATTCCAATCACGGGCGTTTATGTGGCAGCCGTGACGCCGCATCGGAAGGGAAGTGCCGAGGCGGATATCGGCGCTACTCTCGAGCTGGTCGATTTTCTCGCAAATGCGGGAGTCAATGGGATCGCGTTGCTGGGGTCGACGGGCGAATTTCTGCACCTTACCTCCGACGATCGCGTTCGCCTGGTGCAACTTGCCGTCAAACGCAGCCGCATACCTGTGCTGGCGGGAGTAGGCCATTCCACGCTCGACGGCGCCATCGCAATCGGGCGAGAGGCCGCGTCGGCTGGAGCCGCCGGACTACTCCTGATGCCGCCTTATTTTTTTCGCTATAGCCAGGAAGATATCCGCGAGTTCTATATGCAATTTGTCGCGGCGATGGACCGTTCGGCCCGGATTTTCCTCTACAACATTCCTTTCTTTACCAATGAAATTACGCCCGCAACGTCTATCGATTTGTTGTCCACTGGACAGTTCGCGGGTATCAAGGATTCTAGCGGCGAATACGAGCATTTCGAAAAGCTTCTAGAGCTATCAACGCAGAACGGTCTTACAGTGTTGATAGGCAATGACCGGATTTTCACGCGCGCGCGCAAGGCGGGCGCGCACGGCATCGTTTCGGGTGTGGCATGCGCGGTTCCCGAACTGCTGGTGGCGCTCGACCGGGCCATTCAGAATAACCGCGAGAACGACGCGCAGCGGCTGGATGCCAAACTGCAGGAATTCATCGGCTGGCACGATCAGTTCCCCACGCCTGTGGCCATCAAGATCGCGGCTGCTGAGCGCGGGTTGACGATAGGACCACTCGCCGTGCCTCTCGGTTCGGCCGGACAAAAGCGTCTGGAAGAGTTTCGCGAGTGGTTCCGAAACTGGTTGCCGGAGGTACAGAAAGACGCCGTACGTGCGTAGAGCGCTGGCGCTCTTTCTCCTGGTCACCCCGCTCTTTGCCGGGAGCTACCCGTCTGGCCCGCAGGTTCTCACGTTCTGGTCCTCAGTGGACGATTCCGATCAACCGTACGGCATCTACATCCCCAAAAACTTCGACGCCTCGAAAAAATATCCACTAGTGGTTATGCTGCACGGCGCGTATTCGAATCATCGCCTCGATTTGCGCCGTGTATTCGGACAGGGAAACCGCCCGCGCGAATCGGATGCAGTGGCGTCGCGCTACTTTCCGGCGCTCAGTGATATCGACTTCATCGTTATGGCTCCCTATTCACGCGGCACCATGGGATATCAGGGCATTGCCGAAAAAGACGTTTATGACGCCATAAACGATGTGAAGCGACGCTTTTCCATCGACGAAGATCGCGTTTACCTGACAGGTCTTTCGATGGGCGGAGGAGGCACGCTCTGGCTTGGCCTTACGCGGCCGGATGTTTGGGCGGCAATCGCGCCGGTATGTGCGGCCGCGCCCGTAGGAACCGAAGAACTGGCGCCGAACGCGCTGAACTTGCCGGTCCGTTTGTTTCATGGAGACCAGGATGACGTCGTTCCCGTAGTGGTTTCACGGGAGTGGCAGAAACGTTTTGTGAACTTGGGAATCAAAGCCGAGTACGTTGAGTTTCCCGGCGTTCGCCACAATTCGTGGGATTCGGCATACAAAGACGGCGCGATCTTCGATTGGCTCGGCCAATTCCGGCGGACGGCTTATCCCGACCGCGTCCGCTTCGTCAGTAGCGCCTACAAATACGATTCCGCGTACTGGGTGAGGCTCGATGGTCTGACGCCGGGCACGCCGGCGTCGATTGACGCGCGCTTCGCGGGTATGAATCGCATCGAGATTACAACCAATCTTGATGGTTTCACCTTGCGGCTCGCCGGCCATCCGAAGTTTTCACGGTCGTCGCAGATCAGTGTGACCATCGATGGAACTGCGCTGAAACCGAAATCACGCGACACGCTTTCATTCGCCAAGCATGAGCAGCGCTGGACAGCGGCGCGCTTCGAGGCGGCGCCAAGTGATAAGCACCCGGGAGCGGACGGACCCGTCGCCGCCGCCATCGCCGGCCGTCATGTTTACGTGTACGGAACCGGCGGTTCGCCCTCCCCCGGTGAATTAACGGCGCGTCGCGAGATCGCGCAGCACGCGGCCGACTGGACGGGGATGGCGGGCCGGCTGTCCGTCGCGTTTCCGGTGAAACCGGATAAGCAAGTTGACGATGCCGACGTCGAGTCCGCCAATTTGATTCTGTTTGGCACGAAGGAAACCAACCACATCATTGCCCGCGTGGCTGCAAGCCTTCCCGTGGAACTCAATCCCAGCGCGGCTGATTATGGCTTACTGTTCATTGCGCCAGCGGGCAATCATTACGTCATGATCAACTCCGGGCTGCCCTGGTGGACGGGCGCGGACCAAATAAAATGGCCCGGTTACCAATTCTTCTACCCGCCTGCCGGGGTGCTCAACCATTTCGGAGATTATCTGTTGTTCCGAGGCTCACTAGACAACGTCGTGGCGGAAGGCCGATTCGACCGCCACTGGAAACTTCCGCCAGATGCCGTCGTCAAAATGCAGGCTTCGGGCGCGGTCGTAATAAAATAAGCGTTTGTCCCCCGAAGAATTCCGCAAATTTGCACACCAGGCAGTGGACTGGATGGCCGATTATCTTAGCCATCCCGAACATCATCCCGTGCTGCCCCGTATGAAGCCGGGCGAGCTGGTAGACGCGTTGCCGCCTTGCGGGCCAGAGCATGGGGAACCCATGTCCACCATCCTCGAAGACTTTCGACGTCAGATTGTGCCCGCTGCTACGCACTGGAATCATCCGGGTTTCATGGCGTATTTCGCGACGTCCGCATCCGGTCCCGGGATTCTCGGCGAGATGCTCGCTGCCACGCTCAATATGAATGGCATGCTCTGGAAGACATCACCCGCGGTGGTCGAACTGGAGCAGGTGACGCTCGATTGGGTGCGCCGCTGGATGGGGTTGCCCGAGGGTTTGTTCGGCATCATCTACGATACTGCGTCAACCAGCAGCATGCATGCCATTGCCGCGGCGCGAGAGTTGGCCGCTCCCGAAGTGCGGACCGAAGGAGATGTTGCGGGACTGGTGCTTTACACTTCAGAACAGTCGCACTCCTCGATTGAAAAGGGAGCGATTGCCATTGGCGCCGGCCAGAAGAACGTACGCAAAATTCCGGTGGACGCCGAATTTCGCATGCGGCCGGATGCATTGCAGGATGCTGTCGAAAGAGACCGCGCGAACGGCCTGCGGCCGTTCTGTATCGTCGCTACTGTCGGGACGACTTCGACCACCAGTATCGATCCGGTGGACGCCATAGCGGATGTCGCGGAGCGTTATGGCGTCTGGCTCCATGTGGATGCAGCCTATGCCGGCTCGGCCGCCATCGCGACCGAATTCCAGCACATTCTCAAGGGCTGCGAGCGCGCCGATTCGCTTGTCACCAATCCGCACAAATGGCTGTTCACGCCGGTGGACCTTAGCATCTTATATACGCGCCGGCCCGATATCCTGCGGCGGGCCTTCTCGCTTGTTCCGGAATATCTCCGTACGGCCGACGATCCGCGCGCCGTGAATTATATGGACTATGGCGTACCGCTCGGCCGCCGTTTCCGTGCTTTGAAATTGTGGTTTGTTCTGCGCTACTACGGCCGCGAAGGAATTGCCGGGATCATCCGAAAACACATCGGCTGGGCGCAAGAGCTGGCGAGCCAGATCGATACTGACGAGCGTTTCGAGCGCAGCGCACCTACGCCATTTTCCACCGTCTGCTTCCGCTTTAAAGGAAGCGACCAGGACAACCAGCAGCTCCTCGAACGTGTGAACGGCTCAGGCGAAGTTTTTCTTTCGCATACGGTGTTGAACGGCAGATACTGTCTGCGCCTTGCGATCGGGAATATGGCCACGTCACGCGATCATGTCCAGCGCGCATGGGAACTGATTCGAGCAGAGATTTAGCAGGATCGCTTGCTCACGCGCGCGGCTCGGGAGCACGCCTATGTACGATCAAATGCGTTTTATTTGTAGCGCGGGGCCACGCGGTTTGTGCGGGGACCCGCGGGTTTTTGACCATCGGAAAAAGCCGCAGGTCTTCCGCAACCCCGGCGGCAGCCCTGCGCTACCAAAACGAAAGACCTGTCCGTTGCGAAGCGATTTTTTCACGGCTCGCTCACGCGCGCGGCTCCTTGGCAGTGGTTTCCGCCTTCTATAGCAAGGTAAACTGGTAAAAGCAAAGATTAGAGGCCCAGATCTTGTACCTTCCAAGGCGCTTCACCGTACACTTGTGTCTCCTCGCTTTCATAGCCCTGCTGCTTTCAGGCTGCAGCTCGCAGTCGGCGCCGCCGCCAAGCATGCCGGCCGTCCCGGTCACGGTTGCTACAGCCGTCAGCAAAGACGTTCCCATCGAGTTGCGTCCCATCGGCAATGTGGAATCGTATTCCTCGATTCCGATTAAAGCTCAAGTCAACGGCGAGCTGGTGCGTATTGAATTTCGAGAAGGGCAGGACGTCAATAAAGGTGATTTGTTATTCGAAATTGACAGGCGTCCGTACGAGCAGGCGCTCCATCAGGCCGAAGCCAATCTGAACCGCGACAAGGCGCAGCAGACGCAGGCCGAGGCCAACCTGGCGCGAGATGTGGCGCTAGCCAAGAACGCGCAAGTGCAATCCGACCGTTATGCCAAGCTGGCTGCGCAAGGCGTGGTTTCGAAAGAACAGACCGACACTATGCGGACCAACGCCAGTTCCGCCGACGAATCCACACGCGCCGATCAGGCCGCCATTGAGAGCGCGCGCGCAGCCGTGCTGGCGGACCAGGCCGGCGTCGAGGCCGCGAAACTGAATCTGGCGTATTGCCAGATCCGTTCTCCGATCGCCGGCCGGACGGGTAGTCTGCAAGTGAAAGTTGGAACTCTCATCAAAGCGCAGGCCGATACGGCCATGGTCACGATCAACCAGATCCTCCCCACTTACGTAACTTTTTCGGTTCCGGAAGATCAGCTCGGCGCGATTCGCGCTTCCATGGCAAAGGGTCCCGTCGAAGTAATGGCTTCTACACCGAGCGATCCGACCACGCCAGTGCGCGGGCAGCTCAGCTTCATCGATAACACAGTCGATAGCGCTACCGGCGCCATTAAGCTAAAAGCGACTTTCCCAAACACGGAGCGCAAACTCTGGCCGGGGCAGTTTGTCAACGTCGTGATCACAGTTGGAAAAGAGGCGAAGACCACGGTGGTACCCTCCGAGGCCGTCCAGACCGGCCAGCAGGGTCAATATGCTTACGTGGTTAAGCCGGACCATACTGTGGAAATGCGCATCGTCACTTCGGGCCGGACCATGGACCGCGAGACCACGATCACGAAAGGGATCGCGCCAGGTGAAACCGTGGTGACCGATGGGCAGCTTCGTCTCGCCCCTGGTTTTAAGGTCGAAATCGTCAGCGCACATTCCGGCGGCGCTACTAACTCCGGAGGAGCTACTCCGTGAATATCTCCGAACTCTTTATTCGCCGCCCTATCACGACGTTTCTCGTAACCGCGGCAATTCTACTATTCGGCATTGTGGCTTATCGGGCGCTTCCGGTAAACGATCTGCCGAACATCGATTACCCGACCATTCAGGTGACGGCGGCGCTGCCCGGCGCCAATCCGGAAACCATGGCTTCGTCTGTCGCGACTCCGCTCGAACGCCAGTTCTCTACCATCGCCGGTATCGAGTCGATGAACTCGACCAATGGCCTGGGATTTACCAATATCACGGTGCAGTTTGCCCTCAGCCGCAACATCGATGCCGCGGCGCAGGATGTGCAGGCCGCCATTTCAAAGGCCGCCCAGCAGCTGCCGCCCAACATGCCCGCCCCGCCTTCCTACCAGAAAGTTAACCCGGCGGAGCAGCCGATCATTTACATCGCCGTCAGCTCGCCCACATTACCGCTTTACCAGTTGGATGAGTATGCCGAAACGTTGATGGCGCAGCGCATCTCCATGGTCAGCGGCGTAGCCCAGGTGCAGGTTTATGGATCGAAGTACGCCGTGCGAGTGCAGCTCAATCCCGACGCCCTGGCGTCCCGCGGCATCGGCGTTGATGAAGTCCAGAACGCCATCCAGCGCGCCAATGTCAACCTTCCCACGGGGACGCTCTACGGCAACAAGCAAGCTTTCACGGTGCAGTCGAACGGGCAGCTTTTCAATGCCGCGGCCTATCGTCCGTTAATCGTCGCGTATCGCAACGGCAATCCGGTGCGTCTCGAGCAAGTCGCGAAGATTATCGATAGCGTGGAGAACGATAAGAGCATGGCGTGGTTCATGAACACGCGCGCCATCGTGCTGGCTATCCAGCGACAGCCGGGGACCAACACCATCGAAGTCGTGGACGGTATTCGCCAGTTGCTGCCGCAGTTCCGATCGCAGATTCCGGCTTCGGTGAAGCTGACGATCCTTTTCGACCGCTCGGAATCCATCCGCGAATCCATCGCCGACGTTAAATTTACGCTCTTCCTGACGATTTGCCTGGTCGTGATGGTCATCTTTCTTTTTCTGCGCAACATCTCGGCCACGGCGATTCCCAGCCTCGCCGTGCCGCTGGCCATCGTGGGCACGTTCGCGGCGATGTACCTGCTCGGCTATACCGTAGACAATCTCTCCCTGATGGCACTCACGCTGTCGGTCGGCTTCGTGGTGGACGATGCCATCGTAATGCTGGAAAACATCGTCCGGCACATGGAAATGGGAGAGAGCCGCATGGAGGCAGCATTGCGCGGCTCGCGCGAAATCGGCTTCACGATTGTCTCCATGACATTGTCGCTGGTGGCCGTTTTCATTCCTGTGCTCTTTCTTAGCGGCATAGTCGGACGGCTCCTGCATGAGTTCGCCGTAACCATCAGCATCGCCGTTCTGGTCTCCGGGTTTGTGTCCTTGACCTTGACTCCGATGCTGTGCAGCCGTTTCCTGAAGCCGCCCAAAGAGAAGCACGGCCGGCTATATACGGCTACCGAAAGTTTTTTCACGGGGATGACCAATTTTTACGACCGCACTCTACGGGTTGTGATGCGCCATCGTCTGGCGACGGTAATGCTCTCGTTCATCCTGCTCATCGCCACAGGTTATCTGTTTTACGTCTTGCCTAAAGGGTTCATCCCCAGCTACGACGCCGGGCGGCTCTTCGGTCTCACCATGGCAGGTCAAGATATTTCTTTCGATTCCATGGTTGAGCATCAGCAAGCGCTGAACAAAATTCTGCTGAAGGAGCCGGCGATTTACACCATGATGTCTGCCGCCGGTGGCGGGTTCGGGCAAGCGGGCAATACCGGCTTTTTCTTTATTACCCTCAAGCCGCGCTCCCAGCGGAGCGAGTCCGTGGATCAGTTCATCGATCGGATGCGCGGCAAGCTTTCCACAGTACCCGGCATTCTCGCATTCATGCAGAACCCGCCGCCCATCCAGATTGGCGCGCAGTTCACCCGCGCCCTGTATCAGCTCACCCTGCAGGGGACTGACACGCAGCAAATGTACCGTTGGACGCCGCAGATCGAAGCCCGCATGCGCCAGTTGCCCGGATTCACCGATGTCAACAGCGATCTGCAAATTGCCAGCCCGCAGGTCAATGTAGAGATCAATCGCGACAAAGCGCTGTCACTGGGAGTTTCGGCGCAACAGGTGCAGGATGCGCTCTACACGGCGTATGGCAGCCGCCAGGTTTCGATCATCTACACTCCCGCCAACGCGTACCGAGTGATCACCGAAGTCGAACCGCAGTATCAACGCACGCCCGAAGCGCTATCCAAACTCTACATTCGCTCCTCGAGCGGACAGCTGGTTACGCTCGATACGGTAGCTAAGCTCGAGCGCACCGTCGGGCCGCTGACCATCAATCACTGGGGGCAATTGCCGGCCGTGACCATCTCATTTAACCTGGCGCCCGGCAGGTCGCTCGGAGACGCAGCCAACGCCGTCGAGGATGCGCTCCGCCAAATGCGCCTGCCCGCCAGCATCACCACGAATTTTCAGGGTACGGTGCAAGCATTCCAAAACTCCTTCCGCGGGCTGTCGATTCTCTTGGTTGTGGCAGTGCTCGTCATCTATATCGTGCTGGGAATTCTATATGAGAGCCTGATTCATCCCATTACCATCCTCTCGGGATTGCCGTCGGCGATGTTCGGAGCGCTCCTGACGCTCAAGATTTTCCATCTCGAGATGGACCTGTACGCGTTTGTCGGCCTCATCATGTTATTCGGCATCGTGAAAAAGAACGCGATCATGATGATTGACTTCGCGCTCGAGGCGCAGCGCAAAGAGGGCAAGGCCCCGTTCGACGCGATTTACGAAGGCTGCCTGCTTCGCTTCCGGCCCATCATGATGACCACGCTCGCCGCCTTGTTTGGTACGCTGCCCATCGCTCTCGGGGTAGGCGCGGGGGCGGAATCACGGCGGCCGCTCGGTCTTGCGGTAGTGGGCGGCTTGCTGGTCTCCCAGTTATTGACTCTATACATCACGCCCGTAATTTATCTGTATATGGAAGCCTTCCAGGGCTGGCTGCGGCGCCGGAAAAAAGGCCCCGGAATGCGCATCCGCGAACTGCCGGCGGAAGCCGTACTGCGCTGAAGAAATGACTCCTCAGAAGAAAACGTGGGGTGATTCCGGTTCAGGCAGCTTGCCAAGTGAGTGATAAAGGGCCAGTTCGAGTGGAAGCACGACGAGACCGGAACGCTGACTGTATCCTCCGAACTTCACGACTCAATCCATCCGGAGTGCCTGCAACGGGTCCCGCGCGGCCGCCCTCCATGCCGGCCGGATGCTCGCCAGCAACCCTGTGCCTAGCAGAACCAACACCGCTATACCGTATGCTGCCGGGTCCGTGTTGGTGATTTCATATAGCAAGCTGGTCAGCAGCCGGGATAACAGCAATGCGGCCATCAAGCTCAGCAACAGTCCGCACGCCACCGGCAGCATGGCGCCGCGCAGGGTCTCGCCAACGACGTCACGTGGTGTGGCGCCCAGTGCCACGCGGATCCCCACCTCGCGCGCTCTCAGCGTGGCTGTGAAAGATACCACGCTGTAAATTCCCGCCGAGGTCAAGACTAATGCCAAGCCGCCCAACACCGTGAACACCCAGGCCGAAAAGCGCGGACGCCAGATGTTATCTGCGATCATGTCATTCAGCGATTCCATCTTTGTGATCGGCTGATCGGGATCCACTGTCCAAATGGCCTTTCGCAGCGCGGGAGCCATCGCCACCGGCTCGCCCGACGTGCGAACCACGATGGTCGACATGAAGACGCCGAAGATGTATTGCCGGTACGGTATGTACAGCTCATCGTTGGCGGGCCGCTCGTAGCTCATCTGGGCTGCATCCTTCACCACTCCAACGATCCTAATGGACCTCGAAGCCGAGACGCGCAGCACTTGCTCCAACGGGTCGCGATCCGAAAACATCGCTCGCGCCATGTGCTGATTAATGATGCCAACATTGGGTGCGTCCGTCGATTCGTCTTGAGCGCTGAATGTCCGCCCCGCAACCAGCGGAATCCCCATGGCCGCGAAATACTCTTCGCTGATGGTACGCGTCGGAACTCCTTTTGAGGTACCATCCGGCGCCACGAAGTCGGTCGTCGTATTGACGCTCGACAGAGGTGGATTGTTAACGACGGCCGCGTAGCGCACGCCCGGAATCTGTTTCAACCGGTCGACCAATTGTTGGTAGTGCGCCATCTGGCTTGGCTTGCTGTTGTACCGGCCGGTGGGAGTTGGCTGCGTCAAAGTGCCGATTGGTACTCTCATCGTCAGTACATGGTCGGGTCGAAACCCATGGTCGGATTGCTCCAAGCGAATCAGACTGCGCATCATCAGTCCCGACCCCGCCAGCAGCAGAAATGCAAACGCAGCTTCGGCACCAATGAGAAGCGAAAAAATACGCGTCGAGTTCTTCGGGCGACCACCCGCTTGACCTATCCGCAATATGGTTTGCAGGTCAGCCCTTCGGGCCAAAAACACCGGAAGCAGGCTTAGAATGCAGGCCAGCACCAAGCATAGAACCGTATTGAGTAGTAGCACCCTTTGGTTCAGCGCCACACCCTGAAGATGAGGGAGAGCGATCGGCAGCGCTGCCAGTTGCCGCACTAGCAGCCGCAAGGTCCCCTGCGCCACCGCGATTCCGACCGCGGTACCGAGCACGGCCAGCACCAAGCTTTCAGCCAGCAGTTGCCTCATGACGCGCCACACGCCCGCTCCCAGCGACGCCCTAATCGCAATTTCCCTTTGTCGCTGCAAAGCTCTGCAGAGTAGCAGGCTGCCAGCATCGGCACACGCGATCACTAGAACCAACCCGACTGCCACAACGATAAAAACCACACTCAATTCGTACTTGCGGGCTAGCTCATCCCGCCAGGGCGAAACCATGATGTCTAACCCTGCTTTTTCGGTTGGCTCCTCGCTCTCGAGTTGATGAGCCACAATTCGCATCGCACTCTGAACCGCGGGCAGAGGCTCTCCGGGGCGCATCGATGCCACTACCTGCACTCTGGTCTGCGTGGGAGTGACCCGCAGTGGAATCCACAATTCCACCTCCGAGGTAGGAAACTCGAACGCGGGCGGCATCACTCCCACGATGGTGTAAGCTTCGTCCGAAATCGTGAGGCGGCGGCCCACAATCCGTGAATCCCGATGAAATACCCGGTCCCACAGCCGATCGGCGATCACCACGACATCCCCTGAGTTGTCGTCCGCTGCCATGAGCGAACGGCCCACCGCAGGACGCGCGCCGAGCAGTGAAAACAGCCGCCCCGAAGTCCGCAGTGCGAACACCTGGTCCGGTGTAGCGATCGCGTTCAGCGTCACCATATCCTTTATGAACGGCACGGTAGTCTGGAAAAGGTCCGTGCGGTCGCTCCAACGCAGATAGTCTTTTGCGGGCATTCCGAATAAAGGCCGTTTCGTAGTGGTCTCTTCCACCCGCACCAGATTCGCGGAAGAGCTGTAGGGCAACGACCGAAGGATGACGCTATCGGCGATGCTGAAGGCTGCAGTGTTTGCGCCGATCCCGAGTCCCAGAATGGAGACCACCGCAGTTGCAAAGAGCGGATTCCGCTTTAGCCAACGTAACGCCCAACGTAGATCGCGTATCACACTAATCAATTAATATACTGTCTACGCACGGCTAACGGCGTAGCGTTTAGCGGGGAGGGCAAACTGGGTTCGAAAGGCAACTGGCTACGAACACAAACAGCTGACGCCGCGCCATCCAGCATCGCGTTCGCCGGCTGCGCGAGCCGAGGTTCCGGCCGCCATTCGAACGTACCAGTGACCCACAGATTGTTCTGACGAGGCGAAAAACTAGGAAACCATACAGGCATGAATGCCAATTCCACTCCCTGAACTGCAGGCATGTGTAGGCTGGCCGCGACACTGATAGAATGTCTCCCGGAATGCGGGACTGGACCAGACGATCGACTGGGTTCTGGTTACTCTGGGTGTCCGTCGCCTGGCTTTCGGCTGAACCGCTGCCGCTGCGGCGCTACTCCACGGCGAATGGATTGGTCCACAATCATATAAACTCGCTGTTCTCTGACTCTCGTGGCTTTTTGTGGATCTGCACGGATGAGGGACTCGCGCGATTCGATGGGCAGCAATTCAAAACATACACCCGGCAGAACGGGATTCCACACATACATGTAAACGCCGTAGTGGAGACGCGCGATGGCGAATACTGGATCGCCACCGACAACGGAGTGGCCCGCTTTCATCCACGGCGTCCGGGTGCGCAGTTCGAGAGCTTCATGCTGGGAGGCCCTCCGGAAGCACAGTTCGTGAACACGCTGGCGGAAGACCGGGATGGAACTCTGCTGGCCGGCACAAACGGGGGATTGTTCCGGCTCGTGCGCGGAAGTTCGATTCGCATAGAGCCGGTGAGCGTGCCGATCTCCGGTTACCCTGGTGTCCCGTCGGTTCTACGTGTTCGTGTGGATGCGAAGGGCCAGTGGTGGGTCGGGACAGAGAATGGGCTCCTTGGCCGTGGGCAAAATGGCCGCTGGGTATGGCTGACCGAGAAGGAGGGACTGCCCTCCAATTTCATCGGGGAAATCTCTATCGACCCGAAGGGCCGTCCGTGGGCTGGTACGAAGGGGGGCGCTGCGCGGCTCCGGTTGGAAGTCGACGGATTAGGTAAGCCAATCGATCTTGTGGTGACGGCGCGGAATGGGCTGCCCGATCCGGACGTCCGGGCGATCGGATTCACTCGTAATAGGAAAGTCTGGTTCGGCACTATGAAGGGGCTGGCCGAAGGCGATCCGGAGAGCGGCCGCCTGGGACGGTCATACCACCGCAGAGATGGTTTAACCGACGAGAGTATTTACGCTATCGCCGAAGATCCAGCGGGCAATCTTTGGTTCGGGACGCGGCGCGGCGGTTTGCTGCAATGGCAACGGTCCGAGATGCAGACCTACGGCGCGCCAGCTGGGCTGGTGTTGAGCGGCGATGACACACTGCTGGAGACTCTAGCCGGTGAGATCTGTGCGGCAGCAATCGCGGACTCGCGGCGACCGATCGAATGCCTGGAGTCCGGGCGGTTTGTTGGGGTTGCTCCGAAGCTTCCGCCGAGCATCCTGGGTTATGCCGCGACTTCGAGCCAGTCCACACTGCAGGACCGCACAGGCGCCTGGTGGATCTCGACCGGAGCGGGCTTGCTCCGATTCCCGTCGTCGCCGTCGAGCCGGCGATTGGCGAACCGCAACTTGGATCTATGGCTGTTGCGGGGCCTGCAATGCAGGAGGCTGCTGGAGGACAGAGCAGGGAACATCTGGGTCGTGACCGGACACGCGAACCCCACCGGCCTGGCAAAGTGGGCCGCCAGGGAACGGCGCGTCATCGATCTCAGCGCGGGGCTGCCGCAAAAGATCAACTCTATCAGCGCGCTGGCTGACGACGGTAGAAACATGTGGCTTGGCTTAGGCCGGCCGGGCGGCTTGCTCCGGCTGAGGGACGAAACAATCGAAGAGATTCCCGGTCTTCCACCAGGTACCGTCAATGCGCTGCATTGCGACCGCCGCGGTCACATCTGGGTCGCCACCTCGGACGCGGGGTTGGCTGAAGTTGACATCTCCGGAACGCATCCGCAGGTTCGCCTGTATACCGCCTCCGGCCATCTTTCGAGCAATGAAGTGTGGTGCGTCACCGAAGACCGTCTTGGCAGGGTGTACGCCGGAACCGCGCGGGGCGTGGACCGGATCGAGCCTGGCACGGGCGCAGTACGCCACTATTCCCCGGAGGATGGCTTGGCGGAGGGCGACATACGGTCGGCTCTGTGTGATCGCAACGGCGACTTGTGGTTTCTATCCAATCAAGGCCTTTCGCACCTTCGATTTGCAGCGGAACAACCAATGCCACCGCCTATCCCGCGAATCAGCGAGCTTCGCGCGGGCGGAAAACAGGAACTGCTCTCCGCATTCGGCGAAACGCAAGCCGGACCTTTGCAGCTGGAGCCGGACCAAAATTCGGTAGAGATCGATTTCCTGGCGGTCTCGCATCAGGCGCCTTGGCGGCTGCGTTATCAGTACCGGTTAAGAGGGGCAGGGGACGACGTGAATTGGAGTGAGTCCTCGGTCACTTCTCCGGTTCGTTTCCCACATCTCGCACCGGCGGCCTATCATTTCGAGGTCCGCAGTGTCGGTGAGAGTGGACAACTCAGCACTCCGGCGTTCGTGGAATTTCGCCTGTTGCCGCCAGTTTGGCAGCGCAGCTGGTTTATTGCAGCGCTGCTGGCGTTGACCGCGGCGGCCGCGTACGCGCTGCACCGTTACCGTTTGAACCAGTTACTTGCGGTGCAGCGTGTTCGGACCCGCCTGGCAACCGATCTCCACGACGATCTCGGAGCAGGTCTGGCTGAGATTGCCATTCTGAGTGAGGTGGCCAAGCGCAAGCCGGCGGATGGCGCCGCCGAGGTTCTCGAATATACCGCGAAGCGTGCCCGCAGCTTGCGCGCAGCCCTTGGCGATATTGTCTGGACCGTCGATCCGCGCTGCGATCACCTGAGCGACCTGGTGAGACGTATGCGTCAAACGGCGCTCCCCATGCTAGAGATCGAAGACCGCAGGGTCGAGTTTATCGCTCCCGACGACAAGGTCCTTGAATCCACGGAGTTGTCTCCACAGCTGCGCCGCCATTTGCTGTTGTTCTTTAAAGAGGCCGTTGCCAACACGGCGCGGCACTCCGGAGCGAGCGATGTGCGCCTGGAGATCGCCCTCGCTGCCCGCCACTTGCGAATCTTGATTCGCGATAACGGCCGCGGCTTCGATCCGGCGATGCCTCCCAATGGCAATGGTCTGGCCAGCCTGCGCTACCGTGCCGCGGAGATGCATGGCGATTTGCGACTCGATTCCGCTCCGGGGCGTGGTACTCAGATCGACCTGCGCGCTCCGCTCTAGAGACCGACTACCGCCCCGTGTATCCCTTGATCAGGTTGGCCACCGTCGACGTGGCTTTCACAGGCTCGATCAGCACGATTTGTCGCGCATTCAAGATCATCACGTCGGGTTCGTGCCATTCTTTTCCGCGCTTGATCAAACTATTTTTCACGCTCTTGGTATTCGGATCCGCCTGGCTTTGAATGTAGAAAACATTGGTCAAGACAGGGTAGGGCGAACCCGGATTCTGGAGCTTGCCAAAGAACGTTTGTCCGTTTGCCAGCAAGACAAGCTGGTAATCCGTGGTCAGCCGCGGCGCTTTGTAATGCGGTAACTGGAAAAGCAGCAACGCCGCCAGGAATCCGCAAGCTGCCCCTATGCAAGCGAATAATCCGTCTCGAATCATCAACCCTTAAGCCGACGCCATCGGAACGCTGCCAACCCGAATAAGCTGGAACCCAACAAGAAAACGGTAGCAGGCTCCGGGACAGAGGAAGGCAGCGACGTTGGAGGCGTGATCGTAACGTTCTGAAAGAAGTTATTGCCGGCGAATATGGAGTCGGAACTTTGGATGTCGTCGGGTGTCGGAGCGCTGGGGAATGTGGAGAGATCCGATAGGAACAACGAGCTACCGTCCCCCGCGGTCAGAACTGGATTCGTCTGCGGAAAGAACCTGGACCCATCAATACAGCTAATGCAGAATACTTTGCCGAGATTGTTTTGCTGCTGATCGTAAACGTCCTGGTCCAGAACCAGCACGGTGTCGCAGACCTGGAAATCAACCACGGGACATGAATTAAAAGGACCAACCGGGATTTGCACCTCTTGCCCTGTGACCCCCTCCGCCAGCAGCTGGTTGCCCGAGCTCAGGTCGAAGGTTCCGCGCCCCAGGTCATCCAGTACACCAGACACGTTTGCGGTGAACAACAGCTGAAAGTCGTTCGTCCGAGGAATCACATCGGCGGCGGTGGTGATGGGTGGAATGGCCACTTGAAAGGTGTCCGAAAATAGCGGTATCGGAATCTGGGCTACAACCGGATCCTCGTGAAAAGCCGGTCCTGCGTCAAATAGGCCTCCAAGCTGGAGAGCAGCCACGTCCACGTCTCCCGAGATGGTAAGGCCAGTCGTATTATGGAACTGGTTGTCGAGAATGAAAGTCGGGCTGATTTTGATCGTGTTAGCGCCGAAACCTCCGATCGTTGCCGGTGTAAGAGTGACCGGCGTCCCGTCAACAGGAAACATAACGTGAGAGGTAACGGTACCGTCAGCCTCGCGGACCGGTGAGCTGAAGTCGAGATTCACCATCAGATTGGGCGTAAAAGAAAAGTCCTGGTACAAGCCGAGACCAACACCCGGAGACACCGACAACAGAGTGTAGTCGATGGGCCCGACGGACCCGGCTAAGAACGGCCCGACGACGGGTATTAGGGATGCGGCGTCAAAAGAGGCGTGGACGATAGTTTCGTTACCTGAGCCCGCCAGGGTTTGATCTGGCTTCTCCTTCCCGGCGATGCTCAGATCGGGCGGATGGACCGTTAGAGAAAGCGTGTTATCGAAGTTGTGCGTACCGTAGCCCAGAACCGTCTGGCCAAGTACGCTAATGCCGGTCAACGAATTCACGTCGATCAGATTTGCGGAGTAATCGACACCCCCAAGGTCAATTGTGCCGTGGTCGCAAAAGAAGAGAAAACAGGCTTCCGCCCTGACGCCCGCATTGGCCTTTAGGTCGATGCCCAGCTGAGCGTCGGCATAAGGAAACGTTGTTTGAAATCCGCGGTCTGGCGTAAAAGTAGCAGTTGAATAATTGAGGACATTGCTTAGCCCGGAATAGCCGAGTCCGCCGGCGCCAACGAACTGTGCGGGGTTTACTTGCAGTTTTTGGTTGAGAGGGCTGGGGAGACTGGCCGAAACCTGAAAAGGCTTGCCGGCGTCGATTTCCCTAGGCAGATTCAGTTGGACGTTCTCCGGATAGTTCAGATTCAACGTACCGGCATTGATGTGATAGCTGGCGCTGAGGTCGGCGGTGAAATCCCCGGTAGGAGAAAAGGTCACCGACGCAAGGCCCTTAAGGTTGATGCCGAGCAGGCTCCCCAGAAAATTGAGGGCCGCGGAACCCGGATCGACGTTAAAGTCCCCCAAGTCCAAATGGCCGCTAAGTGCCGGATCCGGAAGCAAAAATTTGTTGTCGAAGATTGTAGCGCCGCCCGGCGTCCACGGGCTCTGGTTGACGGCAGCAAAGTTGAGCTGAAGATCGTCGGCTTCGGCCGCTGGGACCAGAAGTCCAGCCACCGCTATCATGCTGGCAAAACAAACAATCTTTAGGGATTTATTAGGCATCGTAACCATAACAGACTCTCCAACTGGGTGCATTCCGGGTTTTTGGTACGGTTTCCGAGTGTAGGTCAATCTTGGCTGGCTGAAAAGCCGCATAAAGATGTGGTGCTCCTTCTGAAGCGAGGGCGCCAACGCCATAATAGGAAGCCTAACCCGGCTGCCGTCAACACTATGGACGATGGCTCGGGCGCCGGCGCGGTATTCCCGTAGCGCAACTGGGCAATGCCGAAGTCATCCGCGCTGCCGATAAGAATATCGGTGAAGCCCTGGCTGTCGAAGGCTGCGAACAGCCTCGCTCCGGAATCGCCTTCGAGGTCTTGCGTGATCGTACCTGCCAGTCCCCCACTGTCGAAAAATTGTGCGGTGATGGTGTGGAGCCCGAACATCTGTGGTTCGGCTTCGAACCCGAATACCAGGGCCGGCTGATCGAGCGAGATTCGCACCGCCGGCGCCGTAACGCCTAGTACTCGCGGCGTGTCGGTCTCCGCAAACGGCGGAGCGGACCAGGAGAACCAGACGCTGCCGACGTCGAAGATGGGGAGCGAGAGGGGGATTCCGAACGGCCCCGGGCTGCGAAAAAACGCCGTGTTGAATCCGTCGGTAACAGAGTCCACCGTATCGAACTCAGCGCCCATGATAGGCATCAGGTTGGTTGCCGCTACATAGGAGGCATCGGGATTGGCCAGCGCCGCGAAATCGGCTCTGGCAGGCGGCAAGCACGCACCCAGGTACAAGGAGAATATTCCACAGATTAGCGTTTTGTTAAGCATGGCAACACTCTTTTCGATTCGGCGTTTCAGTTAATGATGGTGTTGAGACGGTAGAGCTTTTCGAACTCGGTTTTGACGTTGTCGGGCTGGCCGGATTTCATGACTTCGAGATAATCGTCCATCTTGAGTTTCGGATCGTTCAGATAGAGCGAGACCGGCGCCACCTGGTCAACGTAATACAAGCTGTCGAACTTGGAGCCCGAGTCGGGTCCATCGTTCCAGTAGTCGTAGGTGTCCCAGAACGTGGCGGCCACCCGCATTTCGTTCGTTTGTCCCGAGCAGATGTCGTCGGGGAGAGTTTCGAGGTTAAAGTTGTAATAAGACGCAGCCGGGGCGCTGGCTGTGCGGTCCAACTGTACCCAGTAGGCAACAAAATTAGCGAACCCTTCGGTGAGGGCGAGCCCATTGGTGTAGCATTTCCTCATGTT
>Ga0070681_10001814_pt1 | contig 19227 bp, 11 predicted proteins | sample KBSC83BmetaG_FD_65650 | JGI IMG/M metagenome (GOLD analysis project Ga0070681, IMG submission 65650) | Corn rhizosphere microbial communities from Kellogg Biological Station, Michigan, USA - KBS C8-3B metaG | ecosystem: Host-associated > Plants > Roots > Rhizosphere | place: USA: Michigan... | reverse complement strand
CAAACCGTCGACACTCCGAAGCGACTGAGCAACACACGTATCAATCAACTCACGAATGCGATCTACGTTACCTGTGCTCTTGTACTCCGCAATCGCGCGGTTGAGTCGTTCATACAGCTTGTAGTTATAAAGCTGATCGATGGGAGCGTTTTCGAATTCCGCGCGTGCCGTGATCGAAGCGATCATCGCCTCACGATCGTCGTAGTAATCACCACCATGCTCCAAACACGCCTGCATCAACTCCGCGTAGATCTTCACGAACTCGCGAGCCAGCGAAGCGACTGACTTCTTCTTCTTCGCGACATGAAACCGGTTGCCCTTGTAAACAGGCCTGAGATGTTTGACTGCACTCCGCTGCGATAATCCGCGTGGCGCATTCGCAAGCAGATTGAAAACATCCACCACCGAAACATCTTCAACGACTCGCCTCGCGACGCACACTGAACCAACATTCTTCAACGCCGCCAGTTGCAACAAGACGTTCGTAAAACGCGCGGCGAGTTCCGGATGCTGAGAGGCAATCAAACACGCGAGTTCCGATTTGATCCCTGTGGCAGCGATCAGCTTCACTCGCAGGTGTCTCTCGTAAGCCTGGTCCATTTCTTTCGCGACGTTGATCCGCATGCGCTCGCGCGTCTCCGCATCCAGGCTGCGTAGCACGCGGCGATACATCACCGCGAGATAAAACCCGCGTTCCGTGTGCTCAGACCCGAACGCAAAATTTGCAGAATCGAGTTTGAAGATGGGCGCCGTGTGTGGTTGCGTCGACTGTGTCGGCAGGTCGAGCATTGCGCCGCTGATATCCATGTTTGACGGGCTGAGCGCGCCATGAATCAAGCGCCACCGAAACGAATCGGCGGCTGTTTGCGCATGATCGTCGATCACGCGCAGCATGGTGGCCCTCACATCGGGAAGACCGTCGCGCAACACGAGCTGTTTGCTTGCGCGAGTCATCCTGATGAAGAGTTCCAGACCTCCGCGCAAACGTTTCGCAAGCAGGTGTCCGGGCCGCAACTGCGCGCCCGTGCGAATCGCGAGCGCGATGTGTCGTTTTCTTCCGGAAGGTTCCGTCACGTGCTTGCCCTGGTCGATGATCGCGACGATTCGATTCGCTCCGAGCGTGAACAGATTGTGATTCACCTCGCCGAAGATCGCTTCGGAGATGCAGTCCTCGAGATGCACGCCACCATGTGAGTGAACAAAATCGTCTTTGTCGTTGTGGCGGAAGAGAGGAGTGAAGCCGAGACCTTTGATGTAGAGATTTCCTTGCGCGAGGAATCCGGCGCGCCCGGCGCCGAGTGCGGGAGTGACGCCGTCGCCGCCATACTTATCGGCGTATAAGGTCACGGACGCGTGGCCGTTAACGTTTTCAGACGCGCGAAGTGAGAAGGTGTCGAGCAGTTGTTGTGTGAACCTGGGTGTTAACTGGTTCGAGTGTGGAACAGAAAAACCGAGCGAACGGAGCAGGTCGAAGTTGCACCAGAGGATCGTGCCGGGATACATAACTGCCTTGAATTCGGCAAATGATCCGGGACCGAGCGCATCGAGGATTGGGGATTTTCCTCCCGCAAAGACGCAAAGGCGCAAAGCTTCAGAACCAGATTCTTCTTTGCGGCTTTGCGTCTTTGGGGGAGAAACTCTGGCTTTCACTTCATGTGCCTGCGAGTCCAATCTCATTTAATCTCAACTGGACCAACCGCCGAATCTGTTGCGCACATGCGACGTAAGCCGCCATTCCTTTGCCGATCGGATCCTCAACATCAGTGTCTACGTGCAGGCAGTAAGTCTTGCTCGCGAACTGCGGAAGCATCTCGATCACGGCTCGTCGCTGCGCTTTCGTCATGCAGAAGATCAACTCGGCTTGACTTGCGAGCTCCGGCGTCAGATTCCGTGCAGCATGTGGTTTGATTGGCACGTTGAATGACTCCAAAACTTCCGCTGCTTCAGGCGTAAGCGGCGCTCCAACTCTCGCCGACACACCCGCACTCAACGCGCGAACGTTAACAGTCTCCAGTGATTCAAACGGAATTCCGAGACGTGTGGCGATCTCGGCGTTCGCAATCATAGCCGCCATCGGTGATCGACAAGTGTTGCCGCTGCAAACGAAGAGAAACACCCTCTGCGGTTGAAGCGCGGGAGCGAATCCAAGCGCTCGCTTGAGCTTGTTGAGGTAGCGATCGACGTGGTGCAGCGGCGATAGGAAACCGAGCGCAATGACGATGAAACCGGCGCTCACGTTCTGTGCCGTCGATGGACCACTCTGATTGAATAGCAAGGCGAGAATCGCAGCGGCAGTGAACCCCGACAACATACTCGAACCGCAGTGCATCGGCACGCAGAAAGTATTCTCGCGTCGATCGAGAAAGATCAACGTCGTGCAGATGCACAGACCGGCATACGAGAGCCCGACGAGAACGGCATAAAAAGCTGCGGGCGTGGTTGCGAAGCTGGTCAGACCTGCTCGAAATCCCATCATCACGTCGCCATAACCGATCAGCGCCAGCACCACGAGCACCGCGAACAGCAACGGCGCAGCGACAATCTGCTCCTCGACAAAATAACGAAGCGTTGCCGGTCTGTCGTCGATCTTCGCGAGGCGACTCATGAACTGCAACTTGAAGAAGTATGCTGCGAGATACGCCAGGATATCGATCGCCGCCGCAAGCGTGAGCGTGTAACTCGACGCATCACTGAGCGCCATCAGCACCGCCGCGAGACTGACGAGCATCGCGGTCCACGAAAACCAGCGCGCCCGACGACCAACAATGCGATCGACGATCGGTGCAATGATCAATGTGCCGCCGCGCAACAAAACAAGCACGAGGACGATCGAGAGTCCCGCAAAACTGAACGCGAGCGTAGTCGTGCCCATGATGGTCGCGAGGCAAACTCCGGAAAGAAACGTCAGCGGCCGCGGAAAAGGAATCTGGTATCCAAAGAACTCACGCGTGCCGGCATATTTCCACCATCCCTTGACGGTAATGAAAGTGAACATGCCAACAACGGTCGCGAGCGCCGAGATGGGCAGCAGCACGGCGCCTTTGACTGGTCCACCTGTGCCGGGTAGCAGCCCGTTTGAGATTGCTTTTGTTAGTCCGCTGTAAGGTGTGTAGGTAATGTAGTAGCCGAGCCCGAGCATCCAGATCGTGAGCGTGTAGCGGCGTTTTTCGGTGAGCATCTTATACCTCTACGGTTTATAGAATGATGGATCGTGAGTCAGTCCCAGGATCGATTTACCAATGGTTGCGAGAATTTGATCGTCGTTGTCGTGACGCACGTAAAAAGATAAATCTCGATAGACGCGTTCGAGCGCGCTGGGCCGGATCAAACAACGCGCACCGCAGGCGCGAATGCAATGTTTGACGGTGTCTTCCGCGAGATGCTCGACGACGTGTCGCGCGCGGCTGCCAGCCAGTTGCGCCTCGAGATAGCGACCCGTTTCCCAAAGTCGTGCGACGTGTCGTAACCACAGGTGCGCTGTCTCGACGTTTACGGACATCTGGCCGAGATGATGTTGCACGTACGGATCTTCGATCTTCTTTTGCGTGGTGATGTAGTCGAGCGCGTAGTCGTAGGCTGCTTCGGCCGCGCCGAGAAACGTCGCCGCGTAGTGCGGGATGAAGCACGTCTGCCAGCCTTCCTTCAGATACTGTCCGGGATAACCGATCAGGTCTTCTTCGGAAATGAACGTGTTGCGAAAGTGGACCAGGTGACTGGCGGTCGCGCGCATGCCGATCGGATCCCACCATGACGTGTCGATCTCAACGCTCGGATCGGAGAGATTGCACGCCATCATCAACACCGTATCGAGGTTTTCGGAGGCTGCATGACGAACGCCGCCCGGTCCGGCAGTGTTCACGAGCAGTATGGCCCATTGTGCGCCACCGGCACTGGTTGCGAAGACCTTGTTGCCGTTGATGATGTAACCGCCGTCGACTCTTTCGACCGTGGTTCCGAAACGAATCGGCTCATCGGGTTTGCGCGCTTGCGGTTCGCCGGACCATGCAACCCACTTCTCGCCGCACTCGACCACGCCTTTGAACCAGCGCGCCTTTTGTTCTTCGGTGCTCATGCCGTCGAGGAGGACGAGCGAGTTGACGTGACCTTCCCAACAGCGTGCGAGCGACATGTCCGCGCGCGCGATCTCCTTGGTCATCATCCACAGCGTGAACACGTCGCCGGTGTATGGACCAAGGCCGTGGCCGCCGTGTTCTTTCGGAAGGACGGGCGCGAGCAAGCCTGCGTGGAATAGATCGTCGAAGTCCTCGGCCGGAAACGTTGCGGTGCGATCGTATTCGTCAGCGCGCGGTGCAAACTTCTCGCGTGCGAGCCGCGCGACGCGATTGATCAGATCCTGTTGCTCGGCGTTCAACTCGAGCTGGCTGTAGACATCAACTTTTGGTTCGGTCGTGATCATTGCACCAGGTAGTGTCGAACGAACTGTAGGGGCGGCACTCCGTGGCCGCCCCTCTTACGAGAGGACCTTCTTGCGAACGATTGGGGCGGCCACGGAGTGCCGCCCCTACAAAAGAACCTTACGCGCTAGAGTGGTCGACATTTCTTTGCCGGTCATCAATTGAAATTGTTTGCACACTTGCGTGACGAGCACGTCGCGTCCGTCAATCACGATCTGATGACGCGCGCGCGTCGTGCCGACAAGCGGTGTTGGTCGCGAGCCGTAAACCAAGTCGATAACTACCGCATCGTCATCCAGGTGTTCGAGCTCAAATGGTACTTCATCGGTGTCGCGCCCGACTGGGGTGGCATTCACGACGATGTCGTAACCTTCCGCGTCAAACTCACGCAACGGAATGTACGGCAACCCGAGTAAGCTCGACGCGTGCTCGCCGCGTTCTGCGCCCCGATTGATCAACGTGACGCCGGCGCCTGACGCGACCAGCGCTGCCGCAATCGCACGTCCTGCGCCGCCGCATCCGATAACCGCCGCGCGTTTCTCTTTCACCTGAACGATGCGATCCTCGTTTGCCTTGTAAACCACGTCCGGATCGGTTGTATCGGCACTCCACCAACCGTTATTTCGCACAAGAATATTGGCTGCTTCAGCTTTGCGAGCCATGCCGCTCACGATCTTCGCGGTGAGCACTGCTTGTTCCTTGTGCGGCGAAGAGACAGTCATGCCGTTAATCGGCATGCCAAACGCATCGAGCCGTTTCGACAGCACGAACTCGCGCCAGAACTCCGCAAACGATTCCACGCGCAGCGGCACGAACAACGCCGGATGATTCATCGCCCGGTACGAAGCGTTGTGCATAAGCGGAGACAGCGAATGAAAGATCGGATTGCCGATAATTGCAAACAGTTCCGTAGCCGGTGCGACCGTGGGAAGACCGTAGTCGCCGATCAATTTAGCGATTGAAGGTTCCATATCAGCGACGGAACCACGTCCTACGAGGCCAAAAATCGCGGGCGCGCCGAGTTGCAGAGCTACGATGCGATTCCAGAATCCGAGCGGTCCGGTTGCGAAAGCGATCGTGTCGTCGCGTTTGAGCGAGTTGAGCAGAGTGAGCGGCAGAAACTCTTCAGCAATGCTCGCGGCATTCGTGACGAGTTTGTAACCGGCAGCCGGAACGGACGCGAGTTGCTCGAAGCGTTCAGCCAGTGTTGAAACATCGTTAACGTGCCCGTACCACGAGAGCAGACGTTGCTCAGGCGGGATCGTTTCAAACTGATCGGTGCCGATGCCGAGTTCAACGCGATCATAGAAACGAGCCGCGGCTTGCAGGCGTTGTGCGCGATTCGCAAATGGATCGCGCCCGTCCTGAGTTCGCAATGCGTAGAGCAGCCGTCCCTTGAAGTGGCTACGTAGCCACTCGGGATCGATATCTCCCACGCGATCCGCACGAACTTCCAGCCACTCCACCGCATCGGGAAGCGCAGCGAGATCCGCTCCATCCGGCGACGGTGGATCCAAAAGAGTAGCGATGAGTGAGGCGTTGTGTACCATTGTTTAGATCTTTGCTCAGACTTGGTGATAACTCGTGAGAATGCTGCGTAGAATAGCGCCGTAAATATACTTTGACTCACGTGATTAGTCCACAAATTCCTCCGCTGGTTGTTGTGACGCGCAATAATCGCTATTCTTAGACCAAACCCATCATGAAGGACCGTTTGGTATGGAAGAAGATTCGATTGACAAGATTTTCGCGGTGGTGCCCCCTGCGCCGGATTTCAATCCCGTGAAACAGGCCGTCGCCAGGGCGGAAGAGCTGGGCGAAAAACAGATTGCAACCACGCTCGGCTACTTTGCCACAATGCCCGCTTCCACAGGCATCATCGCCAACCCCGTCTTGCACCACACTCCCGTCGATTGCAACGGCACCACTATCACACTCGATATCAGATCATTCACGATTCGCGGCACAGTGCCTGAGTCAGACATTGTGGCCGGCAAAGTGGGTCCAATGGACGTGATTTTTACTGGACTCTTCGGCCAACCGGGCGCGACTGAAAATCTCGCCGCGTTCATAGATCAAAAGTATTTTGAGAGTTTCGGCCAGTCAATGATCGAGGAGATCGCGGCGTTTGTCAAAAAATATCCGGGACTCGGGCCGGAAGTCGCGATACATCATTTTGCGATTCTCGACAAAGCGAAACTGGGACGCGAGGAACACCAGGATCGCGGCATGCACGACGAGCGTGATTCTGAGTCGCTGCTGATCGAGATGATCGCTGTGCACATGAAAAATGTGGCCATCGGCGGTGTGTCGGCGTACATAAATCACCGGTTGATGGATAATCCGCAGGCGAGTGAAAACGATCTCGTTACGACGACGCGGCAGTTTATCGACGAAGAGCGCAAGCAGAAACGAAACGCATTTCAACTCTCGTACAGTCTGATCCTCGGGCATCACGCTAACGAGCATGAACGAGAAATTCTCGAACGCATGGGCACGATTCAGATCCATCACGGATCGGCGGGTTCGAGTATGGTGGCGCGATACATGGCGACGTTGCACACCTTCTCGGTCATCGACTTCTTCATCGCTTCGCAGATGGCGCTCGATGGCGCGCGACACTTCGGTGCGATTCACGACATGTCAGACTTCGTTCAGGAGCTCGAGCCGTTGAACCTCGAACAGCGAGCTCAACGGATACGAGAGAAGATGCTGACTGGGGGGTTGCCGACCTTTGGTCATCCGGAGATCGCAGCGGCAGGACGTGGAAATCAGGTGCAACAGGATCCGCGTCCGGCAATCTATATCCATCCGGTTTTCAAAGCGATCGATGCGGGGGAGTTGAACATCACGCCGCGGCAGCATGAGAGGTTATCGATCGCGAGATTGATCTATCTCACGGCGTTTGTGAATGGTGTGTTGAAGCCGGGGAGAGAGGATAGTCCGCCGTTAAGGTTGACTGCGAATACTGACTTTGGTGCGTGGTGTGTGCAGGAGGCGTTGGGGATTGAAGAGCCTGATCGGACGTTATTGACGTACATCTTCCGAGGGTTTGGGTGGATGATGGATGCGCGCGAGCAGTTGCAGCAGAAGATGATCCGGCCGGTGATCGCGCCCGATCCGAAGATCGTGCCGAAGTCGAGTGACGACCCGACGATCCCCGATTTAGTAGCCAGGGTGCATCAGCGCCTTGTCAAAGAAGACCCGTTCTGCGCCCAATAGTTTAGCCGCAGATTTTCGAAAACGCAGATGATGGATCTGCGTTCATTTGCGTAAATCTGCGGGCTAAATATTCTTACATGCCTATTCCCTTCAAGTGATATCGCTCCGTGTCGTAGTATCTCTCAACATCCACGAGGTTGATCTTTCCTTGCACGGTTGACAGATCGACGAGCGAGAGCTCGCAGGCAGGGGCTACACCGCGTGCGGAGATCAGTTTGCCGAAGTTGTTCTCCGCGACAGCCTCTGCGGCCTTCGCACCGAACATCATGCCCATGATCCGATCGATCGGACTCGGTGGCCCACCTCTCTGTGGATGCCCCAACACCACCGCGCGCGCTTCGTAGTGCGTCTCCGAAGCAATTTTTCGCGCCAGCACTTCACCAATACCTCCGAGCCGCACGTGCCCGAACGCATCATGCTGATCGTCGATCGTCACCATTTCACCGTCTTCGGCACGCGCGCCCTCCGCCACCACGATCACCGAGTAACGCGGCCGCCGCGAGAGTCCGCGACTGAGATCCGATTCACCGAGCCGCGCGCTTAGCAAGTGAAAGACTCTCTCGTACCGAAACGGATGTTCCGGTATCAGAATCAAGTGCGCCTGTCCTGCGACTCCCGACCACAGCGCGAGGTGTCCCGCGTGCCGTCCCATCACCTCGACTACCTGCACCCAGCCGTGCGATCCGGCCGGCGTGCGCGAGCGTTCGATGATCTCCGAAATATTTCTCAGCGCCGTATCGAAGCCGAGCGTGTAGTCGGTGCCCGCGAGATCCTTGTCGATCGTCTTCGGCACGCCGACGATCGGCACCCCTCGCTGCCCGAGCTTAGCGGCGACTCCGAGCGTATCTTCACCACCGCAGGCGACGAGCGCGTCGAGTTTGAGCCGCTCGATATTCTCGATTACTTCATGCGAACGATCCTGCGATTCGCCTTGATCGTTCAGTTGCTTGAAAGGGTTCGTGCGTGACGAACCGAGGTTCGTGCCACCATCGCGATCCCAACGACGCACTGTTTCGCGATCGAGCGGCAGCACTTCAGGAGCCGGATTGATCAAGCTTCTCCAGCCGTCGAATAAACCAATGATTTCCAGCCCGAGTTCCGAGCCACGATAAACCAAACCTTTAATCGCGGGATTCAAACCCGGCGCATCACCGCCGCCCGTCAGAACTCCCACGCGCTTAGAATCACTCATCGTCTCTTGTCGTCTCCGAATATAGGTCCTATTTGTTTAGATCTTTAATCAGCACCACATCGCTCGTGATCACGCCGCGCGAGGTCACGACGCGGCCATCTTTCAGCCAACCAAAAGCAAAAATCTTTCCCTCTTCAAACTTTGTTAATTGTTTTGGTGTGCCGCCGTCGATTGGTTGTCCCCAGAGATTGTCGATGCCGCCCAAATGGTCCACATAGACGACATACCTGCCGTCAGGACTCCAGTGCAACGGCGTGTCCCATTGAACCTGCACCGTCGGCGCAACGTCAAATATGTTGAATGTCGCACCATCTTCGAAGTTGATCACTTTCAAACGCCAGCGCGAGTCTTGCTGCTGGTCGTTATACCAGAACGCAATCAACTTCCCATCCGGCGAAACTGCCGGTCTGATCGCTATGCCTTCGGCGACTTTTTCAGGAGTGCCGCCGTCGATTGAGACGCGCCACAAACGGTATGGATGATCCGAATCAGCATGCTGAAACAAGATCCATCGACCATCGGGAGAAATAGAAGGCCACGTGCTCTCCGTCACTTCGAACGTTAACTGCTTCGGATTGCTGCCGTCACGATCCATTCTCCAGATCTGAAACACACCGGTGCGGTTGGAGTGAAACACGACGTAACGATTGTCCCGCGAGATAACCGGCGCATAATTTCGCCCGCCTGCCGATGTTAGCGGTCTTTCATCGCCACCGGTTGGGGCGACCTCGAATATGTCAGCGATGCCGCTCGCATCGGATGCAAAGAGAATCTTGTCATCGGGAGCCACCGAGAGATCGTAGTAACGGCTCGTGCCGGAACCGATCGGAACCGGTTTCGATTCATTCGGACGAAGCAGCGTGAGTCGCGAGAGAGTTTGTGTTTGAACGGTGATGAGCGCACCACCGTCCGCACGCAAACCGAGTTCGCGATAGTCACTAAGATCGTTCGTCACTGTGCGCTGTGATCCGTCACGAAAGAGCTGCCATATCTGCACGAACGCAGCGCCGTGAGCTTTGGCCAGCATGATGACGCCATTGCCGTCAGGAAGTACCGTCAGACGGCCAAGCTCGTCAAATTTCTGCGGCGAGAGAGGAACGGTGCGCTCCGCGCCGTCGCTCAGATCTTTTTCGAGAAGTGTTACTGAATAGTTGGCTGCGGTATCGCCGCTGTACGAAGGATCAGAGCTGACCTTCGGCAACATCAGTATCCGATCGTTTACGGCCCATTCAGGCCGGGACAGCGGGTCCCAGCCGAACCGCTGCGGCCACTTGCGTGTGCCTACGACCTGTTCGCCACTACCGTCAGCGTTGGCGACGACCAGTAAATCTGCTTGCGCCTGGCGATCGAAACGAATGAAGGCCATTCGCTTGCGGTCGTGCGAGAGCGAAGGGATACTCTGTCGTAACTCCATTTTCATCGCCGCGGCACCGATCCCCAGTATGGGCAACCGGTACACTTGAGCCGAGTCGTTGCGACCGGAGTCTGAATAACCAAAATAGACGTAATTACTGTCGAACGCGACGCCGAGATATCGTCCATTTCTCGGCGCGATTAACTGAGCGTTGCTATTCACGTCGACTTGCCGCAGCCACAAGCTCTCTTTTCCACTCTCGCCGGTGACATAAGCGACGTACCTGCCGTCGGGCGATATCGCGCCCATCAAAGCGTTGCCGTTCGTCGTCAGCTTAGTGACTTCGACACGTTCAAACGGCACGCGCAGCTTTGGTTCGGGACGCGCGCGCAATTTATAAAAAGCGTAGCCAGCAAGAGCGAGTATGATCACTGCCAACGCAGCCACACCGATCCACGTGCGACTACTGATGGGTTTGTGAATCGTCGTGCGCGCTTGCTGTACATCGTTTGTATCAATGCCTCGATCACGGCTGGTCGACGCTCGCGCGTACTCGCTGCCCGGCGAGATCGAACGGTCCAGCATCGAATTCACTTCGAGCTCGCGACGCAAACTGCGCAAATCGATCGCCATCTCCTTCACGATTTGATAGCGCTCGTTGCGATCCTTTCGCAGCGCCTTCTTGACGATCCGTTCCAACTCCGGCGGCGTGCGCTCGACGAACTGCGAGATCGGCGGCTGCTCCTTCTCGACGATGGCGACCACAACGTCCGTTGCAGTTTCACCAGTGAACGGCGGACGGCCACACGCCATTTCATAAACCACGACACCGAGGCCCCACACATCCGTGCGCTCATCGACGCCGACGCCGCGCGCTTGTTCCGGCGACATGTATGCGGCCGTGCCGATTACCGTGCCGGGTGACGAATCGAACAGCAGCGTAGACATAGTCATGTGAGACACGCCTTTGTAGCGTTCGGTGAGTTTCGCGAGTCCGAAGTCGAGAATCTTTACGTAACCTTCGGGACGGATCACGATGTTCTCGGGCTTGATATCGCGATGGACGATGCCTGCTTCGTGTGCGGCTGTGAGTGCGTCTGCGATCTGGATCGCGATGTCGAGGACGTCGCCGAGTTTCATCACGTGATCGCGCATGCGCTGTCGCAGAGTTACACCTTCGACGTACTCCATCGCGATGAATGGTCGTCCATCGTCTGTCTCGCCGATCTCATGGACCACACAGACATTCGGGTGACTCAACCTCGACGCAGCACGCGCTTCCTGGGTGAAACGTCGCAAACGTTCCGGATCTTTGCTGACGAAAGGGGGCAGCACTTTGAGCGCGACGCGGCGGCCGAGAGTCGTGTCGTTGGCGAGATAGACTTCGCCCATGCCGCCTTCACCGATGAGATTTACGATTTGATAGTGCTTGATGCGCTGGCCCGGCGTGAGTTTTTGATCGAGTTCGGCGAGTGTATCAGCAGCGTGTGCGACGGCCGGTGTTTCCATGAAACTGCCGGCAACTTCGTATGAACGGAGCAGAGATTCGACTTCCGCGCGCACTTCCGTTTGACCTTCGCAGGCGCTGACGAGGTAAGCCTCACGTTCGTCGCCGTGTAGTTCGAGTGCGCCTTCGAAGATCTGTTTTATCTGCTGCCAGCGCTGCGGATCAGTGTCTTTCATTCTTAGCGTCGCCAGTCAGCTCGCGATGAAGCCACGCTTTGGCCATGCTCCAATCGCGTTTGACAGTGGCTTTCGAGATTCCCATTACTTCGGCTGTCTCTTCAACGGTCAGACCGCTGAAGAAACGCAGTTCGACGACCGTGCTTTGTTGTTCATCGATCTCAGCGAGACGTTGCAATGCTTCATCGAGTGCGACGACGTCGAGATCCTGACCTTTGACTGCGAAGGTCGCATCGTCGATTGAGACTTTAACATTCGAACCGCCGCGCTTGACGCGGTTCTTCGTGCGTGCGTGGTCCACGAGAATGCGTCGCATCAGTTGGGCTGCGATGCCGAAAAACTGCGCGCGATTTTGCAACTGCAGGTGACGCTGGTCTACCAGGCGCACGTAAGCCTCATGGATCAGCGCGGTCGTTTGCAGCGTGTGACCGGGCCGTTCCTTGCGGAGATAACGTGCGGCCTGGCGGCGCAGTTCCTCGTAAACGATCGGCATCAACTGATCGAGAGCTTCCTTGTCCACCAAATGAGCATAGAGGAGTTTCACGCAAAGGCGCAAAGAGGACGCCGAGGTGCAAAGACAGAACAGCCTGCTTTGCGGCTTGGCGTCCTCTTTGCGCCTTTGCGTGAAATATTTTTTGAGCCCTCTTTTTCAGAACTGTCGCGTTTAGTCAGTGAAGGAGACAGTATGAAACACAATTTATTCAAATTAACCGCGATTTTCGCCATTTTCCTAGGTCTTGCCGTCGTAGGCGTTCAGGCGCAGGCTCCGAGCAAGGTGGAGGTTAACATTCCCTTCGAGTTCTCAGCGGGCACGAAGACGTTGCAGCCCGGCGTGTACAGCATCAAGCGTTTGTCAGGAAATTATCTGGCGCTGCGCAACGCCGACGGCAAGTCAGCAGTGATCCTGAACGCGCCGATCAATCTCACGTCGACCGATCCGAACTCGGCTGAGCGCGTGGTCTTCAAGAAGTATGGCGAGCAATATTATCTCTCGCAGATCTGGCTCACCGTTGACACGGGCAGGGAATTGGCAGTGCGCAAGAAAGCTGGGAAGCAGGACCTCGTAGAGATTTCGCTTCGGATGAAATAGGTCCTCCAGGACGAATACGACTATTGCCTCGCGTCGCGCCTGAGAGTATTGTGTGCCGCGAGGTGAATCTGATGAAACAGTCGCTTAAACTTTTTTCAATACTCGTTGCGCTTTTCTTCGTCGCCGGCTCAGCGGCGGCGCAGGACGGAGCAACGTTACTTGCCGGCGCAGAGTTAACACGAGTTGTTCCGAACAGTTTTTATTTCCAGGGCCTCAGCGCACCAACGCAGATGCGCAATGCAGCAGCCGCACGTTTCGGCAAGGACCGCTACGTGATTTCCGGATTGGTCGATACATCCGGTTATTCCGCTGACGTCCGCGCCAAGTATGTTGGTTTCTTGATTACTGATTCAGCTATCACGCTCAACGGAGAGTCACTTCCCGCCGGCGCCTACGGCTTCGGGTTTGCGAACGAAGGAAAGATGACGGTCATGGACCTTGGCGGAAAAGATTTACTGTCCGTCGCAGTCACTAACGACAAAGATTTGCGACGCCCGCGTCCCTTGATGATGTCCGCTGATCCCGGTGGTGTGCGTCTTTATAACGGCAAAGACTACGTTGTCATCGCTGCCAAGTAATAAACAGCGATGCGTTACAGGTTAATAGTTTTACTTTCGTTATCGTTGCTGCTTTCATCTGTGTTGCCGGCGCAGACGCCGCCGCAGAAACCGCAACAACCGAGTGGCGGCGCTTCAACCGGTCCGGCCGTCACTTACACCTCGCGCCGCACGGTTGGCATAACCGATCCGAATGCGCCGGTTGTTTTTGAAGATGTAACCGACAAGACTGCGCTCGCAAACTTTCGTCATCACTCAGGCGAGGCCGCCAAAGACTACATCTTCGAAACCACTTCGGGCGGCGCAGCGATCTTTGACTACGACGGCGACGGCCGCCCCGACATCTACCTCGTAAACGGTTCCACTATCGGCGCGATGCGCGGCAAGGAAAAGGCGCCGCGCGCCGCGCTCTATCACAATCTCGGTAACTGGAAGTTTGAAGATGTTACCGACAAAGCAGGCGTGGCGAACGAGCGGTGGGGATTCAGCGTTGCGGTTGGTGACTACAACAACGATGGTCGCCCCGACATGTTTGTCGGCAACTTCGGCGTTTCACGTCTTTATCGCAACAACGGTGATGGCACGTTCACCGACGTGGCTGAAAAAGTCGGCGTCGCGCGCAAGGGTTGGAGCACGGGCGCGAGCTGGGGCGACTACGACGGCGATGGGCGTCTCGATCTTTTCGTTCCCGGTTACGTGCAGATCGATCTCAACCATCTGCCGCCGAGCCCGAGCGATGTGAACAAGGCTGGTGTGGGCCAGAACTTCTGCCAGTTTCGCGGCGTGCCGGTGATGTGTGGTCCACGCGGGCTGTCGGGCGAAGGCGACACGCTTTACCACCAGAAAGCTGATGGCACGTTTGAAGACGTGAGCGTCAAGGCCGGTGTGAGCGATCCGGATAAGTACTATGGTTTCTCGTCTGCGTTCGTTCACGTCGATGACGACAAGCTCCTCGATCTGATCGTCGTCAACGATTCAACGCCGAAGCAGCTTTACATGAACAAGGGCGACGGCACTTTCGAAGAGATCGGTTATCCGTCAGGCGTCGCGCTCAACGAGAATGGACGCGAACAGGCGGGCATGGGCCTCGCAGTTGGTGACTACGACAACGACGGTCGCGTGGATTTTCACATCACCAACTTCTCTGACGACTCGAATGTGCTCTATCACAACGATGGCGATCGAAACTTCACCGACATAACATTCCAGGTGGGCCTCGGCGAGGTTTCGATTCCGTTTCTTGGTTGGGGAACGAGTTTCATCGATTATGACAATGACGGTTGGCTCGATCTGTTCGTCGTCAACGGTCATGTTTATCCGGCGGCTGAAACGCATCAGTGGGGCACGAGTTACGCGCAGCAGGCGCTGCTTTTCCGAAACGTGAAGGGAAAGTTTGAGAGAGTCGGAGCGCCGCCGGGTAATGCGCTCGCGAATGCGTGGCCCGGACGCGGACTGGCGGTCGGAGATCTCGATGGGGACGGTCGACTTGATCTCGTGATCAATAATCTGGACGCGAAGCCGGTCCTGTTGCGGAATGTTGCTGCATCGAGTGGTCATTGGCTTGGTCTAAGATTGGTTGGGGACGTTGCGAAGAAGAGTCCACGTGACGCAATCGGCAGCATCGCGTATCTCACGACCGGTTCGTTGAAACAGCGGCAGGACGTTGTCAGCGGCGCAGTCTACTGCTCGCAAAACGATATGACTCTGCACTTTGGACTAGGCGCGGCGACGAAAGTCGATAAGCTCGAAATCGTGTGGTCCGACGGCAGTGTTGAGACTTTCGACGTGCCTGCTATTGACAGGGTCGTTACGATTACAGAGGGCAAAGGGCATTAAGATTTCTTTTGCGCCTTTGCTGGAAATTCCTGGTTGGAGTTTTGAAACTTGCGACGACTTGATCTCAGAAAGGCCCAGGCGGCCCGCCTCAACACGATCCGCGATATCAATCGGCAGATCGTGCTGAACTACGTGCGCGAGCGTGAACCAATCTCGCGCGCCGAGATCGCGCGCGAGACTGAGCTTCAGCGTTCGACGGTCTCAGCCATCGTCGAAGATCTCAAAACTGAAGGACTCGTCGAAGAAGTCGGAGAAGGCGAGTCCACCGGCGGCCGCCGGCCCACGCTCTTGAAGTTGCGCGCTGCGGAAGCGATTGCCCTCGGCGTCTCAATCACTCCGACCTGCACCACTGTCGCCACGAGCGATCTCGCCGGCCGTGTACTCGATCAGGAAGAGTTTCTCACCGATCCGAAAAAGACGATTCACAAAGTGATCGAAGTCGTCCGCGACTTCACTACGCGTTACAAAGGCTCGATCGAAGGTGTGGGCGTGAGCCTGCCGGGCCTGGTCGATCCATCAACCGGCACTGCGCTCTACATCCCTTACTTTCTCTGGCGCGACCTTCCCATCTCGAAAGTGATCTCCGACGCGGTTGGACTTCCCGTCGTGATCGATAACGACGCGAACGCAGTCGCACTCGCTGAGCTGTGGTTTGGACGTCCCGAAGTAAGCGACGCAAGAGACTTCATCCTGGTCCTGGTCGCGGAAGGTGTCGGCACGGGAATCATTTTCGACGGTCAGGTTTATCGCGGTCAGCGCGGTGCGGCAGGCGAGTTTGGTCACATGGTGATTGGACGCGGCGCGCCGGTTCCGTGCTCGTGCGGCAGCGATGATTGTTGGGAAGCGTTTTCATCGGAGCGCGCCGCCGTCGCGCGTTATCTGAGATTGTCCGGCGCGACAACAACTTCGCCGATCAGTTTTATCGAAGTGGTCGACAGAGCTCTCGGTGGCGAACAGAACGCGACCACCGCGCTCGTCGAGACCGGCCGACACCTCGGCGTCGGCATCTCGAACCTGATCATCGGCTTCAGCCCTGAGGCCGTTGTGGTCGGCGGAGAGATCGCCCGCGCCTGGGACCTGATCGAAAACGCGCTGACCGAAACAATTGCCAACAGCGTTCGCCGCGGACTTCCTTCAGCCCGCATTCTTCCCTCGACCCTCGGCGGAAATCCCACTCTGAGGGGCGCCCTGAGCCTCGTCCTCGCGAGCAAGTTCGCCGCCGCCTTCGCTGCCTGATTAAAAAACCGTCTAATGCGCGGCTAAAAAACTATTGACAGTCGCGAAAATCTATACTAAAAACTTCGTTCGCTGAGACAACAAACTAAGTTTTCTGCAACAAACTTCAGGTTTTTCTCAGCGTTTCAGTACCCGCGCACCGTTTTAATCCGCTTTTCAGCACTTGAGGAATCTAAAATGAGAAAGCCATTCTCCGCTGCCGCCCAGCTATTTCTGCTCGTTCTCCTGACGGCTTGCTGCGCCATTTCAGCGTTCGCCCAGAACAACAAAGGCGCCATCGTCGGCACCGTTAAAGACCCAAACGACGCCCTCGTCGCCAAGGCCCAGGTCAAAGTAACCAGCGTCAAAACCGGCGAAGTCCGGACCGCCGAGAGCAGCGATGACGGTACGTTCACCGTCACCAATCTCGAGCCCGGCAATTACAACGTCACCGTCGAAGCCTCCGGTTTCCAGGCCGTAACTGTCGAAGCCGTGCAGGTCGAAACAAACTCGCGTCTGCCGCTCGACGTGAAGTTCGCGAACATCACGGCAAGCAGTTCATCCGTTACGATCACTTCGGAATCAGCGCCGCTGGTCGAGAGCGAAACGAGCGTGCGCGGCGATCTCATCACCGGAAGACAAGTCACCGATCTTCCGATTGCACAAAGAAACTTCACCTTGCTGGCAGGACTTTCACCGGGCGTAACGCGTCCGAACCTCGGGCTACTCGGCGGTGGCGGTAACTTCGTTGCGGGCGGCGGCGGTCAGAACAACACCGAAGCAACGCGCTTTCGCGAATCAGGCGGTTCGGTTCTGGTTGTTAACGGCGCGCGTGCGACCAACAACAACTTCACGCTCGACGGCGTCGACAATAACGAATCGCAGTTCGGACAGATCGCGATCTATCCGAATCCGGACGCAATCGCTGAGTTCAAGATCGAATCAAGCGTTCCATCGGCTGAGTCCGGCCGCGCGGGTGGCGGCATCATCTCTACGACTTTCAAGTCAGGAGGCAATGTTTTTCACGGAACAGTCGGCGAGATCTACCAGGGCCGTTTCCTGAGCGCCGCTGCGAGTCGTTTCGATGATCCCACTTCACCACCCGTTCCGAATTACGTGACGCACAACTACTACGGCACGGTTGGTGGTCCAATCTTCCTGCCGCGTCCCGGTGAGGGCGGACACGCTATCTACAACGGTCGGAATCGATCGTTCTTTTTCTTCTCGTTGAATGGACAGCGAAACAGCACGCCGATCTTCGGCGGCACCGGCGACCCGCAAGCGGTGCCTGTGCCGACTGCGAAAATGCGCGTCGGTGATTTCAGCGAGCTGCTGCGCCCCGGAACTTCGCGCACGTACCGGCTCGCCGGTGGCGGCACTGTTGTTGCTCCGCAAGGCACGATCTTCGCGCCAAACGGCACGCCGATTCCGGGCAACGATCTTCGCAACTGTCCGAGCTGTGGTCCGTTCTCAACCTTCGCGTTCAACTACGTCAATGCGTTTCCGCTTCCGAATCTTCCCGGAGCCGGTCGCAACTTCGTCACCAATCGTAAAGAGCACGCGAACGTCGACAGCTACGACATCCGCATCGATCATAAAATCACCGAGAAGAACTCGATCTTCGGTCGTTACAGCAAATCCGATACAGCGCGCTCTCGCGACAACTTCTTCCCGCTCGGCAGTTCACCAAACGGCAACGATCTTCCCGCCGGCCCGTCAGCGGGGGATGAGTTTGGCAATTCGAAAGGCTTCACGATGGGCGATACGCACGTGTTCACTCCGAACGTCATAAACGATGCGCGTTTTGGTGTGACAAGAGTGCAAATCGGAATCTTCAATACCGGCGTCAACGGCACGGGCGGATTCAGTCCGACAGTCTCAGCAAATCTCGGCGCACCGAACATCAATCTTGGTCCAAACAGTAGCGGCATCGTCCTCGTCGGAATCGTCGATGAATTGACCGGCACCGATCGCGCGACTGAGTTCACCGGGGACGGCGGCCCGTTCTATTTTCTGTCGAATAACTTTCACGCCGCGGATGCGGTGACCTACGTGAAAGGAACCTCGACTTACAAGTTCGGCGGCGACTATCGCGTGCGCCAGAACAGTAACTACGACGGCGGTCGCAACAACGGCACCAAGGGCAACTATCAGTACGGCACGACTGACAGCGGGTTCGTTTCCGGCAACTACAACGGCATCGGTCCAAACGACACTGGTTCGTCGCTCGCAAACTTCCTGCTCGGTTATCAACCGGGTTTTGTCGGCCGTGGCGATCCGGGTGGTCCATACTTTCAGTCGAGCAAGGAGATGGCTTTCTTCGTGCAGAACGACTGGAAAGTCAACACCGACCTGACACTCAATCTCGGTCTGCGCTACGACATCTTTACCGCGCCCACCGAACGTTTCGATCGCCAGGGCAATTTCGATCCGGCGACTAAGACCATTCAGATGGCCGGCGACAACGCACCCGGCGGACGCGATCTCGCCAACACTGACAAGAACAACTTTGGACCACGCATCGGCTTCGCTTACAGCGGTCTCAAGAGTGATAAGACATTGGTTCTGCGCGGTGGATATGGTCTTTTGTACGCGACTGACATCAGCGCAGCGCAACCGCTGACTTCCAATCCGGGTACCGGCGCCGGCAGCTACGCCTGCAC